>Ga0206867_1024_pt1 | contig 37199 bp, 22 predicted proteins | sample Alteio_BWOrgCont_37_FD_152905 | JGI IMG/M metagenome (GOLD analysis project Ga0206867, IMG submission 152905) | Enriched cells from forest soil in Barre Woods Harvard Forest LTER site, Petersham, Massachusetts, United States -... | ecosystem: Environmental > Terrestrial > Soil > Temperate forest >...
ATCTTAAGGGCTTCCTGACCTTGGCGAAGCTCTTTATGCATTTCCCCTTCTATTTCTAGCGTTAATCTTTCTTGGGGGTAAAGCTCTATCATATTTTGCGTAATCTCCTGGGCCTTAGTAAATTCTTTGAGCCCTTTATAACAACGCACAAAGCAGGCTAAAACGGTGACCCGGGACTTTGTCTCCGGAGGCAAGTCATTTAAGATGTCGAGCGCTCCTTGAAAATCTTGAGCTTGGCTGACTAAGGCCCAGGCCTGATTTATGCGGGTGTTAAGAAGGCGGATGTTAATACCGGTGGTGGAGTGGGCTAGCATCTAAGGTATTCCTTTAGCCTAAATTGATAGGCTAATTGATACTATGTTTGTGCTAGCGGGTCAATGGATTTAAGATAACACCAGCGTTTCCCGCTGTCCTTACGCGATGGGGGTTCTTAGGGGGAGAATCGCGATTCTCCCCCTAAGTGCAAGCCCAAGCTATGCTTGGGCGCCGCATAAAACCATAAAGGTATAAAAATCCCCGCGTCAGCGGGAACTACTGAAATACCGCTCACGTCGGCGGGTGCGATCTTGCACTTGGCCCACCAATTGTCCGCAAGCCGCGTCAATGGCATCGCCGCGGGTTTTACGTACCCGAGTATTAAGACCATGCGCCACCAGGCGAGCGTGGAAACGATCGATGGTTTCAGGAGATGAGCGTTTGTAGACTGTGAAGGGAAAGGGATTGAAAGGAATCAGGTTCACTTTAGCTGGAACATTTTTTAATAAGGCGGCTAATTGTTCGGCATGTTCGAGTGAATCATTAACCCCATCCAGCAAAACATATTCCATGGTGACATAACGACGGTTATCGTCTTTGAAATAATCTCGACAAACCTTCATCAGTTCAGCCAAAGGATATTTCTTATTGAGCGGAACCAGCTTGTCGCGCAACTCATCATTGGGCGCGTGTAAAGAAACGGCTAGTGCCACATCGGTCGCCGCGCGCAGTTGATGCATGACGGGAATGACGCCAGCGGTGCTGACCGTGACTCGTCGTTTGGCCAAGCCGTAGGCATGATCGGATAACATAATATCCAGGGAAGGCATGAGATTGTCGAAGTTGAGCAAAGGCTCGCCCATGCCCATCATGACGACATTCGTAATGGCATGATCATGCGCACCCTTTTCTAGCGAAAGCTCGCGCACAGCAAACCATAATTGACCGATAATTTCGGCGCTAGTCAGGTTGCGGCTAAAACCTTGTTTGCCTGTAGAGCAAAAATCGCAGTTTAAAACGCAACCCACTTGAGAGGAGATGCACAAGGTCCCGCGGGTGGTTTCGGGAATAAAAACGGTTTCAATGGAGTTGCCATCCGCCAAACGCAGCAACCATTTCTGGGTGCCGTCTTCGGCTTGACTGGCGCTGGCTACTTCGGGAGCGCGAATTTCAGCCACCAGGGCCAATTTTTCACGCAGCGGCTTGCTGAGATTGGTCATCAGCTGAAAATCGCTGACACCAAAATGGTGGATCCATTTCAGCACTTGTTGGGCGCGATAGGGTTTCTCGCCCAGCTCCGCGAAAAAGGCTTCCAGGGCCGCTAAAGGGTGGCCCAGAAGGTTGATTTTGCTTGTGGTCGCGGTCTCGGTAGTGGTCATTAAGGAAGTTCTTCAACGGTAACGTAGCTGATGATTTCTTCTGGTTTAAAGAAGAAGGCGATTTCCTGACGGGCGTTTTCGCTGCTGTCGGAGCCGTGTACGGCGTTGTGGTCGATGGACTCCGCGAATTCAGCGCGGATGGTGCCAGGCGCGGCGTCTTTAGGATTGGTGGCGCCCATGATTTGGCGGTTGAGGGTGATGGCATTTTCGCCTTCCAAGACTTGGATGAGAACGGGGCCCGCGCTCATGAAGCTGACTAAGCTGGGGAAAAAGGGACGTTCTTTGTGAACGGCGTAAAAGCCTTCGGCCTGGGTCTTGCTCATATGCAGCATTTTGGCAGCCACAATACGCAGGCCAGCTTGCTCGAAGCGGGAGTTGATGGCGCCGATGAGATTTTTGGCGACGGCATCGGGTTTGATAATCGACAGGGTTTTTTCTACAGTCATCATTGTCATTCCTCATTAGGGGGTGGGCTTACAAAGTGGTCGAGGATTATACTACTTTTTTATTTTTTGTCGCCAGGATTTTGCTTTTTGGATTAATTCTTTCTCATCCAGGGTCAGGAGCTCCCGCTTTTTCATCAAACGCTCGCCGGCTACCCAGACATCGCTAACCTGTTGACGGGCAGCGGAATAAACGATTTGAGAACAAGGGTGATAGAGGGGTTGGGTCTCGATTTCATCGAGATTAATGGCGATGAAATCAGCGGACTTTCCGACGGTTAGCGAGCCGGTTAAGCCCTCGATGCCCAAGGCCTTGGCGCCGTTTAAGGTGGCCATTTGCAGGGCTTGCTCTGCCGGCAGGGCCTGGGGGTTTTCGGCGTTAATCTTGGCTGAGAAGGCGGCGGAGCGCATCTCGCCCAGCATATCCAGGTCATTGTTAGAAGCCACGCCATCGGTGCCCAGGGCCACATTGAGGCCTGAGTTCAAGAGTCGGTTGACTGGGCAGATGCCGGCGGCCAGCTTCATGTTCGATTCGGGGCAATGCACAATCTGGGGTTGATGCCGATGCAAAATTTCCATGTCTTCCTCTTCCAACTGCGTCATGTGCACGGCCAGCAACTGCGGCGAAATAAAGTCGATATCTTGCAGCCGTTTTAGCGGCCTTTTTTTGGTGAAGGCGATGGATTGTTCAATTTCCTCGATGGTTTCTTGAATATGCATATTAATTCTGAGGCCATGTTCCTGGGCTAAATCGCGTACCTTTACTAGGGTTTTTTCACCCACGGTATAAATAGCATGGGGCGCAAAGGTGGCGGTGATGCGTTCATGGTTTTTATATTGCTGGTAAAAGTCCAGGCCCTTGGCGATGTATTCATCGGTGGTTTTAGCCCAAGCCGTGGGGAAATCGATGACTGTGATGCCCACATGCCCACGCAAACCAGCCTGATCGGTGGCTTCGGCGGTGGCGTTCAAAAAGAAATACATTTCGTTAAAACAGGTGGTGCCGGAGCGAATCATCTCCGCCGCGGCAAAGAGAGAAGCATCAAAAACCAAGTCATGATTCACCCAGGCCCGTTCCGCCGGCCAAATGTGATCGTTCAACCACTCCATCAAAGGCAGATCATCCGCCAGCCCACGAAAAAAATTCATTCCGATATGGGTGTGGGTATTGATAAAGCCGGGCAGTAGAGCGTGGGTGGAAAGATGTTCCACGCTGGGAGAAGAGTATTGAGCAGCCACCTTGGCACTGGGCAAGATGTCGAGGATTTTCCCATTTTCAACAATCAGGGCATGATCTTCCAAAACCCTTTTATCTTCGCAGGGGATCAGCCATTTAGCGTGGATAATCTGGTCAACGGTGACGGTGGTCATGGGGAGCGTTCCTTATTCTTTCGCGGATTATCTATTTTTTAAACCTAGGTGGCAATTTAAATTCTTTTTGATAGTAGTTGGCAGCCTAAATTCCACCAGGGGCTTATCGCGATCTCATTCGTCCCGCTGCCGTTATCAGTACACGCGATCTAGGCTCTTGCATGTAGTGTAGCGGCAATATTTTTTTCTCGATAATACGTATGGAGCCAGCGGTTGCTCCTTTTTCTATGGCAAGGGCTATCGCTTTCTCTTCCAGAAGTTTTATTTGCTTCTCCCTGTCTTCTTGAAATTGAACGATGCAATCGACTTGACCGGCCACTTCGCTTAAAGCGGCGCCATAGGCATTGGCAATTTGATAGTGTGGTGGGCGGAGGAAGTTCGACGCTAGGAAAGAGTCTGGAATATTTTCGGAACCGCCGCCGACTAGTAAAATAGGCCTGGAATCGGGATCGGGTATGAGAGAAATCAATTCGGTTTTAATTTGCTGAAGGAAGTAGATCATAATAGCCTCAGCTTCCTTGTTATTAGCGGCTTTCAAGCTCTGGCCGACATCGTATAGGGTCATATATGACCCGCCCGTGGTTTTACATTTTGTAAATAGCTCTGCTCCTAGGCTATCGGGGCCAATGCTGTAACTATGATTGTTGGAACGGATTATACTGCCGCCGCCCATGGAGAGTGCTCGGATATCGGGGGCTAATAGCTGGCAGGGAATGCCGGCAACCTTAGCGCCTTTTAGGGAATAAAGAGGAAATCCGTTTTCGATAATGCCTATATCGGTGGAGGTTCCGCCAATATCTACTATTACCGCATCGTTTAATTGAGATAATTTAGAGGCGCCTATCAGTGAATTGCTGGGGCCTGAGGCGATGGTCATCACGGGGAATTCAATGGCCTCGGCCAAGCTAAATAAGGTGCCGTTATTTCGGGTGATAAAGCACTCGCCCTTGAAGCCATTCTCTTTCAAGGCAAAAGAAAGTGACTTGAAACTCTCCCGGAGTACTTTTTTCAAGGCGGCGTTGAGCAAAGTGGAATTTTCACGCTCGATAAATCCGAGGCCTCCTAGTTGATGGGAGAGGCTTAGGGGAATGGTGCTGCTGATTTGGTTTCGAATAAGATTAGCTGCGCTCAGTTCATCTTCCGCATACAAGGGTGAAAAAACACTAACGATAGCGAGGGATTCTGCGCCCATATCGATTAAGGTATTGGCGGCGTTAATGAGTTCAAGGTTATTGAGAGCTTTCACAGATCGATTATCGTATTCTCGCCCACCGGCAACAGTGCAATGACCTACCAGAATAGAATCACGATGCGTTTTCGGCCACAAATAGGCAGGCGGAAAATCCGGTGCGTGAGAGGCAAGGCGTAGCAGGCCGACTTTGTGAAGGGATTTCAATTCTAACAAGCTATTAATGGCCAAGGTTGTTCCGAGATGTATGGCCTCAGTGCAGGAAAGGTCGAAGCCTTTGCTCTGCTTTAACTCAGAAAGGCCTTTGGCGATAGCCCGGTGTAAATCGCCTTGGGCTAAGATTTTATGGCTGTATAGCAAACGATCGTGCTGATCAACCACGGCAAAATCAATATTTGTTCCGCCGACATCAATCCCCAGTTTATACATAAGCGAGCCCCTTATCGGTTGTTAGTCCAAAAGCTTGCAGATCAACCTGTGAGCGCGCGTAGGGTTCCTGCCAAAAAGAAGGGGCAGCAAGGGAAAATATTTCCACTTTTAGGCCAAATCTCAAGGTTTCAGAAGTCAGCGGTAGACCTGAATGCGATTCAAGGAGGGCAATGAGATCGGGGCTTTCCGCCAGATTATTTCCATCGCGGGTTTTAACTAGCAAATATTCATTTTGATAAAATACCTGTAGTTCTCCCCTCGTTGTTTTTATAGTGGCATAACCCAGTAGGAATCCGCCTTCAATGGAGTGGGATACTTCCGTAATCAGGCCGGATCCAATTTTTTTTGCTTGGGTAGCGGTAGAAAGGCTTGATAAATCCTTGGCATGCTTTTCTAAAAGACGACCTAAGTTTAGTGCCCGTGTTAGGCTACCTGGAATAATATACTCGTCTTGCTCTTGGGCATTAAATAAAAAAGTAGCAAGGACTGCGCTTGAGCCAAAATGAAGGGTGGCATCACGCACCTTGGACTCTAAGGCTGCTATAGAATCCGTTTTGATGGTGAGGCAATCTCCATAGGGAGAGGCAAGATAGGAAACCTGTTTGTCTTTGCCCAGAATGGCTGGTTTGCACATATTCAATTGCGGAAAGGCGCGTCCAATAAGATCCGCGTCCAGGACAGGAAGAGCGGCCTGTGCCGCCAGCATAAAGGGAGTGAGCGCATTGCAACCACCGATCTCGGCTGGCATCAAAACACATTCTCGATCTGGGTGTTGTTTTTTTATTTCCTTGAATAAGGCTAAAAACAGGGTGCTGTTGGGAATTCGTTCGAGACTTATTAATGGGGCGCCGATCAAGGCTATAGGAATAAGCAAAGCGTCTGGGCTTAAATATTCCGGTTGAATAATCTTAATGGGCCCGTTTTTTTCCAGCAAATAGTGAAGGTGGCCATACAAGATCGTAGGATCGCCTCCCCCTCCGGAGCCTAATAAGGTTGCGCCTAGACTTAGAGCGGATAATTCGTTCGAATCAAGATAATTCATTGGCTTTCTCCGTTTTCGGGCTGACAAGAGTGAGCACTGTTGATGAGCTTAGGCAGTAATAACTCAGCATCAGACTAAAAGATATAAAGGCAGTATCTAAAAATAAATCGTGAAATACGCTGAGTCTAAAGACCCTTGTGGCAATGGCGTAGACTAAAGCAAGGTAGAAAATGGATTGATGCATTTTTTTCTGGCCACTGGTTGGCTGTGGCAGTGAAGCTCCCTTGAAGGCCACATAAGTCAAGATTAAAACCGTGATGACTTCCGCATTTAAATTAATTATTTCGAGAAAGAAAGAAAACTGTTTCTCCAAATTTAATTGGGAAAGCAGGGCGGAGATAAAACAGCAAAAGAACAAAGTTTTCTTATATGAAAAACCCAGTATTCGATTCACTACCATAGTGGCTGAATATAAGTTTAAACAAGTGCCAAGCAATCCCGACAATATTAGAAAAAATAAGGAAGGGAGATTAATGCTATTAAGCAGGCTTTGTATCCAGCTATTGTTCTGAGGATAATGTGTCGCCAAATAAATACCTAAGGTTTCAATCAAAGGCAGGGAAATCAGGAAAATAATGGTTAAACTCAGTAAGGCTGCCTTTGGAGTCGCGGCGTGGCGGTAGAAGGTTGGCAAGTCGAATACCAGGCCGCTGCCCGCCGTGATAACCATCATTAAACCCAGTTTAAAAGGTTCAGCTTTTATTTCTAGATTAGAAGGAACCGCAGTTGGTGTGAAAATAAGCAGATAGCCTAGACAGAGTCCCACAATCGGCAAAAGTATTTTGTTGGCGAGTGCCAGATAAGCCAAATCCTTGCAAGTTAAAAAGTAAATTAATAGGGCGAAAAGCAGGCCGACAAGATAGGTATGTCCGCTGGCGGCCTGTATAAGTTGCATTTGAATGGCAGACCAGCCGATTAAACTTAAGGCCATACCCGCCGCGCAGATCAAGGTGCCTGTAGGGCCAAACAAATGGCGGGCGAATTCGATGGTCAGCATTTTCTTTTGGTTGATAACTCTTTGGTAAAAAAGGGAGAGAAGGAACAAGATAGAATTCCCCAACATTATTTGCTGCAAACTTTGCTGAAACGAATAATGCTGGCCGATATAATAGCCGATCATAATAACAGGCAAGGACAAGGCACCACTAAGCTGCAAGCAGCTTAGTGTGAACCAGGATTGTTTAAGATTAGACATGCTTATTTACTCCCGAGTTTAGGGGGATCATAGGTCTCTTCGCGGGCGGCTTTTAAATTATCACGCTGCGCGAGTAAAAGAGCCGTTTTTTCCTGGCAACTTTTTAGAGTGGAAGCATAGACATGGTCCACGTAAAAAGGAAGACAGGTATTGGTACGGGTTAGCTTCTTATTTTTGTTGTCGATTTTGGCGTATTGCGCGCCTTCCCTAAAAAATCCATAGTGACGTGCCAGCGCGCTCAGTTGTTTAATTTCATTCTCAGTGCATCTGTTCAAATCAAACTGGAATTTAGCAGGAGAGTTGGACTCCGTATCGGCTGGAGCGATAGTCTGCTTATCTGCGGACTTTTCTTCCGTTGCTGAGCTTGGTTTCGTTGATTTTGTCGGTTCTGCACTGGCTGGGTAGGGAGGATGGCCAGCGGCGCAAAGCAGTATCAACATGGCCAGGTCTTCTTTCCCAAATTCTTGCATGAAGGCTTGGAAAGTGCTTGTAGTCAAAAAGCCATTTACTTCTTTTTCTGTATTTTTGACGTAGCAGCTAACCATATCAATGGCGATAGCTTCTTGATCGTCTTTAACCTCTTCTTGGATAAATTTACCCTTTTCGGAGTCAAAACGGTGAACGATTGACGCAGCTCCATCCAAGAAAAACTGTTCATCAACCATGGTTAATCTTTTTAGATTGACCATGATGGGAATGGCTTGCTTTGCCGAATAATGCAGCATCATTTTGGCTGAAACATAGAGGGGCACGACGGGAGTATAGTGCTTCATGGTGGGGATTTGATATCTAAGCGCATCAAATTCCGCATATAAAGTGAGTTCTTTGCAATTTTCCTGAAGGAAGTCGAGGGTGGTTTTTGCTACTTCAGATTTTTTCTGAGCTAGGAAGGTATTTTTCTTGGTATTGCTAGCGCTTGCTAAACCATATTCAGAAGGGATTTTGTTAGTGTCAGTCCTCTCGTCAACAATGATCCCAAAGGCATCATATTTTCTGAATTGTGTTTTGGTTAATATATTACAAGCCTCGAGATAGCCTAGTTCTTCTTTACTTAGATTGCCAGCCCTACTTTTCCGCGAAAGATAAATGAGATAAGCAGCACGTGTGTGACAAGCGGAGTCACTGACTAGAGGATCGTATTGTAAAATCTGAGTAGAATTCATCGTTGTCCTTCCTATAAAAAATGAGATAACCCGTAAATTTTTTGAGGCTAAATGCCGATATTTTTTGCCAATGCCAACGATGATGATGTAAATGCAACATAGAAATTTCTCCGATAGTGAAAAATAGACAAAAAACCGCCACCCGGCGCAAAGCCGTTGCGGGATTTAGGTCAATAAAATGAAAAATAAAATAGCGAGGATCGCTATCTCTGATTGTAACTATGGTTGAAGCTCTTAACTTGATGCGAAACATACACATACCCTTTTAAACCAAACAAAGCAAAGTCGACATGACTAAGCCACCAATGCTGGTGGCGCCAATGCGAACTTTGATGCTGGTTCAAAATGTTTTGCATAGGTTCCAAGTTAAAAGTTTATGGACGTGAGGTTAGTGTTAGCAAACAAAATGATTCTTGTCAAATACTTCAAATCTATTCCCCGCAGCTTGCCGCGGAAATAAAGCGATGGGGGTTTCCAAAGGGGGAGAGAAGCGCTTTAGCTATTTGGACTTTTGATGCTTATACATAATAGTTTGGCCTATAAAAAAACAAGTAAATATTAAACTAAAGTAATCAAATAGTTGGTAGCTGCACTGAGATCCCGAAAACCAATTTTGACGCTATAATTAAGGCTATATGGAGGTAAGTCTATGCCAACGCAGGCGAGGCGAGTATTTACGGAGGATTTTTTTAGCGCTCCTGAAAGGAAGGAGATCGCGAATGTAAAAGTTTCATTTCCCGTGCCTAGCGCAGAAGCAACACTTAAAGACTTTTTTCAGAAGAGTGCTAATGGAAAAAAATATAAGAAAGGAGTGGCGCATTATCTTGAAAGATTGAAAGCATGGGCAACTAAGAACGGACTTCCAGAAGAAGTGAATATACATCTAGATAGCTTTTATGAGAAGCATATCAATCCCACAGAAGGTGAAAATCCGGCTGCTGAATTTACCTTATTGAGTTATGGCGTGTTGTTATTGTCTGGGATGGTTGACTTGATTACGGGATATCAATTGCAATTTCCAAAAGACCCCCCTCGAATGCGATCTGATGTTGAATTAAATGAAGCGCAGGTTTACTTGGCTGGTGAAAATCTCGAATTTGCCGTTAAAAATTATAATGGAAGAATTAAAAGAACCAGAATACAGGAAGTCGAGCTGGGTGTAGAAACCTATCAGCGAATTAAAACAGCGCTAAAGCAAGCGCAACCTTCCAATATTAGCGTGGAAGATGAGAATGCACTTTATGATCAGCTTGCCAAAAAAGGCTATCCTAGACCTGCAAATTCTGAGGTAAATGAAAGAAATAAAGAAATTATTAAAGCCTTGTGCTCAAACGAAGGAGACTCAGGCTTGATTGTCTGTACAGAGGGAACCTGCACGAATATTAGCAATGCCTTTATAAAGGTGTCCGGTGATTTAAGGCTGACCTTGATGGGTATTAGGCAGGAAATTGCTGGGGATATAATAGAAGAAGATATGCGAACGCTTGAGAAGCGGTACCCAGGTTCCATACATCCCCTGCTACCACCACACTACATCAATTCTGCCCTTAATAAAAATACCCAATTGATTGGTTTGCCAGTAATGGAAGACTTTTTTATTCAGGCTATCAATAAAAAAGTGGATGAAGTCTTGACAAATTCGCTTAAGCAAAAATTTGAAAAGAAAATGACTTTAGAGACACTAATCGATAACATCCTTTTTAAACTGGATCTTGAATCCTTAAAATCAAAGTTGGAAGCCAAAGAGGATCGAATAAGAAATCTTAGAATAAGGGACTTTGAAGAAGCGATATCCGTTTACGGAAAAGATAAAGAACATGACATGAACCCCTATTATGATATTGATGCGATGTTGGAGGGAAGGACACAGGCATCGGCAGATATTGAGTATTATGCCATATCAACGATAATTAAGCGCTTGCTAAGCTCAGGCAAATTAAATCCTGATGAAATTCCGGTTTTTGACGAAGCTAGAGCGATCAACAAAATACCAAGCTATATCAGTCTAAGAATATATCAGGTCCTTAGAAGTGATGGATCAATAATCCCCTTTATTCCATACGCGCTTGAAAAGTTATTTTCAGGGGATATAAGCACTCTTTATTCACTTTCTCAAGAAAATCAGAAAGAACTCATGGATATCTATATAAAAAGACTAATAAAGAAGACTCGGGATACCTATAGTAATCCAGAATCAGATGAGAATATAAAGGGAGAGTGGTTAGAACAAATTACTATTTTATTTGAAGATAAAAAATTAAGCGCGATATTGGATTTAGCGGATCCAAAATTTGAAAAAAGATTGGATTTGATCTTGGCATTTCCTGAAAACGAAAGGATGGAACTCTTTAAGACAGCGTTTTGTCTGTTTGGACTAAAAAAAAGCGGACTAAGGCGAAAAGCATCAGAGTCCATTTTTACGATGTTTTTTCTTTACCCCGAGAATTTATATAAGCTTATTCAGATCTACAATGAAAGTGAGAGACCTTATATTTTCAGGAAAATTTTAAAAACCTTTAATAAGGAGTTTAAGAGTAAAGAAAATATTAGGTCCTTAATACCAAATCTTCAACCCCTCTCCAGACTGCTTATGAGCTTTTCGGAAGAGGATCGATCTAAGATAATTCAGGAGATACATTTATCTGGGGAGGGGTGGCTTAATCAAATCATTACGGATGATAAAAATAAGAATCCAAGTAAAAATGAGTTTATCAGCCTCAATATTAAGGCCTTGGAAAAAGGTGATTTTGATGGCCTTGAATGCCTTTTTCATATTGCCAATTGTCGGCCCTATGTTGAAGAGCTAAGGGAGGATAAGAAAGACAATGTAGAAAAGGGAGAGCAAACTCAAGAGTTTTTAAGAGTAAATTTAAAAGGTGTCAGCCCTGCTTTAAAAATTCTGATCTATTGTTCTAAGTTCAACAAAATTAAATGGTTTACTACTAATAATATTAAGGCTAAGGAGTATTTTTTTGGCTTAATCAAATCACTGTCTCAGGATGAAGCCAATTATATCCTCTTTAATACAGATATTTTTTCATTACTATTAGCTATTTCTAAAACTAAAAGTGAAATTCTTTCTGCCCTTTATGAAAAAACAGATCAAGCTTTGCTAGCTGAAAAACTTGATTTATGGGTAAGGGATTTGCCAATGTCCAAAAATAAAGAAATAGCGGACATAAAGCATTTTCAAAGCTTTTTTCCAAAAAATGCAAAAAATGTTATTTTAAATCCAAGTTTTTTTGAGGTAAAGGTAAGTAGTGGGCTGAAAGATGAGCCAATTTTAGCGTGGGCCATTTCAAATAAAATTGATCTTGATTGCTTTAGAACATTAATCACTAATCTACCAGCTTGTCGATTTGCACGTGAAACTCTTGAGTCTGTTCTCCTTGAGGCTAGTAAGGCTGGTAACGGCTATATGGCGGTTCTGCTTGAACTGCTCCATCCAGAGGATAAAGAACATGCTCTTAAGTTTTTAATAGAACATTACCTTAATTCACCGCTTGATACTATTAACAAGGATTCCTTTTCAGCCGTTTTATTGCAGTTAAAGCCGGAGCAATTAACCGAAAGATTCCTCGCTTCCAAAATGACTAAGTCTCTGGTTGAAGAAAGACCAGGGATAATTTTGACTGCTGCGGCTGAAAAAATGAAAAATTCAGATTTTAAGAACTTTATTTCAAGGATAAACAAAAAAACTTTGGAAACAGTATCAAAATCACTAATAATCGATCCGATAAGGTTAAATGCCCTAATTGAAATAGCCAGTCTTTCTACGAAGAATTTTGAAGACAACTTAACTATTGTCCGTGATGAGATTAGTCAAGATCAATATATTGATTATCTTAATACAGCTCTGAATCTTGCAAAGCGAAGTAAGCAATATAATCCAGCGCTTATTAACTTTTTGTTAAATGCAAGTCCCGAGATTGTTAATGTAATTCTGAATGATGATTTAGGAAAATCTGAGGAGAACTCCTTACTTAAACAGCTTTTTTCCAGTGTAGATGAGGAATTTATGGTCCAGTTTATGAGGAAGGGAAATCCTGAGCGGGTAGATGCTGTTTTAATGGATTCTGTTAAAAATAATAATAAAACTATTTTTGCGGCGTCTTGTCTTGCCTTAGATCCGAAATTTGTTACCAGAAAATATCTGACGAAAGTAATAACCTATCAAGGCGAGCAAATTAGTTTTCTAGCCTATGCCTCTAGGGTACTTTCCATTTCTCAATTTGAAAATTTTATTTCGAGTATTCAGCCTGAGACATTAGCGGAGGCGGCTTCTGAGACGATTCCAGAATCAAAGGATGTTAGCATTTTAGATGTTGTTGCGCCAATATCGGAAGGGGCTTTCTGTCAAGCCATCGTTGAAGAAGTGGGGGATTTAATTGATCCAAGCAGTTATTTAACCATTTTTGAAAAAGATATTCAAAACCCTTTCTTATCGACAGAGGCGTTTATATCACTGTTAGTCAATTCTGGTTCTGAGGGCTTGCAGCTCCTATTTTCTAAGCCTAAGTTAGCTGATCTAGCCATGAATCGTATTTTAGAATTATCTAAATCAAGCGGATATTCAGAAGATATCAATAAAATTGTTGAAAAAGTTGACCAAGATCTTTTAGGAAATATTTTATTGTCTATGACGCTTAAGGTACTTAACAATGATAAATTGAGTTTAAGTGAAAAGTCGGACCATTTATATTTATACCTGAGACAAGTTCCTCCAAGCATAACGGACAAATTACTCTCACTTTTAGATAGTTCAGGGAAGTCGGTTTTATTCATCCTGGTTAAAACCTATGACAATAGGAGAAAGAATGACCTAGCTAGAATCTTGACAAACGCTGATCCTATGGTTATTAATGGTCTTATCCTTGGCCTTCCTCAGGGAAATATTTCTTTTTTAAGTTCTGTCCTTGATGACTCTGAAACAAATGTTACATTTAAGACTTTTCCTATTTTGGCTTTTCTTATGATGGCAGAAAAGGCGAATTTGACTGAAGCTGAAATCCAAGATGAAATTCTTTTGGCTTTTAAGTCGATTTTCAACCATCCTGATATCTCGAATGCAATTTTGCCTCCTTTGAATTCACGTAAAGAATCTTTTCTTAGCCTGTTAAATGAATATTTGCAGGTTGCAAAGCCTGAATTTGTTGATGAGCTAATGCAGATTAAAAATACTGAAAGTCAACAGTCTCTTTTTTCTTGGCTAGTGCAAAATAATCAAATAAATTCTACACAAGATTCTCTTAGTATGAGAGATTTTATCTCTTTTGATAAGTTAGCTTCTAAAATGACACCTGAAATATTAAATCGACTTTCCGCTATTCCCGATGAAAAAGGGAATACACCTTTATATTATGCCCTTAAGGGATTTACTAAAGACGATACGCTCGTTTTTCTATCTAGGTTGAATTCGCGTACATTTGAAACTTGTTTTAATCAAGCTTTAGATAAGGGAGTTAATCTTCTTACTACAGCAATACTTTACACTAATAAGGATGTTTTTCCTTATTTCATCTCCAGGATCAGTTCTGATCTAATATACCGGGCCCTGGTTTATGGTATAGATCATCATGATTATTCGAAACGTTTATTAACCTATCTACTTCCTGATGGTTCCAGCGATATGGGTAGAGCTTCATATGGGAAAAACGCGGGTCTTAGAAATTTTAAAACGCTGCTCCTTTCTGCTCCTTGCATTATGTCTACTTTAACACGGAATAAATACGACTATATACACATGTACTCACCGGATATGAAGCTTTTGGATCAGTTATGTGATTTTACAGACCCTAAAAAGGCGAAATCTAACATCCTTACTAACCCTGGTATTTTCATCACATTTCTTTCTTCCGCGCTGATAGGAAAAAAGCCCGCCGCTGCTGACTTTGAATTTTGGCAAGGCATTCTGCAAACAGCTATGCAAAACGCCAAAAATATTACGCATGTTGAAGCTTTAAATAATATATGCGGCGCTTTAAATACCTACATTAACTCGCCTACCGGTCAGCATATGCTTACTCTTCATCAGATTTCGAATTATAGCACCCAGTTGAATTCCTATATTGAAAAGTCCAAGAAACGCAGTAAATCTGGAGGACTCTTTAAATTTACTGTTGGTGAGTCTATGCGTTTTAGGATTGAAATAACTAAGCCTATCCTCATTGCCCTAAATCAAGAACCACGAGATTGGGTCACCATTTCCACTCTTATCAACTTTGCATTGGCCAATAGTGTGGTTCAAAATGATAAAAAATTGCAGACTTTTCTCCAGGGGTTAAGCAAATCTATTCAAAATCTTTTAAGCCAATTTCCGAATCTAGAATTTGAACGAAAGTTTGCTGAAAAGGAGGGAAAAGTCAGAGAAGAAAAGGAAAGGGAATATAAAGGTGATGCCCCGGGGCTTTGACTTTCTTAAAGGTTTCGCCATTGTTAATCTAAATCATGCTGCTTATACTGAAGGTCTCGTATTTTAAAGGAAGCAGGATGATGAAAAGGAATATTTTAGCTTATTTGTCTTCTCTTGTTAGTATATTAGCCATTATTGTCCTCTCTCCACAGGCAATAGCGGATGATTTGAAAGGAAACACCTGGCTTTATACCCAGACCGGCCAATCCATGAAATCCATGACCGCCGATAAAGCCCTGCAACTGCTCAAAGAGGGCAATGCCCGATTCACTAAAGGCCAAGCCAAAAATCGAGATTTACTAAAACAAGCCAAATTAACCAGTGCCAAAGGCCAATATCCCTTCGCGCTGATTTTAAGCTGTATGGATTCTCGTGGTTCCCCCGAACTTATCTTTGACCAGGGTATCGGCGATGTATTCTCTGTCCGACTGGCCGGCAATGTGTTGGATGAGGACCAATTAGGCGGTATGGAATACGCTACAAAGGCAGTAGGCTCCCACCTGATCGTGGTGATGGGCCATACCAGCTGCGGCGCAGTAGCGGGCTCTTGCTCCGGCGTTGAAATGGGCAGCTTGACTCAGCTACTTCAAAAAATTCAACCCGCGATAGAGGCCGTAAAAACCGCAAATAAAACCCCCGATTTAAATTGCCAAGACAGCAAAATAGTCGATGCCATCGCCAAACAAAATGTCCTCAACGTCATGCAGGATGTAAAATCTAAAAGCAAAATTATTAGCGACCTAATCGACTCAGGCGAAGTAAAAATTGTCGGCGCCATGCAGGATCTTAAAACAGGCGAAGTGACATTTTTTGAGTAATCTATTTTGGGGGTTTATGAGAAATTATATCCGAAATGGACTGATCGTTTTATCGCAGCTATATGGTTTGGCATAGCCGGCTATATTGCTGCCCGACTTCAAAATGTAGGTATTATCGTTGTTATTTCTTGTCTGTTCCATAGTCACAGTTTTTATCGGATTTCTTGCAGCAAGCGAACCAGCAAGAGATCAGATCATAGAAAAGTGCGACAAAGAAACCAAACAGAAATCCCTTTAGCAAGGCCAAGAGTGCATGTTCAAAGCCTTTCGCCAAAGTGGGTTCCGGCATATGCATGGCAACCATCATGGGCGGCATTCCATAATTGATGATCCATAGAGACCAAATCAAAACCGCAAAAAAGCTCACAATGCCTACCGCTAAGCCGAACGACATAGGACAGATTTTCTTCGAAGCCCCATCCTTCTCACCTTTTGGATACATCATAAAATATCCTCCAATAAGTTCTTTCTAAACTATAGTATATCTCATTTCCAACCCCCCATATAACCAATTGAAATAACAACAATATCCCCCCTCAAAACCCCAATATCCCACCCGTAGCCTGGGTGGAGCGCAAAGCGCGTAACCCAGGGAACAATACAGCTCATTCCCCGGATTACCCCACCCCTCCCGCCTTTAATTAAACCTTAAGAAAATGCTATAAATTTGCCCTATAATGTATGGAATTATTCATCTTAAAACGAGGAGATATATTGTGGCTTCCAGTCGTCGATCTAACTTAGCTCAACAACTTAAACACGGGATCCATTCCGAATTAACCCATGCGGTTACCAGAAAGGACCTCGGGGCCGTAGATAGATTGCTGCAAAATTCAAATACAGACGTTAATTGGCGAGGCATCTTTGGCAATACCGCTTTACATTGGGCAATCGCCAATACAGATACCCGTATGGCGTCATATCTTATTGAGAAAGTCAACGATATTAATTTTGCCACTCAGGATGACAGGCACAAAACGGTTCTTCATCTCGCCATTGGCAAAGGATGGAATCACTTTAGCGATTCCACCCCAGGTGGCAATGAACCACCTCAAGCGCCAGTCATCCATACGTTAATACACAAGATGTCGAAGCCCCAACTAGATATTCAGGATCAATATGGAAATACAGCATTACATATAGCTGTGATGCGCAGAGATTTCTCTGTTGTTGAACTGCTTTTGCAAAAAGGTGCCCAAGGTAATATCCAAAATAAGCAAGATTTAACGCCTTTAGAAATGTTAAACAGCAGTTATCGAGATGTCGTGGGATTTGTCAGGGCATATGTTTCAGTATTTACTATTTCTGAAGATATATGGAAAGGCAATGAAGAGAATATTAAGGAATTATTTAAACTTTATCAGAATCATGAGGAAAAAGAAGAAAAAGAGGAAAAGTTATCAGTCGTTAATGTTGCACCAGTTAATGTTGCACCCGTTAAGGTTACACCCTCCGGTAAGGACGAACTTATCGATAACCCTGATATTATTTTTGAACAAGCAATTCTGTTTCTCGAAGACAAAATTGAACTTCTTAAGGAACAGGAAGACCAAAAAATATCAAAGCCATTCAAACAATTGTTGTCAGCCATTAACAAATTAAAAAAGCAAACCCATGTACTTCCCAATCAGGACCGGAAAGAAATAGCAACTGCTACGCTTGATCTATCCTGGAAAGTCGCTTCTGTTTGTGTTGAGCAAGAAGATATAGATGCTTTTAATACCGCCACCGCTAATTATGCCAATCAAGCGCCTGGTCTTTTAGCCCCCGCCCTAACTGCGGTTGCTATCGCCGCTATTGTGGCAATGGTTGCACTAAATGCTCTCACTTTAGCACCCGTCGTAGCTGCTATCGGTTTATACACAGGAACAAAAGCTATTCTGATGAGCGTGGCCGCAGGATGCGCCTTAGGCGCAGTGGGATTCTGGGGATCAAGAAGGATGGTTGACAAGAGACCGCCATACCGGGAGGCGAATGAGGCAGCCGGTCAAATTAAATCAATCCAACCTGTCCGCGTACCCTCCGGTTCCGTTTAAATCTCTTAGAACAAGGGCTGATTGTAAGATGCCAAGTAGATATTATTTATCCTATCATCATGCTCTTCGCGTCTTTCTTATGGTCGCTATGATAGTTATAGCTATTAATAATGCAGCTGCGCAAAACTCTCAACCCTATGTTCAGCCGATCGGGACGGTTATAGAAGAATGGGATCCTAATTTAGTGAATCAATACCTGGAAAAATGGGATACCCATATCACTCCCGCAACGGCTCCATTTGACACAAGTTACCCCGTCTCGGAAGTTCAGCCTACACAAGCGATGCGTTTCGTTAGACTTTATAGCGGTAGTTATTTGCTGGGAGGTTGGCTTGTGCGGGCCTCTGTTATTCGTAATCTGACACCGGAGCAAATCAGAAATATTCTGGCGTTGCCTGAAGTACCTACCAACATAGCTTATGTCAAAGTTCCTATTGGGTCTCAGTATGGAATATGGACTGGAATCGCTGGGGAAATTTTGTCCCCTGGTCATGAGTGGGGTCAGGGAGGAGCGGAACAAACCAGGGTAATTGGCCCACACAGTAATCTGAGCGCGCCCGCGGATCCGGCTCGATTTGCAGGCTATGACTATTTACCAAAAAACAACTATATGAACGCGGAGCTTATCGGGAATAGCGCGCTTAGCTATTATGCGGCTGTCAGTAGCGGGAATGCGGGAAATGTCGCCGCTTATCTGGACAGTCATCTTCCGCAACCTTATAGTGAAATGGAGGATGTTTATACCACCTTGGATTACATTAATGCCGATGGACCACCAGAACTCGCCGTCGCTTTGATGCAGCTTAGTCCCATAAGCTTTGATTCTTATTCCACGATCTTCTTTCGCAATGATTTGCTTTTTAACCATATCCTGTTCGAGCACACTCAAACAGGATATGCCAATACGGGTGCAAAGACTTCAAAAGATGCCCATTCTCAAGGATCAGCGGCGCTAGCGAATAAAAGATGTTTTGCTGCCTGGATGAATGTAACGGGTGAAGAGGGTGAGCAGTCGCAGTCAAGCAATCGTGTGGGTTTCTCTTATCAAACGGGGATGATCACTGGAGGAGGGGATTGTCAAATTTCACCTAAACTCAAAATCGGCTTTGGAGTTGGTTATTTAAGGGATCATCTTGGTTGGAACGCCAGCGCGGGCGCTGCTGAAATTAATAATGCCCAATTAGGCGTCTATTCCAGTTATCAGCTGTCCGATTATTTTTTGAATGGCTCTCTGACGGGAGGATATCATTGGAGTTCCGCTCAGCGTAACCTGAATTTTGCAGGTGAGGGTATAGCGGTCCTAACGGGCACAGTGACTGAAATTTTAGTTGTTGATAGTACGGCGTCAAGCAATCCAAATGGCGAGAATGTCGGTTTAAATTTTGTTGGAGGAAAGAATTTCCAATTTAACGAATGGAATTTAACACCCAGCGCGCAGATATTATATTTTTATTCCAGAGTAGGGTCATTTAATGAGGGCGGCGCTGATGATTTGGATTTAGATCTGCAGTATTTTAGCGCCCAAACAATACGTACTCAATTAGCCCTTTTGCTAGGCAAAAAATTCAATCTCAAACAAGGTTCTGTTATTAAGGCAAATATCCAGCTTGGATGGGCGCACAATTTTCCTCTCGACAATCGCGTTATTACGGCAAGTTTTCCGGTCTTGGGTGGGACCTTTAGCGTCAATGGTTTCAATCAACAAACCAACGAGTTGTTAGCAAGCGCTAATTTGACTTCCCAAGTGACGAAGAAATTCTGGATAAACGCGCAATACATCGCCGATCTCAGTCATGGTTTTAATTCACAATCCCTATCCCTTATCTTTAAATATTATTTTGATGTTTAGTGGGATAACGATTTCATAAATGTTTCTCTTTTTAATATATAACTTGTACTACTTCCTCATCTGGGGAGTGCCAATCGAATTTTACGTAATTAGTCCGCGCACTTCCGCTAGTTTGCGCAATTCGCAGTAGCCTCTTGTTTGCAATTGTAGTAACAATCTTTGAAATTCATAGACTTTATTTTAGTATGTGTCCCATTCAAATGTGGAGAATTTACATATGCAGAACGGCACTGTACTTTGCATTGATTCTGCGCATTCGCAAGAAAATCTGGGTTACAGGCTGGGGTGGAAAGATCAAATCCAACATTGTCAGCAAAAGCAAAGTTGCATAGCAATCCTAGAGAAATAGCTAAAGCGTAAGTTAACTTTCTATCGATTCTGAGGTTCATCATCAATTCCTTTTGTAAAATTCGAAAAAATTCGTCGTTCACACATTCTTTTGACGGAAACAACTTTTACTCATTGTAAAAGGGGTCAGGCTAAATGTAAAAGGGGTCAGGCTAAACATTTTGACATTTTCACAAAAGCAAGCCGTAGCCTGGGTGGAGCGCGAAGCGCGGAACCCGGGGAATAAAGTGTATTATTTCCTGGGTTCCGCGCTTCGCGCTCCACCCAGGCTACTTGCTAGCCCTTCCATAATTTTAGTAGATGAGCCACGCATTATTTTTCCATATAATCTTGAATCAAGTTGGGTATTTCAATGAACCCAATCTTTTCTTGGCGATAATTTTCTATGAATCGCAAGAGCTCATCAAACTGAAGGGTAATGGTTGCTGTATTTTCCATGGGATGAACGCTGATATTCTTCTCATCCAACAAATCAGCATCAAAAAGCAATTTTATCCGTTTTGCCTGGTCATTAATAATTGCCAATGGCGTTACTGAGCCAGGCTGTATCCCTAACATAGCAATTAGGTCTGCCGGGCTTGCAAAACTGAGCCGACCAGTCGCTAACCTATCCCCTAAAGTCCGCAAATCAACTCGCTTGTCTTCTTTTACCGTTATCAGCCAATATGCTGTTTTTTTATGGTTACGCAAAAATAAATTTTTCACGTGAGCGCCAGGAATATGCCTACAATGCTGCGTCGCCTCAGCGACCGTAAAAACAGGAGGATGCTCATAAAGCTTATATTCACAATGCTCTGAACTCAGCAAGGGAAGTAATTGTTCTTTGTTTGAGATGACCATTCAAAATCTCACATTTTTCGTTTAAAAAAGCTATAAAATTTCAATATTGACAAACGCTCGTTTAAAATAATGTAAAAGGGGTCAGGCTAAACATTTTGACTTTTTCACAAGAGTCAGTAGCAAGCCGTAGCCTGGGTGGAGCGCGAAGCGCGGAACCCGGGGAATATAGCAGATTATTTCCTGGGTTACGCGCTTTGCGCTCCACCCAGGCTACTCGTCAAATTCTATTCGCCATAATTGGTGTCTTCAATTTCTACTGGGTCTTCGGACCATCCTGGTGGTAGGAGGCCTTCTCGGATATATTTGTGTAGTGAGGAGTATGGCCAATCTTTTACTTTTTTAACTAGGCCGTGTTTGATCGGGTTGTGGTGAATGTAATTAACGTGATTTTCAAAGTCGTTTTCGTTTCTGATGGTGTGTTCCCAAAATCTACGCTGCCATATGGGATATTCTCCGCGGTGGTTTTTTGCTATTTTCATTCCTTTTTTTATTATGCGGCGAGTGAATATTCCTTTGATTCGCTGCCAGCGTAGGGAGTAATTATTGTCATTTTTTGGGAGTTGCCAAATGGTGTGAAGATGGTCTGGGAGGATTGCGATGGCTTCGATTTTGTATGGGTGTTGGATTTGGACTGTTTTCATGGCGTGGCGGAGGTCGTTGATGTGGGTGATTAGGAGGTTGGATTGTCTGTTGCGTAGGGTTACGGTGAAGAAATATAGGGCGCCGGGGGTTTTGGATCGTCTGTAATTGACCATGGGGGTTCTCTTTGGTTCGGGGGTTGGGGGGATCCTGGGTTCCGCGCTTCGCGCTACACCCAGGCTACGATGATTGCCATGATAGTCTTGAAGACTTGTTGTTATAAGTTTGTAACAACATATTTATGTTATAAACTTATAACAGATTGGGTTGGTATAGGTTCGGTTAACCCGTTGATAAATCACGGGGGGCTGCGCCCAGCCTCGCCGGCGGCTCCCCCTCTCCCGCGTGCGGGAGAGGGTCGGGGTGAGGGTTTCGACTGGGCACGAACCTGCTTAGATTGCTCGCCCAGTTCCGGCGCCATTTCTTTTCATAATGTGCTCGGCCATGTTTTACAAAGGTCATCTGCAGGTGTGAGTAAGAAGAAGGCTTTCGCAAATTCCCTTAGCCAGACTCTTCATGCCTTGGCGGCTCTGAGAATAATTGCTTTTTCTTTTCTGACATATTCCAAGGCAAATATTTTTGAACATCTTCCGGCGGCTTTCCGCCTAATAATGCGCACTCATAAAAATATCCCAATAACCAAGTATGTATGTTGAGCTTCCATAACTTTAGAGTCCCGAATAAAGTAAATAATGCTGCCGCCAACTCAGCTGACCAAACAGAACCTGAACCATAATAATTTTTCCTTCCAACAACACTTCCTCGCAATCCTCTTTCTGCAGTATTGTTATCCATAGGGATTTCTGGATGATCGATAAACACCGTTAATCCTGCCCAGTGTTTGTTTAAACTAACCAATAATTTCTTAGCGGAAGGCAATATTTCATTTTTTTTAAGCTCCTCATCTAGCAATCCTTTCATCGCTAATACTGCATTTTTTAACTCGCGATCATATTGATAAAATTTATTCAGCTTGGGATCATGCTGTATGCGTTGATTATTTATATGATAAAGATGGTTTATTTTTTCAACCCACATCAAACCAAAGACCTCATTGTTGGGGTATTCTTTGCTATAGTTCAGAAAATCACGGCGAACATGTGCCCAACAGAATGCCAAAATAAATAACCCTGATTTAGCTATCACTTTATAAGCTGAATACCTATCAACGTTAAGTATTCCACCTTCATGCTCTGAACCAAAATGCTCAACTAGAACCTTTGATGACCGTGTTTGTTCAATTTTATAAACAACCGTTTCTGTATTATGAAATATCCATAGAAACCACCGATGGTTCTTCTTTCCCTCAACAGTCTCATATACTTTCCACCCCGTCTCGTCCGCATGCCAATGTTTTGCCGCAATACTGTATTCTACAATGGCATCATATACAGGTATAAATAAAGGTAATAATCTCTTTAACCCATCAACTACAGTGCCTTTCGCTAATGGCAAACCATTTCCGTTTAACTCAGCTAATGCACGATGAATGGGTTGTTGGTATTCAAATTTTTTCAACAACAATAATGCCCAAATGGACGTTCCAAGCTTGCTTTTCGGCAGAAGCTTTTCGCTTGGTGGTGGAGTAATTATTTTCGGGTCTGGATTCTTTTCGCAGTTGCAATGCCTTTTATATTTCTTTCTTCGTATTAGCCTTCGATAAGGTTTTACACTGATTACTTCAAGTACTTCTGAATTTTCAGTTCCTGCTAATTCTTCATAGGGCAAATTACAGCAGGGACAAAGCGCATCTTTTTCAAATAAACTGACCGTTTCTTCAACCGAAGGTAAATGGCTATAATCTCTTTTGCCATGTCCTTTACTGCCAACTTGCTGCCCTTTTTTCTTTTTTTTATTTGAGATCGCTTGAGATGGATCTAATTGATCTTGATCTTGTGAGCTTTTCTCTGATTTCTTCCCAAAGAGCTGTTGTTCTCTTTTACGCAATTTAGCCTTGAGCTCTTCTATCTCTATTTTGAGAAGGTCTTCTCGTGACTTGAATTTATTGAATTGAGCTTCCCAGTAATTTGCCTTTGTTTTGTAATCTGTCATCTCTTTCTGCAAAGCCTCATATTGCATTTGTAACTGGGCATAGCGAACGGGGAGTTCTTCTTGGAGAACAGTGACTTGTTGATGGCGCTCAATATGGCTAGCTGAGAATTCCATTTAACTTTAAATCCATTTTTTAGATTGCAGAGAAGCTGAGAAAAATACTTGGTTTAGACTGTATTGGCAAGAGGCTCTTTTGGCAGGTGATCATCATGGTCTCGCCTGGATCCTCCCACTAGCTTGCAGATGACCTTTGTAAAACATGGCCGAGCACATTATGAAAAGAAATGGCGCCGGAACTGGGCGAGCAATCTAAGCAGCTTCGTGCCCAATCGAAACCCTCACCCCGACCCTCTCCCGCAAGCGGGAGAGGGGGAGCCGCCGGCGAGGCTGGGCGCAGCCCCCCGTGATTTATCAACGGGTTAACCGAACCTATACTTGGGTTGGTTCTAACTTCTTGATTTTGAAAGTGAAAGTAAAATCTCCGGAGAGGGTGGGATTCGAACCCACGTGGGAGGTTGAACTCCCCATCCGATTTCGAGTCGGCGCCGTTATGACCGCTTCGGTACCTCTCCTGAGTGTTCTATGTATACAACTGGGGCGGGGTAATATCAACCTGTTGTATGTCGGTGGGGTAATTTCTGGGGGGGATTTTGTAGAGGGTTTGGAAGGCTAACTGGGTGCCTTCTGGGACCTTGAGTGCGGGGAGGTTTTGGTTGTTGGTGGTGCGGTTGAGGGCGATGACGTCCGTGCGGGTGTTGGCGCAGCCGCTGATTAGGGTGAATAGTAGGGCTAGGAAAAGGAATTTAGACTTTGACATGATGGTTTACCACTCCTGCTTGCTGCATCGCGCTGTTCACCTCGGGGTGATATTTTGGATGCAAGGTTGTTAAGGGAAGACGTATTCCGGGGGGGATCAAACCCATTTGGTGAAGCGCCCATTTGCTGGGGATGGGGTTGGACTCCAAGAATAATTTTTTGTTGAGGGCTGAGAGTTCCTGATTGAGAGCTTCAGCGGCTTTCCAGTCCTTTTTCAGGGCGAGGGCGCAGAGGGCGGCCATTTTGGCTGGGGCAATGTTGGCGGTGACAGAGATGCTGCCTTGGGCGCCGAGTTGCATCAGTTCTAAATTGATCTCATCGACGCCACTGTATAGAGCAAAAGGATTTGGGCAGCGTTTGATGATCTCTTTGGCTCGCTCAAGATCACCAGTGGCTTCTTTGACGCCAATAATTTGTGGTAATTCAGATAGACGCTGGATGGTTTCTGGTAAAAGGTCACAACCGGTTCTGCCGGGATTATTATAGAGAATGAGGGGTAGGTCGGTCTCCTCAGTAACCCTCTTGAAGTGACGATATAAGCCATCTTGGGTCGGTTTATTGTAATAAGGCGTGATCAGCAGACCAGCTTGTGCGCCCAGCTTCTGCGCATTCAGGGTAAGTTCGATGGTAGACCGCGTGGAATTGGTGCCACAGCCCGCGATAATCGGAATGCGCCCAGCGGCTTGTTTGATGGCCCAGTGAATCAATTGTGCTTGTTCCTCATGGTCTAGTGTGGCGGATTCGCCGGTGGTGCCGACGATAATCAAAGCATCTGTCTTGGAACTGATTTGCCATTCAATGAGTTCCTGAAAGGATTTTTTATCCAGGCTTCCATCTTCATGCATGGGGGTAACCAGTGCTGTCATACTCCCTTGGAACATGGACTTCTCCTTTTCCTAAAATTTAAAATGCACTTATTTTAGCATTAAATTATAATCCGAACATATTTTCTTTAGGACATTGAAAATGAGCGCAAAACCTTCTAACTGGGGCGAGTTTTTCTGGGGCCCTTCCATGCGAAGTTCCTACTTATTCATTGCGGCGGCTGTTTTACTCTTGAGCATGTTGGGCGGGCGTGAATTATGGACGCAGGAGCATCGTTGGGCAGATATTGTATCAGGAATGTTTTTTAGGCGCGATTTTTTACACCCCTACCTGGGTACCAACGATTATTATGACAAACCACTGCTCTCCTACTGGCTGATTGCGGCTGTTTCAGCCCTGACGAGGCAGCTAAATACCTGGGTCTTGCGCTTGCCTTCGGCGCTGGCTGGTTTATTGGCCGTCTGGTCCATCACTCGTTTAGGTCAGCGTTTGCACAATAAGCACTTTGGCTTGCTGTGCGGCTGGCTGCTGCTGACCACTTTTTTCTTTGTTTTTTGGGCGCGAGTCAGTTCGGCGGATATGTTGAATCTGGCGGGTTCCTTGCTTGCGGTGACCTGGTATTTTGAAAAACGCGAACAGACTGGCTTGGTGAATTACGCCGCCTTTTTCACTATTTTAGCCTTGACCTCTTTGTGCAAGGGATTGGTGGGTGCCGTGGTGCCGGTCTTGGCTATCCTTCCTGATCTGCTTCATCAGCAACGGTTTAAGCAGCACTTAAATCCGCGTTTATTTTTAGGCTTGATCCCAGCGGTGTTAATTTATATTTTCCCTTTCTGGGCTTCGGCGCATTTTGGTAATACGGGCTATGGCCAAAATGGTTTATATCTCGCCTATCGGGAAAATGTGATGCGTTACTTCCAACCCTTCGATCACAAAGATCCGATCTACACTTATTTTCTTTATCTGCCGATCTATTTGTTGCCTTGGACGCTGTTCTTTATCCCTGCTTTGGTTAGCATGCGAAGGCGTTGGTCTGACTTGAGCTGGAACTCCAAATGGATGGTGTGGTCGACGCTTATCCTCTTCGTTTTTTTCAGCGCCAGTGGTTCAAGGCGTAGTTATTATATTTTACCAATGCTGCCCTTCGCCATTTTGATGACGGCGGATTGGCTGCAACAATGGTCGCAGGCGGACGTCAAACGCAGTCGCTTGACGGGCAAGTTGATTGGTTCAGTCTTTATGCTCTTTGTGCTTTGTTTTACTGTCTTGCAACCTTGGTATTATTCCAATGGCGGCAATTCCGTTTTTGCCGCTCAGCTGCGCGCTGAGGCGACTAAAATCAAGCCTTGGGAAGCGTGGGAATTTGTCTTGCTGGATCCGGAAAGTAAGATAACTTTTTATCTGCAGCTTCCGCCGGAAGTGAAATATTTAGACGTGAAGGGCGATCGCAATCAGCAAACCCTGTTGAGTTTATTGCAGACCTGGCCTTTGATGAAGACGCAAAATAAAAATATCATTTACATTAGTCGACTGCGTTATGCCTCTTGGGTGCAGCAAATGTTGCCGGATTATCAATGCCTGGTGGCGCCGCGCACGCGGGGCGAGCGGCTATTTAAAATTAAAAATAGCAATGCCGCGGTTGCATTTATTCCCTTTTCGACATAAATTCATTAACATTATGTGCGGGTTACCACTAATTGGATAAAGGAAATTATTATGACGGAAAATTTATTGCAAAAGTTAGAAGAAAGAACCATGTCCATTTTAAGCGAGCTTGAAACCCTCCGCGGCGAGGTTAAAAGTTTGCGACAAGAAAACTTTAGTTTACGCAACGAAAAAGAGAATAATGGTCGCAAGTTGCAGGATTTGTTGTCCCTGCTTGAAACCGTTCCCTCTCAGCAGTCCAGAACCTCAGAAAGCCAAATGTATCTACAAGAAGAGTCAGTAAGCGCAGCCTAAATAAGCAGATTGTCTTGATAATTAACACCTACGGGAGGCTCCACAGTGGTAAAGAACGAAAATAGGTCATCGGTCACAGCGCTCAAAAAGCAAGTTAGGGATTTGAGCCGTCGGGAAAAGAAGGCACGCACGCAGGTGAAAAAGGCCTTTAAGAAAGTGAAGTCAGTGAGCAAGAAATACGAACGCAAGATTTCCACGCAACTCAAAAGAGCAAAGGCCAAGATCAATAGTTCAGAGGCTTTGGCTTATGCAAAAGCCATTGCGCAGGTTCAGCGGCATTTGATGAAGGGGGCGGTGGCTAAGCAAAAGCACATCAATCGCGCGCTGGCTGCGTTTGAGAAGAAGTTTAGTGCGGCTTTGGGCAAAGCCCTGGAGAAAAAGGGCAAGATTAGACGCAAGGGAAGGGCGGTTATGAAAGCCTTGACGAAAGCCGGTAGGAAGGCGGAGTCAGCCGTGGTACGCACGAGTGGCAAAATGAAATCGGTTAGTGCTTCGGTTCGGAAGAAGACTAAATCCGCGGCTCGGGGTGTTAAGAGAAAGGTTGTTCGTTCTCGGGCTAAAGGGAAGTAGCCGTTCATGGTCTCAGGGCCAAACGGCCCTAACACCATGAATAAATGATTTCTGTAGGGGCGACCGGCGGTCGCCCTGACTGAGGGCAAGGGGCTTCCAGTTGCCTCAGTCAGGGCGTCCGCCGGTCGCCCCTACAAGGGATGACAAGGGAGGCAGGGGTTAACCAAAAACCTACTTTACATTCAAAGACATGAGAGCCGTCAGGATCTCATGTCTTTGAACCGACCAAATCCGGCGTAACTGTCGGATTTCAATATGAATTCAGCCAAAATCTCTGCTCACCAAAAATGAGCAAAGAATCTACTTAAAATCACCAATTAAAACAATAACCTACAGTCTCAATCCGAGAGGAGAAATCTGTGATTGAGGCTATACTTAAGTGTACCTTAACACTTTGTATAAAATTGAAACAATAACCCTAATCAGAGATATAAAAATAACAGAAGGAGTTTACCTTAAAGTGGTCGCGCTAAAATGGGGCAACAAACGCGAGTTGACATCGATTCTCCATCGCACCCGTTATTGCGATGGAGGATACCCCTGAAACATGCGGGAGCATGGGCGGGCGTTTTTGTCTTTTTTGCGGCACTATCCATTAGCTCGCTTGCTTCCGCTAATCCCGTTCTGAATCATGTTGTTGCCGGTCAAGTCACTGTTGAACAATCAAACAACACCGAGACAATCAACCAATCCAGCAACCAAGCTGTTTTGGATTGGAATAGTTTTAACATCGGCGCCGCTCAACGCGTTAACTTCCAACAACCCCTAAATGGCATCGCATTGAACCGTATTGACCCTAGCAAAGGCGCCTCGGAAATCTTCGGTGAACTAACCGCAACGGGCGAAATTATCTTGATTAATCAAGCTGGCGTGTACTTTGGCCCCCACGCTTATGTGAACGTGGGCGGCATCTTAGTCTCTACTGCCGACATCTCTAACTCTAACTTCTTGGCCGGTAATTATCAATTTAATCAAGCCTCTGGATATAAGGGCGCAATCATCAACAATGGCGTGATTGATGCCCGAAACGGCGGTTTTGTAGCCTTATTAGGTAATGGGGTAGTCAACAACGGTGTTATCCAGGCGAATGTCGGTACGGTTGCCTTAGGTTCAGGCCAAGCTTTCACCATCAACTTTGGTGGCGACAGCAAGATCGATTTCACTATTAGTCAACCGGTTACCCAGGCGGCAGTGGATCAAAATGGTAATCCTCTAGCCAACAGCATCAGCAACACGGGCACGATCCGAGCCAATGGCGGCCAGGTGACGGTGCAGGCTGGCGTCGCGGGTGCGGTCTTGAACAATTCGATCAACATGGGCGGCGTAGTCGAAGCGCATTATGCGAGCGCTGAAAATGGAGCCCTGGATCTGTCCGCCGATGGCGGCGGCAACAGTACAGCCATAGCCGCTGAGGGGGGGGCCGTACTTATTCTGGGCGGTAATGGCGACGTCACGGTTTCCGGGAAAATAAATGCTTCAGGCGGCGCGAATGGCCAGGGCGGCAATGTCACCGTCTCAGGCAGGAATGTGAAGATGGCGGCTACAACCGTTATCGATATCGGCGGCGGCGGAGGCGGCGGTGATCTTGATGTGTCGGGTTCTTCAGAGGATGGCGCTGTGGAGTTAAACGGCCAGATCCAAGCCAACAGCCAGGGCCAAGCCGGCAGCGTACAGGTAGCGGCGAATACTATCACCAATTCAGCCGGTTCGGCGATTAATGCGAATGGCCGCCAGGGCGGGCAAGTGATTCTAGAAGGTCAGGGAACAGACTCTCAGGTTACGGTGGCCGGCACAGTGAGTGCCAACTCAAAAGGCCTGTCAGGAAATGGGGGGCAGATTGAAGTATTAGGCGACCAGATACAGATTGCTGCCCCCGCCGTTCTTAATGTGAGTGGAGATTTAGGGGGTGGCACGATCAACATAGGCGGCTCCGCCCGCGGTGTCGGACCACTGCCCAATGCCCAAACGGTGACAGTGGCCGCGGGCGCCGAAATCGATGCGGACGCCTTGATCAATGGTAACGGTGGTCATGTCGTCCTTTGGTCTAATGCGGATACCCTCTTCAACGGTTCAATCAGCGCTCAAGGCGGTAGCTTAGGAGGGAATGGTGGACTGGTTGAAACCTCGGGCGCCAATCTCAATATCACTGGGGCAAAGGTGACAACCTTGGCAGCCAAAGGTCAAACAGGAACTTGGTTGTTAGACCCAACAGACGTGACTATCTCCGCTGCCGCTGACTCCAATGAAACCACACCCAGCAGTGGCAATGGTTTCACTTACACGCCCAATGTTACCGGTTCAGCCGGTGCTTTTATTCTTAACACCGAATTACAAAATGACTTAGCGAGCAATAACATTACAGTGACCACTACGAATTCGAATGGGTCTGGTACAGGTAATATTGATGTCGCCGCATCGCTAACTTGGTCAGCAGCGACCACACTTACCTTGAATGCCACGAATAATATTTATTTGAATTCTCCCATTACTGCCCTCGCAGGTGGTTTAGTTCTGAGCGCGGCCAATGGCACACAAAGTTTAACGGGAGGAACGATTGGTTCAGGATCACTGGGCTCGACGCCAACCTCTGTTTCTGTGGCCATCAATGTCGCCAACTTTACACTTAACCAAGGACAGTGGTTCCAAAGCGCCGCTTCCGCTTCCGCCTTGCCCGCCTTTAATGTGACTGGCAATTTCAGCATTGCCAGTGGTTCCACTTTCAATGGCAGCTATGCCGCACAATTCACGCGCATCAACACAGCCAGCGGTAATGGCGTGAGTGATGTTTATGGCTTGCAGGGCATTGCCACAGGTCCTTTAGGCACGGCCTATGTGTTGAGTAACAATATTCCCGCCAGTACGACCACGAACTGGAATAGTGGCGCAGGATTTATTCCGATTGGCACCAGCACCAATCCCTTCACCGGGACTTTCAACGGTACCACGGCAAACAGATATACCATCAATAATCTTTTTATTAGTGACAGTGGCAACAATGTCGGTCTCTTTGGCTATGTGACGGCGGCTACACCCAGCACTGTAGTCATACAAAATACGGGTTTGATTAGTGCCACCATTAGCGGTGTGAACGCAGTAGGTGCTTTGGTCGGTGATTTAAATCAAGGAACTGTCACCAATACTTTTAGCACGGGTTCTGTGACAGCAACGGGGGCGGGAGCAAATACAGGCGCAGGCGGATTAGTTGGTGTTGCTTCAGCCAATTCAACCATCAACACTTCCTACAGTGGCGCTAATGTAACCAGTGCGGGCGATGCCGGTGGTTTAGTCGCAGATTTGAGCGGCGCGATCAATAACGCTTATAGCTATGGCAATGTGACGGGTGCCAGTGGTGGGAATACTGGGGGCTTTGTTGGTTACATGACAGGTTCGTCAGCGCTCATTACCAATACCTATAGTTCAGGAACGGTTAGCGGCGGCACCAATGTGGGCGGCTTCGTGGGGTGGAATGATAGTACGCATTCCACTTCTCCAGTGGTTGCCAGCTTCTGGGACACGGTGACTTCTGGTCAAGCTAGTGGCTGGGGCACTGCCACCGGTGGAACGGCCATCACTGGCCTTGATGGCGGATGCTTTGGCGCAACTACAGGCTGTACCACTCAACCAGGAGCTAATTCGAATAATAGCGGTGCCGCGGTGAATCTTGCCTTGAATACCACCTACAGTGCCTGGGGAACTATTACCAGTCTTCCAGTCGCCGGAACCACCGCGCCAGCCACTTGGGCAGAATTCAGTGGCGCATCACGTCCCATACTGGGGATGGAGTTTAGCACCACCAATATTGAAACCGCACACCAATTACAATTAGTGGACGCTGAGTTAGGGGCCAGTTACACCATGACAGCTAATGTGGATGCCACTAATACAGGCACGGATGCCGCGGATATTTGGGGAACGAGTTCAGGTAATGGCAAGGCTGGGTTTGTGCCGCTGGGTAATGGTTCGACTAATTTTACCGGTAGCTTCAATGGTCAGTCTTATGTCATTAATAATATCCTCATCAACCTTCCAGGAACCCAAATTGTCGGATTATTTGGCGATATCGGTTCCGCCGGCTCAGTACAATATCTGGGTGTTACGGGAACAGTGACAGGTGGATCGAGCACGACGGGTGCGGGCACGGGTATTTTCGTTGGGGAGAATCAGGGAACAATAAACAATTCATTTTCTAATGGCACGCTGACAGGAACGGGAACCCAATTCATAGGCGGGTTTGTAGGCCAAAATTTAGGATCAATAAGCAATTCCTATAATGCGGGTTCGGTGATTGCGAATGGAGCAAGTGGTGACCTCACGGGTGGTTTTGGCGGATTCGTCGGCGGTAACTATGGCACAATTTCTAGTTCTTACAATAGTGCGAATATCAGCATTAGTGGCACGCAATTTAGCGGTGCCAGCTCCTTTGGTGGATTTGTAGGAGGTAATAATAATAGCGGCACTATTTCCAATTCTGTCAATACCGGTAACCTGAGTTTTACTAGTGTTGGAAGTGGTACCTTTGGCTTTGGTGGATTTGTTGGTTGGAATAGAAATAGTGGTGCGAGCATCATCACTGACAGTTATAGCACGGGGTCTGTCACGCTTAGCGGTTCTCCGACTGATGTTGGCGGTTTTGTTGGAGAGAACGTGGGTACTGTCACGGGAGGGCTTTGGGATGCGGGCACTTCCGGAAGAGCGAATGGTTACGGCCTAAACACAGGAACGATTAACAGCCTTATCGGAGGTTGTTTTAATAGCACAAGTTGCGCCACCATCACGAATGCGAGTAATGCTACCTCGGCTAATGGCGGTCTTTCTGGCGGCACAGGCACACCCGTCGATTTAAGTTTAATAGCTTCCTACACCAACGCGCCGGGCACGACTGGCGCTGGTGCGGGTTGGAGCACATCAGTGGGCGTTCCTGGCAGTATTACCTCAGGTACGAGTTCTACGCTGCCCAATTATAGTTGGTATATCTCTTCCTCAGCAGACAAACTTCGTCCGATTCCAATTGGAATATGGAGCAGCACCATTAGCATTCCGGCACAATTGGAGTTGGTGAATATAGATACCTCGGCCAGTTACACACTAGGTTATAGCGGCAGTGCTGCAGCTGTCACTATCACTTACCCGCTTAACACTTCCACTTCTAATCTATGGGGCGGAACCACAGGTAGCAATGTCACTTTCTCAAACCCCGTTACATTAGGCGGTAACACGACGCTGAGTATCATGGGTAATGGCGGAAGCAACACACTTAACTTTAACGCAGGCATTATAGGCAATGGATATAGCTTAACTTTAACCAGTGGCGGCGGCACCACCTTAGCGGGAGCTAGCACGGGCTTAAGCAGTTTGACCATTACTGCTGGCTCTGTGACGGATACGCTGAACGGCTCCGTAGCCTCCTCCGGTAATCAAACTTATAACAATTCGATAACTTTGGCTGGAGCCACGACTTTAAGTGGCGCCAACATCACCTTGCCAGCGGTGACTGACGGTGGGTTTGGTTTGACAATCAGTGGCACAGGCAGCGCTAGCGCTATCACGGGTGTTTTAAGCGGTACAGGCAGCTTGACCATGGCGGGCACAGGGACTTTAACTTTATCTAATACCAGCAATAGTTATTCAGGCGGCACTTTCTTCGATGCTGGTATCATTTCTATTAGCGCTGATAATGCATCTTCAGGCGGCACAGCTGAATTAGGTACTGTGCCCAATTCAGCCGTGACAAATCTTACTTTCGCGGGCGGTACTTTAGCCACAACGAGTACTCTTACTTTAAATGCCAATCGTTTAATCACATTGAATAGCGGTGGTGGTGGATTGGCGCCAGCTATATCAACAACCTTAACTTATGGCAATGGCACTACTAGCGGTATTATTTCAGGCATTGGTGGTTTAACCATGTCGGGTGCGGGGACTTTGACACTCTCTGGCGCAAATACGTATAGCGGCGGCACGACTATTAGCTCGGGCACAGTAAATGCAGGAATAAGCAGTACTGGCAGTATTACCTATGGCCCTATTGGAACGGGTCTCCTGAAGGTGAATGGCGGTACCTTTGTGCTGAATGGCTTTAATGTTTCCACGGGCGGCCTGACTGGAACTGGCGGAACGGTTTCACTGGGAGCTAATGTATTAACGACCATTGATAGTGGTACTACTGACTCTTATAGCGGCACAATCACGGGTGCAGGTGGTAGTTTAATTGAAGCAGGTACAGGCACGCTGACATTGTCTGGAGCAAATACCTATAGCGGCGGTACAACTATTAACTCCGGCACAGTTAAAGCAGGGATTGGCAGCACTGGCTCCATCACGAATGGTCCAGTCGGAACAGGGCTTTTAACGATCAATGGCGGTACCTTTGCCTTAAACGGTTTTAACGTTTCAATTGCGGGTTTGACTGGTACAGGTACAGTTTCACTAGGAGCTAATGCTTTAACAACCATTGATAGCGGCACTAGTGACTCTTATAGCGGTACTATCACAGGTACGGGTAGCTTGACAGAAGCCGGCACGGGTACCTTGACCTTGTCCAATACGGGCAACAGTTATTCCGGCGGTACTTTCTTCAATTCAGGTACTATCGCGATTAATTCAGATAATGCTAGCGCAGGCGGTACGGCTGAGTTAGGTACTGTGCCTACTACGCCAACAACCAATCTTACTTTTGCAGGCGGTACATTACAAACTACTGGCACACTTACTCTGAATGCAAATCGCACCATTCTTTTAAGCACAGGCGGCGGCACTATTTCGCCAAATACGGGTACGACTTTAACTATTAATGGCGCGATCAATGGCGGCAACGCACTTACTTTAAGTGGCGCAGGAACGATAACTTTAGGAGGTATAGTCGGTGCAACCCCTTTAAGCACACTTACTGCCAGCAGCACCTTAGCTGGATTAAATATTAATACTTCAGCCATAACCACAACAGGCAATCAAACTTACAATGTGCCTATCACTTTGAATAGTTCATCGACGCTTACCACCACGGGTACTGGCAGCAATCACGATATTATTATTGGAAATGGCACGACAGGCGGTATTACTTGGGCGGGTAATAGTAACTACACTTTGAGTCTGGTCTCAGGCAATGCCATCACTATTAATGAGGCAATTAATGCAGTAAATAGCGGCGCGCAGGGTTCTTTAAATTTAACCGCCGTTTCAGCGGCAACCAATAGCGCCGGTATTACGACAGGAAGCGCCGGTAATATTAATGTTTACAACTTTAATCTGATGCAAGGTGGTTGGTCACAAGTAACCGCTTCATTGCCCACTTTTGCTGTTACCAATAATTTCCAAATCAATAGCGGTAATGGCGCCTCAACAACGGCGCAATTTTTACGCGCGACTGGCGGTGCTGGTAGCTCGGGTTCGCCTTATACGCTGACAGATATTTATGGTTTGCAGGGCATTGGCTCTTCCACTACTACTTTAACGGACTACTTTAGTCTGCTTAATAGTTTGAATGCCTCAATAACTTCAAACTGGAATTCGGGCGCTGGCTTTGTGCCGATTGGTGATAATACCATCGCCAGCCATAATTTTAGCTCTGGAACTTCAGGCGTAGCTGGTTTCAGCGGCGGCAATTTCTTTATTTCCAATCTGTATATCGATAGCGCTAACTCCAATGTTGGCTTGTTCGGTTATGTCAAAGCAGCTTCGAGCACATCGATTCCAGTGCAAAATATTAATTTAGCGAGCGCCACAGTGATAGGTGTTAATTCAGTCGGTGCTTTGATTGGTAATTTAGCCGAAGGCACAGTAAACAATAGTTCAAGCACAGGTTCTGTTGCCGCAACAGGAACAGGGACAAATTCGGGGGCTGGTGGTTTGGTAGGCGTTGTCTCTGCCAATGGCGCGATTAATACCTCATATAGTTCAGCATCTGTTACCAGTGGAAATGATGCTGGCGGTTTGGTAGGTGATAACTCAGGTACTATCAAATACGCTTACGCTTTAGGTAGCGTCAGCGGTGGAGCAGCTGCGGATGCGGGTGGTTTTACTGGATTAAATGCAAGCGGTGCAACCATTACTGAAGGCTATAGCACGGGTTCAGTAGCAGTAACTAGCGGCACGAATGTAGGCGGATTTGCTGGCGTGAATAGTGGCACGATTGCCAGTAGCTTGTGGGATACTTCTACCTCAGGTGCTACGGCCGTAGGCAGCGGATCTAGTAATGGTTTGAAAGGTGCGACAACAACTAATCTGTTGCTAACAAGTACTTATACTACTACGTCGGGAACCTATACAGGCTGGAGCGGCACAGCAGGCCTTGGGGCCATTAGTAACTCCACACTCACTAACTTCACCTGGGTTAATCTTAATAGTAGTACTCGTCCGATGTTGGAGATGGAATTCAATACCAGTATCTCAAATGCACATCAGTTGCAATTAATGTCATTTTCATTAGGCAGTAATTATACGCTGACTGGCAATATTGATGCCAGCGCGACAGGCTCGAATTCCTCCGAAGTTTGGGGAACAAGCAGTGGTTTAGGCTTCTCACCAGTAGGCACTAGCGGCAGTCCCTTTACTGGCACTTTGAATGGGAACAATTTTTATATTAATAACCTTTACTTGAATACCAGCGCTGTTCCTAACCTTGGTCTTTTTGGTGATATAAACGGATCAACAAATGGTACCTTAGTTGTTCAAAATCTTGGGCTAACAAATGTGGTCTTTAGTAGTACAGCCACTAGCGCTAATATGGGTGCTGTGGTAGGTACTTTAGCAAAAGGCACCATACAAAATGTTTATGCATCAGGCTCGGCGAAAGTCACTAACTCTAATCCCCTCGTAGGCGGTATTGTCGGCACTCTCAGTGCAAATGGCACGCTAAATGATGTTGCCTCAAGTGTAAATGTAACTGGCAATGGCACAGGTGACACCGGAGGTTTAGTAGGTTCTCTTAGTGGTACCATAAATTATTCTTATGCAACTGGCACAGTGACGGGACCGGCTGGTGGCGGTGATACGGGTGGTCTTGTCGGCCTTATGAATAGTGGCAGTGTCGTCAATAATTCATATAGTACAGGGGCTACGACAGGCCTTGCCGCAAGTACAGGTGGTTTTGTGGGCGTCAATGCCGGCACAATTAATGGCAGTCTCTGGGATGCAGGATCTTCTGGGAAAGCAAATGGGTATGGTTCTACTTCCGGTACTATCAATGACTTAACAGGCGGTTGTTTTGGTAATACGACTTGTGCCACTATCACAAAAGCAAGTAATGCGACATCTGCAAATGGTGGTCTTACTAATGGTACAGGCACGCCTGTAGATTTAAGTTTAGAGGCAAGTTACACCACGGCTACTGGTACGACAGGCGCTGGTGCAGGTTGGAGTACAGTTGAAGGTCATACCACCAATTCTCTTCTCGATGCTATTACCACACCCACCAGCCTCACTACCGTCAGCGGTAACAACGGGCCTAGTACCGTAACGTACTATTCCTGGATTATTTTCAACGGCCAAACCCGCCCAATATTGCTGATGGAAGCAGGCGTTAATGTTTCCGCCAATACCGCTAACGTTTACAATGCACATCAACTGCAATT
>Ga0206867_1026_pt1 | contig 34692 bp, 40 predicted proteins | sample Alteio_BWOrgCont_37_FD_152905 | JGI IMG/M metagenome (GOLD analysis project Ga0206867, IMG submission 152905) | Enriched cells from forest soil in Barre Woods Harvard Forest LTER site, Petersham, Massachusetts, United States -... | ecosystem: Environmental > Terrestrial > Soil > Temperate forest >...
TATCAGAAACGGTGCTCACAGACGAGTCACTTGTCCGAGATGGCCCATGTGATCTATCGACATTTGTGGCTGAGTGCGATTATCAGCTCGCTGTGCGTGATTGCGGAGAAGGATACTTCCAACCGGGACACACCGGCCAGGTCGTTTACGCAGACGGTTCGGTTGAAACGGAGTGAGAGTTCGGACAGCAATTTGCAACTGATATTGTCATCATGAAAGAAATCCGCGAAGATCGATAGATAATTATCGATGTGGCGGGTTCTCGTGTCACGAATCCGACGCTACAAGGTAGCTTCCGCCTTGGGAGCTTCGGGCATCGCCACTGCTGGAGCCGCCTTCGTTTGCTTTTTTGGCGTAGCTTTCTTTGCCTTTACTGGAGCCCCTTTCTTCGTCGCCTTCGTAGGAGCCGCTGATGTTAGCTTCTTTGCCGTTGCCCAACGTTGGCGCTGAGCATCCGCCATTCGTTTACGAGCCTCTGGGCTGAGCGTGCGCTTGACTGCCTCTTCGGCGCGGTTTTCTTTACTTTCACAGGGAGGCGTTCTTCGTCGCCTTCGATGGAGCCGTCGATGCTTGCTTCTTAGTCGCCGCCCATCGCTTTCGCTGAGCATCGCCAATCCGTTTACGTGCCTCCGCGCTCATTGCGCGTTTCTTCGGCTGTTTGGCGCTCAACTTCTTCGCCGTTATTCGAGTTGTCACGCGGCTAACCTTGCCCTCGTCTTCAAGTAGCGCCTTTGCTTGTTGTAGCGATGCAATCTCCGCGTCGATGGCGGAAATGATTGATTGACTTCCCATTTGATACTATCCTCCCGCCGACGATTGTACAGTCAAGCGCTTCCCTTACTCTATCTGCGCTGAGAAAGCTCCATTCACTCCAGGTCTGGAAGGTCCTCGCGCGCGAGCAGAAGCCGGAGGGATCGTCCTTGCCCAGGAGTTCGCTCAATGTAGCCGTTGGCTTCGAGTGTGACGACCATTTGGTGAACCGACGGCGGGCTGACGCGAAAGTACCTCTGCATCTCGGCCTCGGCCGGAGGACGACCGTTGATTTTGCTGTAGTAGTAAATGAAGGCGAGATACTGGCCCTGTTTATGCGTGAACGGTTTCGTATGCACGAATGAAGTGCACTTCCTTACCGGCCTGGCACTTCGTCATGCGGTTAGCCGGCAGTCCTTTTTCAACGAGGCACCAAATCAAACGCCAATAGTCGAAAGGCGTCCCTGAGGCGAGCAGCCGTTCCAAGTTGTCGACAAGCGGACTATACGGCCAAGTGGATTGCCACTCAGCCAACAAAATGCGCCGAATTGCATTCCTGGACCCTGCTGCGTTTGCGTTACCTACCGTCCTCGGAGCAATTCCGAGTACTCCTTGTTTCTGGTAAAAGGATCTTTGGATCAGGAGACCAGCCGCTTCTACTGATCGGCGACTCCCCATCAATGTGAATGGAGTTCGTTCAGGTGTGACGCTCACTCCTGAAGCTGCTTTGATGGCGCGAGCGCGATTAGGACGGCGCCGATGATCACAAGAACAGCTACCCCGATCAGTTCTCCACGTGCGACCATGTTGCGACATGCCTGGGTGCCCATGAGTGCGGCGTGAGCGAAACTCGACGATGCTGTAAAGGCAATCACGCTGCGACTCGCCGACGGATCGCGGATGGCTAAGAGTAGAAAGACGCCCAGTGTGACGTACAGGCTGAACTGCATAGAAAGCGCTGGCTCTTGCCGGATAAATACCACCATGGGGTAGCCCAAAGCCATAAAGAGCAAACCCACCACCGCCAGCACGATCTTCAATGCCAATTCACAATTCATCGATCTCCTCCGAACAGCCGCCTGAAAAACCGGATCTGCGACCTGTTAATGCGTTCGTCTGCCTGCACTGACTCTGCGAGCATCATACCTACGCAGACCCGACCCTTGAATGTCCTTGAAAAGCATGTTCACCTCGCTAAGCGTCTAAGCCGATCATCGGAATCCAAAAGTCGGCATTGCGACTGGAATCCGACGAACTCCGCGGGGGAATCGGTCGCAGTCGCAATCGGCGTTTTCGAGGATCAGCAGGAATGCCTGGAATAAATCTGCGCAAACTTAGTTATCGAGTACATCGACATCTGTCTGGTTCCTCAAGAGAGATCATCAATGCGTATTCCGCGAACGTTGATTGGAGGCGGGGAGCTGCTGGCCCTCTTGCGCCCTTTGTGGTGTTTCATTGCAGTAGTCTCTTTCGGCCAGGGTGTTGGACTGCTGCCTGCGTGGGCAGCGCCCGCCCCCACGATAACAACACTGTCCGTCACCTCCGGCGAAAACGCCGTGACGAAAGTTGCACCTGGAAGCGTGGTCACTCTGACCGCAACCGTTATGGCCGGCAGCACTCCGGTCACGCCGGGCCAGGTCAACTTCTGCGATGCGACGGCCAAGTTCTGCACCGACATCCATCTGCTGGGCACGGCGCAGTTGACCGCCAACGGTACGGCGACGCTGAAATTTCGTCCTGGGGTTGGGAGTCACAGCTACAAGGCGGTTCTTGCCGAGCCGGCCGGCCTTGGGCCCAGTGCTTCGACCGCATCGTCGCTCACGGTGACGGCGTCGAAGGGCACGGGGCAACTGGCCACAACGACGTACCTCGAAGCCAGCGGGGTCCCAAACAACTTCTCATTAACGGCGACAGTGCCGGGCAACGGAAATACTTTGCCGACGGGAATGGTGTCGTATGTGGATGCAAGCAACGGGAACGCAGTGCTGGGGACGGCGGCGTTGACGAGTGAAACGGGAGCGGGCTTCGCGGGTTCCTCACTTTTGTCTGTCTTCTCACAAAACAGCGGTAACACTGTCTTGACCGCTGACTTCAATGGCGACGGAATCCCGGACCTGGTCATACTCGGAAATTACACCATCTCCGTGCTCTTGGGCAGCGGGGATGGCACGTTCACAGCAGCGCCCAGCCCTTCGAATGACTTGCCGGGATCCATTGCGGTGGGAGATTTCAACGGAGATGGCATTCCCGATCTGGCCGTGGCCCCTGTTTTGGATGAGGGCAATAGTGAAGTGCTTTTGGGCAACGGGGATGGAACCTTCACCATCGCGGGTGGGAGCTTCGCGATCGGCAACGGTACGGTTACGTCCAATTCGATCGCTGTAGCAGATTTCAACGGAGACGGCAAGCTGGATCTAGTCGAGACCTGCAGCGGCGATGAGACGCCATGCAACAACTTACTCCTGATTCAGTCCGGCAACGGAGATGGAACCTTTACGCTGTCCTGCGAGACCCCCTTGCCGTTCGCCGGCTCCCAATCGATGGCCGTGGGCGACTTCAATGGAGATGGCCAACCCGACGTGGCGGTGATCAACTCCGGCGCGAATGGCGTGCACGTCTTCCTGAATAAAGGGGGCTGTCCTTCTGCCGTGTCAACAATCCCGGTAACGGGCGCCGGCCCCACATCGATTGCCGCAGCAGACTTCAACGGAGACGGCAAGCTGGATTTAGCCGTGGCCAACTCCGGCAGCAACAATGTGACGATTCTGCTGGGCAACGGCGATGGAACCTTTACGGCCGCAGCGAGCCCGGCAACGGGCGCGGCTCCCAATTCCATGGCGGTCGCGGATTTCAATGGAGACGGCATTCCTGACCTGGCGGTAGCCAACGCCGGCAGCAGCAGCCTGACGATTCTGCTGGGCAACGCCGATGGAACTTTTACCGCTGCCACCAGCCCCGCTGCGGACACCGGCTCAACGTCAGTCGCCTCAGCAGACTTCAATGGAGACGGCAAGGAAGATCTTGTTGTCGCAAATTCCGCGGATAGCTCCGCGACCGCGCTCTTGGCAGAGACAGCGCTGGCAATTGCAACGGTGAATAATATTTCTCCCGTAGGCGTAGGAGCACATCTCGTTAAGGCGATCTATTCCGGCGACGTCAACTATGGTGGCAGTACCTCCGCCGATGTGTCCCTGACTGTCGTGCCGCCGGGCCTCACGCTGAGTGGTACTCCAGTTTCAGTCGTGGCGGGCGCCGCCGGGACTTCGACTCTCACGATTACCCCCACGAACGGCTTTTCCGGAACTGTGACCCTGGAATGCTACAGCGTTGCCTTTTCGGGCGACGCAAACGATGTGCCTAGCTGCTCGTCCATCCCACCGGTGACTATCTCGGGGAATGCGCCAACAACCATAACCTTCAGTATCCAGACACAACCAGCCACAACTCCCGGGGAATATACGGAGATTGTGGATGCAGTCGATTCGACTGGAAATATCATGGCCAACACCAATGCTGCGAGAGTCGCAGTAACAGTGACCGCTCCCCCTCCGCCGGGCCTCACGCTGAGTGGTACTCCAGTTTCAGTCGCGGCTGGTGCCACTGGGACTTCTTCTCTCACGATTACCCCTACGAACGGCTTTTCCGGAAGTGTGACCCTGGAATGCGACGGCGGCAGCTCTCCAGGCGGCGCAAACGATGTGCCCACCTGCTCGTCCATCCCGCCGGTGACTATCTCGGGGAATGCGCCGGCGACTACGACGCTCACTATCCAGACACAACCAGGAACAACCCCTGCGCAATACGTGGAGTTTGTGAAGGCATTCGATTCGAGCGGAGTTGCCATTGCCAACACCAAAGTCGCAGTAACGGTGACGGTGCCCGCTCCCGCTCCAAGCTTTGCGCTAACCAATACGACCGTCAGCATCGCCACGCCCGGCGCCAGCGGGACTTCGACGATCACGATCATGCCCAGCGGTGGTTTTACGGGCTCGGTGGCGCTCTCCTGTACCGTAACCGGTCAAGCAACCGCGGTCGATCTGCCTTCCTGCTCCGTCGCTGCGCCACTCGCCATCACGGGAACAGCAGCCGTGACGGCGACGCTCACTGTCAACACCACGGCAGCTAGTAGTTCGTCCAACGCGACTGGCCAGGCAGCGAAGGCTTTCCGCAACCAGCACAACCGGATGTTGGCGCTTGGTGGAGGCGGTGCCCTTGTCGCATTCCTGTTCTTCGGAGTGCCCTCGCGCCGTTGCCGAACAAAGACCCTGCTTAGTCTGCTGTTGCTCGGTGCGTTCACCCCAATAGTCACGGGATGCGGCGGAGCACAGAAGGCAGCCAATCCTGTCACGACGCCAGCCAATCCCGGCACGACTGTTGGGAGCTACATGGTCACTGTGACTGGTTCCAGCGGCACCCTGACCGCGTCCACGACCGTTGCTGTCACAGTGAACTGAGCGGTCGCAGAACCTCCAAGTCAGAAACTCCGGCAACGTCGCCGAACATGATTTTAGTAAGCGTATTTTGCGCGCCTTTTGACTGTGAGTTAGAGTGTGTCATCAGGTGTCCGCTTGTTTTGGGTGGGTGCCTGTTGTGTGTCTCTAAGCAACCTGTGAAGAGCAGGTCTGGAGTGAGGCGGCCAGGTCCCAGGGTTGAAGCTCCTGGATCGGGCTGACGGGATGATCGGCAGTCCTATTTGAACCAGTCTCCCGATTTCAACGGGCGCCGAATCGCAGATCGACGATCGATCAGTAACGAAATGTCGGCATCCGGCCAGTTTTCCGGAACCTATCGGTCCGCGGCGGCTGCTTCGTTCCAATTCCTATCCATCCATTTCGGACTAGGCGAATCCCTTAACACCGGGACGCGTACGTGTGCGATAAGCTCCGCTGGTTTCCGCCGGGCGAGTGCTCAGCTTCTTGCAGGCCTACTATCGCAATTAAGTCGCGCCGCATTTCCCGCGGTCACTCTTTTTAGGCGCCGTTTTTCGACCGAGTTGCAAGACGAATTGGTAGGTATATCAGGCGCGATTAAGCAGCGAAGGCACCCGCAGCCTGACGGATCCTTGTGATCAAGGAAAGAAATAGTGTTCCAGTCGGCAAAGCCTAAAGCCGCTCCAGCCGGGTCTGCGAATCGCCGAACTGCTCGAGTTTCAGGCCGTAGCGATCCATGAGCGAGAGGTACAAACTACACATCTTGCGATTATCTTCGCTGTCGTTGAGATAATTCAGGGTACGCCCCGTTTGCAATGTCCCGCCAAGCCCGCCGGCGAGCACTAGCGGCAGGCGGAAGTTGTCGTGCTTGCGCCCGATCCACATATTGGATAGGAACATCAGGCAGGTGTTGTCGAGTACCGTGCCGTTCCCCTCCTTCATGCTGTCCAACTTAGACGCCAGGTAGGCGTATTGCTCGACGTGGAAGCGTGAGATGCGCTCGTAATCATCGGAATTGTTGTTATGCGACGCGGAATGGTGGCCGTCCTTTACGTTCAGGAAGGGATAGTACATGGCCGACAGATCATGCGAGATGATCAACGAGGCGACGCGTGTTTTATTGGTCTGGAACGCAATGGCAATGATGTCGCACATCAGGCGGGAGTGATCGCGCAGGTCTTCCGGCAATCCGTTACCGGGCCTCTCCATGGTGGCGGCGACGGTGTTTTTGGCTTTGGCGGCATCATCGGCGTCCGCCTTGTCTTTGCGCATGCCCTCGACGCGCTTTTCCACTTCGCGCAGGCTAGTCAAATATTCGTCGAGTTTGCCTTTGTCGGTCGAGCTGATGCACTTGGAGAGATCCTGGGCGCGATCCCTCACGCGGTCGAGAATGCTGAGGTTCTGCAGGCTGCCGCGGTTGTCAAACAGGTTGTCCCAGGCGAGCGATGGGTACACCTCCACCGGGACAGGCGAATCGGGACTCTGCCACGAGATATGAGAACTGTAGGCCAGGGAAAAGTTCGACTCGTGGTAGCCGGTCAGGGGCTGATCGCAGGCCAGCACAATGCTGGATTGCGGTGTGTCTTCGCCCACGTGTTTGGCAATCATTTGGTCGACGCTGATGCCGGAATGGATAATGGCGCCTTTGGAGATGTGCGCACCGGATAAAAGACTGCCCGTCTGGCCGGGATGAATACCCTGCCCTGTCAACGCACGAACGTAGAGACCATCAACGACGTTGATCTTTTCTTTGAGCGGTTCCAGGGGTGCGAGCGTCTTCGATAGCTTCATCGAGGCGCCCTGGCCTTCGGCGCTCCAGTGGTCCTCGTTGATGCCGCAACCCAAGAACACGACGCCGAAACGCGTGGGGAATGCCGAGGGCGGCGGCACCTCCGCCAAAGCATGCAGCGACTCCAGCCAGGGCAGCGCCACGGTGCAGCCGGCTCCGCGAAGTACGGCGCGGCGCGAAATGGGGAATGCAAACTTACTGGTCAGTCGAGACATGCTGGTTCACCTTTCCAGCGGCGATCTGCGTTGGCGCCGGGGTCGCCGGGATTCGTTTGTTTCGGAACTGCGGGCTCATGACAATGGTTTCCACCATCGAATCGAAGCCGTAGCTGTGCGCGGCCAGGTTGGTCTGCATGCTATGGATCAGCGCTTCGTCGGAGAGTTGCAGCGAGCGATCGAGCGAGTAACTGAGCAGCTTGCGGCAAAGGTTGTCGAGGAATTGATCTTGCCGGTGATCGCGGATGAAGTCGCGCAGGCCGTCAAAACCAACTCCGTTGACGTCGCCGGGATAGGTGACGGCGGTATCAACGGGCCGACCGGCCAGGTCCTTGGTACGCAGATCGCCGATGGGCCCGTATCCTTCATAGGCCAGGCCGAAGGAATCAAAGCGTTGATGGCAGGCAGCGCAGAAGTGAACCGAGCGATGTCTGGCCAGCATTTCGCGTATGGGCAGGTCGGTCTTCGACTCATCGCTCGGCAGCTCGGGCACCACCGGTGGCGGAGGAGGAACACGAATCCCCAGCACCTTTTGCACTACCCAATTGCCACGCTTCACCGGGCTGGTGCGGAGGCCGGGGGAGTTCTGCGTCAGAAAGACCGCCATGGGCAGCAGGCCACCCCGCCCGTAATTGCCGGCATCGTCGACACGCACCCAGTGGTCTGTATCGCCCTGGACTCCCGGTATGCCATAGTGCGTGGCCAGCACCGGGTTGACGAATGTGTAATCGCCATAGATCAGGTCGAGCACGGAACGATTGTTCTGGATGGTGTCTTCGACGTAGCGGATCGGTTCCTGAAACATGGCTTCGCGCAGATCGTCGTTGAACTGAGGAAAGCGCTCGCGGTCGACGGCGTTGTTGGTTTCAAACAGGCGGAAGGCCAGCCAGTTGCCGGTGAATTCCGTGGCGAATCCGCGCACCCGAGGGTCTCTCATCATGCGCCGGGCCTGGGCCTGCAGTACCGCCGGCTTTTGCAGGTCGTTCGCGGCTGCGTGCCGCAGCAACTGCTCATCGGGCATGCTGGCCCAGAGGAAATAGCTCAGCCGGCTCGCCAGCTCGTAGCTGGATAAAGGCTCGGACGGTATGGCGGTCGAGGTGTGAAGGAGCACGGCGTGCGACGCACGCGCAGGCACCGAGGCCATCAGGCCATGCGATATATCCAGGCGGTAGAGGAAGTCCGGCTCCATCAGCACGCTGGTGATCACATCGCGCATGGCGTTTTCGTTGGACGCCTGATTCTGGGTACGGAGCTGATGGTAGTAGTTCAGCAAATCCGCCTGTTCGGCATGCGTGAGGGGCCGACGATAGGCGCGCGCGGCAAATTGCAGCAGAGCTTCCAATTGCTTCGGCTCTGCCTCTGCCCGCTCCTTTTCCAGGCTGCGCAGGGTGGCGTTCACGCCGTCGAAGTGAGCACGGATCGCTTCCGCCGCTACCGGGTCATTGGTTGGATCTGCTGCGGCTTTGGCCAGGTAGGCCCCCCGTAGTTTGAAGATGACTTCTGTATCCGTCTCCGCGTGACCGGTCCGGCGCTCGGAACCGGATTCGTCGCCTCTGCCAAAAACTTCCCCGCTTTGGTTGTAGTAGTACTGGGTCCAGGTGCGGGCCGAGATATCGGCGATATAGTCGAACTCGTTCCACAAACGATCCAGCTCCTTCTTCCCGTTGTCATCCAGGATGAGCTGCTGCAGGGGAAGATCGTCGCGGTAATAGCCCATGGTGTTGTGGTAACCGGCGCTCAGCAGGCGGCCTTTGTCCTCCGAGTCATCGGGGAAATAGCGGCCGCGTTCGGTCACATAAAACGTGTCGGGAAACACCCAGGCGAAGCGCGAAAATGCCGCCTCATAGCGGGCTCGCTGGGCGGCAGGAACGATCAGGTCGGTATCGCCTGCGCGAGCCTTTGCCGAGAGAGCGGCCCAACGCGGCGCGGCTTCCTCGTGAAGCTTAGGGTATCCGGGGATCTCGGGAACCACGGGCGGCGGATCGGTGTCATTGCGCAGATCCTTGGGGTCGCTGTCACGCCGGTGCTCGGCAAACTCCTTCAGTTTCCAATTCAGAAGCGGCTCTGATTGCCCGGGCAAACCTGCCACCACCGGGGCAGTAAACTGCATAGCGGTGTGGGCGCGGATTTTCACCACGAAATCGCGCATCGCGACGCACTTTGCGCGCAGCCCGCCCGTTTGCTCCGCCGCGGGAGGAGGTAGGGCCAGCCACATCTTCTGCAGCTTGAGAACCGGACCCACCGCATTCGGATCGTGCAGAATCTGCCACACCATGGGTAGGTATTTGGGGCTCACCTTCGCGTCCACAGCGGTCGTGGCCAAGGTTGCGTTTGGTTTCTTGAGGGCGATGCGGTATTTGTAGCGCCAGGCGGCCTGGAAATAATCCGCATAGTCGGTGGGTTGCGTCAGGTAAAAGCTCACAATCCGCTGGATGGCGTACTTTTCCCGGTCGGTCTCGACCAACATAGGATACGGCGCGAAGTCGATTCCATCCGGCTCGAGAACCGCATGATCGGCCACTTCGCGTGCCGCCTTCAGGTACTTATTCAGCAGCGCCGGTGACATGGTTAGGGATTCGCCCGAGTTATCAAAGCCAGCCGGATTGGCAGGATCTACGGGGAACTCCTTGGCGACCTGCATGTCCTGGCCGGTAAGATCGCGAATCGTATAGTCGTATTCGGCCTTGCTGAGCCGGCGCGCCAGCACGACACCCGGGTCGCCGGCGGTCTTCTTTATTTCTGCCGCGCGCACAGCGGCTACCCAATCGATAACCTGCTGCGCCTCAGCCGCAGGCGGGGGCGGCATCGGCTTGGGAGGCATTTCCTGATTCTTGAGCCTTTCTGCCAGCAGGGCCCAACGGGCAAAGTCGTCGGTCACCATGTCCACCCTGGTATAGGACTCGAGGTCGAACTGCGCCGGGGCCGCTTTGCCGCTATGGCAGGCCACGCAATATTTGCCGACAAAGGGCTTGACAGCCTGCTCAAACTGCTGGTCGATAGAAGGAGCCGGTGTGGCAGCAGCTGCCATGGGGGCCGCAGTGAGGGGGAGGGACAGGAGAAGGGTCCAACACTTTGTCACAATACACTCCGGGCCTCAAGACAGGCAGCGAAACATTGCAATCACTATGATACCTATTCGACGGGGGGAAAAGCTCATTTTGCCTCTAAGCGAGAGCACTCTAAGGAACCTCTGAGTAAGGTTCAGTTTTTGCAGCCTTCCCAATGAATCTGAGTCAAGGCGGCGTTCCAGGCTTACGGTTGCGGGTCAATTGGTTCTGTTTTTTGTCCGGAGTGCGTATTTGCTGCGCTCTCCGGGCACACTACGCCCCCAGAGGGGCCAGCCGCTTGCGGTGCATGTAAAGGTTCACCAGCGCGAAGGCGGCGCACAGGTGATCGTGGTTCTTCTTCAAGCCTCGGAAACGTACCTTCACGAATCCGAAGACGCGCTTCAAAATGCGGAAAGGATGTTCTGCCTTGGCTCGTACCCTGGCCTTGGTCCGGTTCTTTTGTCGTTGCAACTGGTCAACCATCTGCTTATATCTGGTCCGTCGCGAGGTCATGTCCTGGGCATGCGGTGCGGCGGCACGAATGGTCTCGCCCTGCCCCTGATAGCCTCCGTCGCCCCACACCTTGCGCTCTTGACCATGCAAGAGGTCGGGCAACATGTGCTTGTCGGCCACACTGGCCGCTGTTGAGCACACCGAATGGATATGGCCTTGTTTGGAGTCCACCCCGATGTGCGCCTTCATCCCGAAATACCACTGGTTGCCTTTGCGCGTCTGGTGCATCTCCGGGTCCCGACTGCCGGTCGGGTTCTTGGTCGACGACGGCGCGTGAATGATGGTCGCGTCCACGATCGTCCCCGTGCCGATGCGAATGCCGCAACCCTCCAGGTAATGGTAGACCGCATCCAGCATGGCTGCGCACAGATCGTGCCTCTCCAGCAAATGCCGAAAGTTCAAGATGGTGGTTTCGTCTGGCGCCGGTGCACGGCCCAGGTCCACGCCCGCAAACCGACGCAGCGCCGGAGAATCATACAGCGCCTCTTCCGCGGCCGGGTCAGACAGGTTGAACCAGTGTTGGAGAAAGTAAATGCGCAGCATGATAGCCAGCCCCACTGGAGGTCGGCCGTTACCTTCCTTCGGATAGTACGGCTCAATCAAATGACTGCAACTGCGCCCATGGCATGATCTCGTCCATTTCTTCCAGAAACTTCTCCCGCCGAGTCTTCTTGCCATATCGCTCGAAGCTGCCTTGCGAAGCCAAAGTTACCTGTCGCATCCGCGTTTTGCCCTCTGCCTACAAATTACCCAGATTCCATGCGGCTTGGGGATTACTTCAGAGGTTCCCTAGAGAGAGCAGTCGCGTGTAAAGGAGGTTTCCGTCGGTAATTACCCAGCCGTCCCTGCCCAGCGAAGCAGGCTGCTCTGGTTCGGCCAGTCGGTTTGAGGGAACGCAACCGTTCCAGCGCCGCCACAGGAACTGCTCAAGTAGAGGTTTTCATTTGGCAGCACGGCGCGACCATTGATGTAAGGTCCAGAGCGTCCTGGCTTTGCCGGAAATTATGCCTTGCTATGTTGAGGCCCCGTTGCGATGACACCGATAGGTAACGAGATGTCGGCTCTGCTTAACGTAATCTGCAGCCCGCTTTCCGAAGCTACCTCAAAAACTTCCTCTCGTGAGCTGACCCCTACTATGTTCGCCCCGCCCGCATCCGCATCCGACTATTCTCCTCTGAGGTTCTGGATGAGTAGACGCAGGTAGGCCTCGGCTCCGATTTCCTCGATCAGCTTTGCGCCAGCCGCTACCCATTCTTCGACGGGAACCAGCGGTCCAGGTGGTTGAGCGATCCATGGAGCAACCCGGTCCAAGCAGTAAACGGGGTTGCACACCATCTTCCTGATGTCCTCGGTCGACATCTCGCCGGGGATCCCCGCGGTTGCCGCCGCGCGCCCAGCCAGGTGTTCAAGCACAACTCGGGGCATCTGCAACTCATCTTGAAGGCCGGCAACCGAGGGGTTGGAAGACGGCTCCGGCACCTTTCGGTATATCGGATTCCTCTCATGTTTCAGAGCTTCGGTCAGCTCCTTGATCGTGGGGTCCGGCTTCGCGCGGACCTCGTTGTACACCGGGTATGCTCGTTCATAGATCGAGGACTCCAACTGCTCGCTCATATCTTCGAATCGCAAAGGCAGCGTTCCTTCTTCACCGGGCCTCGTGCCGAGCTTGAAGTGGACAGCAATCGCGTGGTCTAGCTGCATCAGCTCGGCGGCATCGGGGTTGTCGACTTCATCCAGAACATCGGCAACCTCAACCTCGGACTCCCCGGCAGCAAGTGACACATCTCCGTTGGACCAGCGACATAAATATGTGGGCATCAGTTTCCTTTCTGCTCAAGGCCCGGGTGCCGTTGTCTACGGACAAACTCGTTACTCCCGGACTAACCTATTCGGCCCGGCTTCGGGCGTGCTGCCCGTACTCGTTTCGAGCAGCAACAATAGTAGAACAATTAGCCTGAGGAGCCGGACAATTCGCGATACCTCGCGGGTCTGATTGAGGGGTTCGGCCAGAACTACGCTAAGACCGCAGTCCATCGCCAGGCTCTATCTCCCGCCGAAACCTCCACAAAGGAAGCCAAGCAAATGGGACCGTGCTTCGTCCGAGGCCGGGAGCCTGCTGGCAACGCGAACTGTGACGCCAAAAGAATCCAAGAGCGGGGCAAGGCAATCCTTCAACCGTTGGCTGCGCACTCTGACCTCCTTGGGCAATGTCCGGCTGGCCTCAATCGCCTTGATAAACGCCGTTGCCAGCGTGTCTGCCGGTGCATGGACCAGCTGCGCACGATGGAGCCGACGGCGAGGGCGCCTTCGACGAGGGCCTCGGTGGCTTGATGCATGCGCAGACCGATGGCATAGAGCGAGGCGGGCAGGTCCTGCGACTGAATTGCGCCGAACCAGCCAGGACTCCGACGGGGCTGGTGAACGCGGAGCGCGTGAGGCGCTGGTTTGCTATTCGCAGCAGCGCGATGTCATTACGCTCGATAACTGATTAAAATCACACAACGGGCTAGTCGTCACCGACCCGGAAGTGGATGTAATTTTGGGTCACACTCGGCAATCTTCGAGACTACTTCGTTTGTTCGAGAATGCATCCGGGCGTGGAACGCGCGATCTCCCACTCCTTATCGTTCATGTCCGGCGATACATCCGCAAACAGCGGAGTGCTCAGGTAGCGCTCGCCGGTATCCGGCAGCATGCAGAGAATCGTCGCCCCCTTTGGGGCCTGTGCCGCCACCTGCAGCGCCCCTGCGAACGTGCCGCCGGACGTGATGCCGACGAAAATACCTTCCTTCGTCGCAAGTTCCTTGCTGCAGCGCATCGCATCTGCGTTAGTGATCCGCAGAACCTGGCTGATCGCCTTGGATGAGACTGCATCGCCTGTGAGTTTTGCGATGAAATCCGGACTCCAACCCTGCATCGGATGCGGCTTCCAGCTCGGATGTGGAGCGCTCGCCGATCCGTCCTCGTTACGCTCCTGCTCGATCCCGCCCGAAAGCATCGGCGCATCGTCCGGCTCGCAAACCACGACCTTCGTCTTCGGCCTTTCCTTCGCCAGAACGCGCGCCACACCCTTCAGCGTGCCCCCGGTGCCGAATCCCGTTACCCAGTAGTCCATCCGATCATCCTTGAAATCCCGCAGGATCTCCTGGGCCGTGGTGCGCGAGTGGATGTCGGCATTCGCTTCGTTTTCAAACTGCCGCGTGTAATACCATCCGTGTTTCTCAGCGAGTTCAATGGTCTTCTTCACCATTCCGACTGCCCGCGCCGCCGCCGGCGTGATCACCACCTTAGCGCCCAGGAACCGCATCAGCTTGCGGCGCTCGATGCTGAAGGTCTCGGCCATCGTCACCACCAGCGGGTAACCCTTCGCCGCGCACACCATGGCAAGTCCTATACCCGTGTTCCCGCTGGTCGCCTCCACCACGGTCTGCCCCGGCTTCAGCTTCCCGGTGCGCTCCGCCTCTTCAATTACGCCCAGGGCAAGCCGGTCCTTCACTGACCCCAGAGGGTTGAATGCCTCCACCTTCACATACAGGTTCACGTCTGGGGGCGCCAGCCGATTGATCCTTACCACCGGAGTATTGCCGACAGTCTCCGTGATGTTTACGAACTTGCTCATTCCCTCGACCTCCGAATGCACGCAATTGTACAGGGGTGATTTCGCCCGTTTGTTGGATCTCAGTAGTGGTGAGTGTCCTGATCTGGCCACGTATGGCCGTATCGCCAGGAAACTGCTGGATTCGCATCGCCCAGGGAAGAGTCCTCAAAAGCGGATCTCGATTAACGCTTATCATCGCCGATGTACATCGATAGCGGATTGGTATCCGAAAGCGTGCAACTGGCCGCATTTGGCCAGACAGGATGTAAAGGAACGCGAGTCGAGCGATGATAGTCGCAGCCGGTCGGATGACAGCTACAGCCCGCGCCGACATTGGTGCCCGGTTTGAAGCCCGACCGTAAAGCGTGGGTCTGGGGTTGCGTACAGACGTGTGATGACGTTCGTCGGTTTCGACGACGATCTCGATTGGGAGTTTGCTCTGTGTCCGCGCCCCGGGCATCCGGCCGGCGTGATCGGAGGAGCAAATGGCCAAGAAGGGCAAGAGAAGATGTGACACACTGCCGGTCCTGCATCCAGATGCTGCCGGCATTGATGTTGGGGCGAGCGAGTTGTACGTAGCCGTCAGTGCAGATCGAGATCCGCAACCTGTGCGAAGTTTTCCCACCTTCACTCGCGATCTGCATGCGCTGGCCGACTGGCTCGTGCATTGCGGCATTCATTCCGTGGCGATGGAGTCTACCAGCGTTTATTGGATTCCCGTTTACCAGATCCTGGAAGCGCGCGGCCTCGAAGTCTATTTGGTCAACGCACAGCACGTGAAGAACGTACCGGCTCGGAAGACCGACGTCTCCGATTGCCAGTGGCTCCAGTACCTCCACTCGGTCGGCCTGCTCCGTGCCAGTTTCCGACCGCCCGGATTCATATGTGCCATACGGTCACTTTGGAGACACCGCGGCAGTCTGATCCAGATGGCGTCTGAGCATGTCTTGCATATGCAGAAGGCTCTCGATCAGATGAACCTGCAGATTCATCGCGTCCTGAACGACATTACTGGGGTAAGTGGCCTGCGGATTCTGGACGCCATCCTTGCCGGAGAACGGAATCCCCTCACTTTGGCGCGCCTCTGCCACGGCGGCGTGAAGAGCAGCGAGGACGTCATAGCGAAGTCGCTCGAAGGCGATTACCGTCCAGAGCACCTGTTTGCACTTCGCCAGTCCCTGGCGGCTTTTCGCTACTATCAGCAACTGGTTCTTGAAGCCGATCGGGAGATTCAACTTCAGCTTGCTGAGTTGAAGACGGCCGCAACCGCGCAGCCAACGACGCCGGCTCGAACGAAAGTTAACCCCCATTATGCGCGCCACTACGAGCCGAGAACATTCGACCTGCGAGGGGAACTATATCGAGTCTTCGGAGTGGATCTCACCAATGTGCCAGGCATCAGTGCGCTCACTGCTCAAACTATCCTGTGCGAGATCGGTACGGATGTTTCCCGGTTCCGAAATGCCTCTGCTTTCGCATCCTGGCTAGGGCTTTGTCCTGAGAAGAATATCAGCGGCGGCAAGGTGCTGTTCACCAAAAGCCGACGCGTCCGAAGCCGCGTAGCGACGGCCCTGCGCATGTGCGCTCAATCTCTGCATCATGCCAAAGACTATCTCGGCGAATTCTTCCGCCGCATCACCCGCAAACTCGGCAGGCCTCAAGCGATTACAGCCACGGCCCACAAGCTTGCTCGGATCGTGTTTCACCTGTTGAGTACAAAGGAGGCTTACACCGAGACGGTCTTTCATAAGTCCGAAGAAGAAACCATCCGGCGCGCCGCGTATCGACTGCGCAAGCAAGCTGCCCAACTTGGATTTCAGGTCATTCCCGCGGAGAACGGTTGATGTTCCTTGGGAGCATGCAACTGGCATAACCAGACAGGGTTACAGGGAACCATGGAAGTTTGTACCATCTGTCAGTTGGTCGGATCACTTCGGCAGCCAAGTGTTTTGACGGTGCTTGCAGTGGTCGAGGCCCACAAGGAGGATGCATGCCCAAAAAGCCAAAAGCGAGCGGAGCAACTGCCGGTTCTGCACCCAGATGCGGCCAGCGTAGATATTGGTGCAAGCGAAATCTTCGTCGCAGTTTCCCCGGATCGTGACCCGAAACCTGTACGTTCGTTCGCTACATTCACTCGGGACTTGAATGCCCTGGCGGACTGGCTTCAACGTTGCGGGATTCGCACGGTGGCAATGGAATCTACCAGCGTCTACTGGATACCCCTATATCAAGTTTTGGAAGAGCGAGGACTGGATGTATGCCTCGTGAACGCACAATACATGCGAAATGTGCCGGGTCGAAAAACAGACGTGTCGGATAGTCAGTGGATTCAGTATCTGCACTCAGTTGGTCTGCTGCGGCCGAGTTTTCGACCTCCGGCGGAAATCTGCGCACTCCGTTCGTTATGGCGCCATCGAGCAAGTTTGATCCAAATGGCAGCAGAGCATGTGCTCCATATTCAGAAGGCTCTTGATCAAATGAATCTGCAACTCCATAGGGTGCTGAGCGATATCACAGGAGAGAGTGGGCTTCGAATTCTTGACGCTATACTTGCCGGACAGCGAGACCCGTTTCTGCTTGCACGTTTATGTAATGGCCGTGTCAGAAGCAGTCAAGATACGATCGCTAAATCACTCGAAGGGGATTAGCGCGGCGAACACGTTTTTGCACTCCGTCAGTCTCTTGCCGCGTACCGGTATTATCAGCAACTGATCATAGAAGTTGATCGCGAGATCGGACGCTGCGTGGTAGATTTGCCGGCGGACCCCGCATCGGATTGCAAGATACCCCCGCAAACCAAGAGGACCAAGCATCGACGTCAGCACCATGAACCAGTTGTCTTTGATCTTCGGAGTGAACTCTATCGGATATTCGGGGTCGATCTCGCGGATGTGCCCGGCATCAGTTCGGTTACCGCACACACGATCCTCTGTGAAGTTGGAACGGACTTGACTCGTATTCGGAATGCATCCGCGTTTGCCTCCTGGCTTGGCTTGTGCCCAGCAAGGCAAATCAGCGGCGGCAAAGCACTTTATACAAAGTGTCGACGAGTGAAGAGCCGACTCGCGATTGGTTTACGAATCGGCCCTAACTCCTTGCATCATGCGAAGAACTTCCTCGGCGAGTTTTTCCGCAGAATTGTTCGCAAGCTGGGCAAAGCACAGGCAATCACGGCTACGGCACACAAACTGTCACGCATTGTTTACCAGATGCTCGTGACGAAGGAACTCTATAGAGAAGAAGTCTTCAAAAGAAATGAGGAGGAGGAGCTTCGCCGTGCTGCAAGTCGCCTCCAAAGGCAGGCCGCCCAACTCGGGTTCACAATTACACCTGCAGTCACCGCATAAACTTCCATCTCTACAGAATCGCTAAACACGGTCAAAACATCTCCGGTGAGCACGGACGTTGAGCGGGGTGGCAGTCACAGCCCCCGCCGACATTGGCGCTATTAAGCCCGTTCATTGGGAGCATGGGTCTGGGGCCTGCGTACAGGACATTGATGACGCTCGGCGAAGCCGACGATCTCGTTTGCGAGTTTGCCTTTCCACCGCACCCCGGGCCACCCAGCTCAACGTCTGCTAAGGTTCCTTGCGAGTCGGCCAGTGTTTACGAACCTTTTGAATTCACTTGACCGAAAAACCGCCAAACCGCCGAATGAATCAGTTCGCTGCGGACACGACAGATGATGGCCAGCGTCAGGTGAAGGTAATGTCGGCGAATATTTGGCCTCCCGCAAAGTGACGTGGCACGGAAGAATGGATATCGGGGATCTTCAAGGAACCGGTCCACAGCCGCGTCGCTTTTGCGAGGTTAACTTGGATGGCGAGGGATGTTGAGTCGGGGCAACGAAAAGCCATTTGGGCTTCATTCATCTTCGACCCAGAAAGCGAGCAGCGGTACTCGATTCGAAAGGACGCCGTCCTAGATACGGGATTGATCTCCTCGGATATCGAGCTTTACAGATTCACAACGTTCCATTGTGGCGCTGTGCATAAGAGTCAGCATGACCAGCGCCCCCCCTTTTCCTTCTCGAAGTGCCAGAATAACTGGGGTTTTCCCTAGTATCCCATCGAGAAGAAGCCGGAATACAATTCATGCCGATAGGCGGGTCGGGGCACCCGTTCCCCCTGCGTCCCTCGCAGGTTTTGAAATACAAATGTGGAAGGATTGCCATGACAGCGCTTGAAATAAGAATGGTTTGGTTGGAGGCAATTATCAAGAAGTTTCAGGGGTTTATGGCGCAGGGCGGCAACCTCGTGCCCGCCGAATCCGCTTTTCTCGCAGTGCTTGTCTTTTGTGCGACTGCTGATTTAGCGAGGACACCTTTCGTTCAAGGAACGGTGCGAGAGGAGATGAGACTGGCTCCGCCGCTTCCCGATGCATGGTCGAGCTGGGTATGAGTTCTTTCTGTATTGCGGTTCAGCGGGAGTCCAAGTGGTCATGGTACAGGCCGTTTAGTTCGTTTTGAGGGGGCATGTCGAAATGCGCACGGCGCTGGATATTGGGAGTCGCAGGGAACCGGTAACCGCGAGCACCCCAACTTCTCAAACGTTTAATGGTTCAATCACCCCGGATCCACCGATATCCAGCACATCACGATGACCATCCGGATCCCGACCCGCCCTGAAACAAAAAACTCGGTCTGGCTCGCCGATTGGTTGACTCCTTTCGAACCTATCCCGCTCTTGAGCGGCGGACACGTACAGACGCTGGTGGGAAACTACTGGCTGCGTCCAGCGTTGGCGATCCCAGTTGAGGCGGAAACCGTTGAGGTTGATGCGGCGGATGGAAGCCGCGTTCTGTGTCACGGACATTGGCAACCAGAAGCTATACGTTCGTCGCGGCTCACGATTCTATTGGTGCATGGCCTCGAAAGTTCCTCCGGCTCACCGGCCATTCTTGGATTAACAGCCAAGGCGTGGAACGCCGGTTGCAATGTGGTGCGGATGAACATGCGCAACTGTGGCGGAACGGACGCCTGGACGCCGACACTCTGCCACGCCGGTATGTCGGCGGATGTGGATGCAGTGTTGCGGCATTTTGTGCAGAAATTCGGACTGGAGCGGGTAGCCATGGCCGGGTACTCGATGGGCGGCAATCTGGTGCTGAAACTGGCTGGTGAGCTGGCCGATCAGGCGCCAGCCTGGCTCCGTGCAGCCGTGGCCGTGAGTCCGCCCGCGGATCTTGCACCTAGCGTCGCCGCTGCTCATGAGCCTACGAATCGCTTGTACGAATGGTACTTTTTGAGCAATCTCATTCGGAGATTCCGGCGAAAGGCGAGCCTCTTTCCTGATGCTTATTCAACACAAGGCATCGGCTCAATTCGCTCCATACGAGATTTCGATGAACGCATCACCGCTCCGTATGGCGGTTTTGAGGGGGCTGATGATTATTATTTTCGCGCTTCGAGCGGCAAAGTTGTCGATCGTATCGCAATTCCAACTCTGGTACTGCATGCCCTCGATGATCCGTTCATTCGCCTCACGGCGGAAACCCGCGAAACTCTCGGTCGGAATTCTTCGATCGAATACGTGGAGAGCCAGTGCGGTGGACACTGCGGCTTTCTGACTACACCGTCCGGCGGGCAGGATACCTCCGAGTACCGCGACCTCCATTGGGCCGAGTCCACCTTAATTCGCTTTCTGACGGTTACCGCGGGGCACTCTGATGGTAATTAACTGGAGATTCGAGATTGGCCTGGACCCCCGGGGAATATACATAAATCGGCGGGAGTAACTCGATCTGCAAAGCGCTCTTGCCTCAGAAACGATGATGGTGACGACAACCAGACTCTTCTTCTCCTGGCACCAAACGGTCGCACGATCAAGCGTCAGCTGCTGCCGCGGGTCCATCGCGTCTTCTGGCCGCTGAAGCCATCGTTACTGGGGACGCATCAGGGAGCGGCACAGGCCGAGCAAATCCAGGATTACCTGGACCAGTTCGCATTCCCCATCAACCGGCGCAAATCGCGCAGCCGGGGCAAAGCCTTCTATCGTCTTGCCCAATGTTGGCTTCCACTTGCCCGAAAAACCGGCAACCCGGACACTACCCGAATTTGGAGTGCTGCAAAAGAGAGTGGAGGAGTCTGCGTTTCCCTCCACTCTTCCGTTTTCCAGAAAAACCTCACCGCTCCCAGAACGGAGGCGGCTCAATTCCCAGCGCTCTGAGGTACACATATCCTTGTCCCCGATGGTGAATCTCGTTGTCGATCGCGTACTGGATCGTATCGATACCCCGGCCTTCCCACTGTCCGAAGGCCTTGTCAACCTCGCTGAATCGGTGCGGCGGAATCTGCGCAAACACTGCGTCCAGGCGCGCGGTGTGTTCATCCCACAACCTCAGAAGCTCACTTTTCGAAGTGGCCTTCGGTGCTTTGAACTCCTGCCACTTCCCCGTAGCCACGCCCTCCGCAATCGGCACCGCCATGCGGATGAACTCCCATGCCAGGTCCGCGAACGGCCGCATCCCGCCCACTGAAAACTCGAAAAGCTTGTCTTCAGGAAACGCCTCGATCACCTTGCACGTAAGCCGCCGGTGTCCCTGCCAGTTCTTCAAAAGATCGCTCGCCGTCACAACGCTCGTTTCAGCCACTGCGGTTGCCATATTTGTTTCCTCCGGCCCAAATCTGAGCACACAACCAAGATTACAGATCATACATGACAAAACATGTCATATTTCGCCCAAATAATTTTCCCGCAGGCCTGAGCTGGGGACTTCATCTTTGACGCATTCATTGTGGCCGTTAACCCCGATGTGACCCAACTCTGCTGCATTTCCAGGTCACTTCCGGATCGGCCCACAATTTACTCCCTTCACAACTGAAGGGCTTACTCCATCCGCACATGCCATTGGCCAGGCATGTGTGGCCTCGGAAAACCTGATTCCCACGCCGAACTTTTTCGCCCTGGCGCCCGAATATACAGATGGAGTCTCTGGAGTGATCCACGACCGGGAAATCTGCAGACGCATAACCGAAGGAGATCCGGACGCGTTCAACGCGCTGTATCGTGAGTACGCTGCCCGGCTCTGCGCTTTCGTAACGCGGATGACTCAAGATCCTTCAGCGGCCCAGGACATCGTGCAGGGCATGTTTGCACAGTTATGGAAGAAACCTACCGGATTTCGTCCGGAATGCGGCTCGATTCGTAGTTACCTGTTCGGCATTGCGCGCAAGAAGACATCGGAATGGTGGAGAAAACACGGACACGCGGAGCCGTTGGGCGGCGGAGAGGTTTACTCCGGCAGTGCGGAACTTGGGTCTCTGCTTGAAGAAGCCATGATGAAGCTGACAGAAGAGCACCGTCTCCTCTTGTGGCTTCGCGAAATCGAAGGCCAATCGTATGCGGAATTGGCCGCCATTCTAGAAATCCCGTTGGGTACGGTCCGCTCCAGGTTGTTTGCCGCGCGCGAGGCACTACGTGATCTCTGGCTTAGCGTACCTGGCACAGAGAGGGTGCGCTCATGAATTGCGATCACGCAGCGGAGTTTGTCTCGGCCCTTTGTGATGGCGAGACCATTCCGTCCGCCGCAGCCGAACACATCGGCTCCTGTGGGGAATGCCAGAAGAGGCTTCGCGAGTACATCGAGATGGGAGTGGAACTGCGCCGCCTTGCGAGTATCGACGTCGTGGTGTCGGGGCCCGCACCAGAGTGGAAGCGAGAACCACGATCAGTGGCCAACTATTGGCGGAAGGGATGGGAGACGATGAGGATTCCAAGGTTTGCATTTGCGCTGCTCGTGGGGGCAATCCTCGTGCTTGGATCGAGTCTAGCGATCATCAAGGTAAGAGCGCGATCGGAAGGCAGCGTGGCTCTATTGGCAATCGATTTCGGCTCCGGCAAACCGAGCGGATGCGTACTGGCGATTGATGATAAGAAAGCCGACTCGTGCGGGGGGATCCATCCTGCCGGAACGACGCAGGTGGGCTATCGGATCGATCTCCAGGGTCACGATGGAAACCGGCTGCAACTCGCGATTCGCGCCAAGACACATACGCCGACCAATACGCCGGTAGACCGGTTCACAACGGGCGATCTGGAGGATGCCCCCCAGCAGCAAGTGTGGTTCGAACCTGGCGAGACAACGCAGATCGAGATCACGCCGGGGATCACGATGTCGCTCACTGGTCAATGGACGGACCACATTCCCTCCTTTGCCGCCCAGGGGGACAGTCACGATCTGGATCCTGGACCCAATGAATTGCGCATGCTAGGACCGCTGCTCCTGCAGGGGAAAACCGTGGCCGGGGACATGTCGGGCAGCATCGCATGGGTCGACAAGCCGGACAGGGCGGTCGATGTTTACATGCCGACAGCAGGGCGCTTTCTGGTATCGCTCATGGCTGCCAAGGGCGCGGTATCTGCAAAAGTACACATGAACCGGATCTCGTTCACACTGGACGGAAAGGACTACGTTTTTGTGACCGGGGCTCCGGTGAGTCGTGGCGAAAGAGTATGGGTTCTTCGGGACGCCAACTTCAAACCCGACGATCAGCTAAAGGGCGGCTACATTGGAACCGTCGACCTGGTCCGCGCCGGCTTCTTTCCAATCGACGAAAAATCTGTCAACCAGTAGTGAACTGCGAGGGTCATTTCCCCTGATCTCCTCCGGGGAGTGGAATCGCCCGAAAGCGTCGTCTCGGGTGACCCCCATTCCGGACATGACCTCGGGGTCATGTCCGCATCGGCGACGACTCAGGATTACCGGCAAGGAAATCTGCCGATCGCCGACCTCCGTTGAAAATTGCAGAATCTTCTCAGGCTTTCGTCGGCAGAATCTTAGTATTACAACATTAAGTGCTAAGGGCTGTGCGAACGCCTCGCCGCGGCCCCGCAGTAAGCGCAGATGCCTGTCCATGTGAAGAGCAAGAATTGGATTTCACGCCGAGTCTTTGGCAGGGTCCACCCAGAAGTTTTTTTTGCGGCGCAGAGTTTCCAAGGTCAGGAAAGAGTACGCCAGCATCACCAGGGTCACGTGATGGTGCCAGCCGCTCCAACTCCTTCCTTCGTAATGATCCAGGCCCAGTTCTTCCTTCAACTGGTGGTAGTCTTGTTCGATCTTCCACCGGCACTTGGTGATGCGCACCAGGCGGCGCAGCGTGTAGCTCGCCGGCAGATCGCAGAAGAAGTACTTGATCGGTTCCTTCTCCGCTTCCGGCCACTCCACCAGTAGCCAGATTTCCTTGTGCGGCGGATCTCCATCGACGAATCCGTGGGACGGCTGTACCCGCAGAGCGAGGAAGCGTGACTCCAGCCAGCCTTTGGACCCCTCGCGCCAACGAACCTTCTTCCAGCCTTTGGCCTTCAGCGCCACGTCTTTCACCGAACTCGGCCTTTGGTCCCCGTAGGCCCACTTCTTCGGAGGAGCGCCGCGCCCGCTATATTCCGGCACTTTGATTTTGGGCGCTTTGGCCCAAACTCCGGTTTGCGGCGCGATGCCCACGGCGTAGCGCAGGCCTCGCTCTTCCAACCCCTCGCGAAACTCCGTGGCCTCTCCGTATCCCGCATCGCCAAGCACAATCCGGTCCGGCAAGCCCCAACCTCGTGCTTGATCGAGCAGATCCAGTGCCAGTTCCCACTTTTTCTTGAAGACAACTTCTTCCGGAACCCCAGCCGCCTGGCGCCTCGCCGGGTCTTTCGTCCAAGACTCCGGCAGATACAATCGCCAGCCCAGAACCGTATTCCCCTGCTCGCCCACATGGTGCAGACTCACCGCTACCTGGCAATTGCCGGTCTTGCCCAGTGTCCCGGAATACTGTCGATCCACGCCCACCGAATCCGCGCCTTGTTTGGGAAACCCGGTGTCGTCCACCACCCACGCCGAATCGGGTTCCAACTCCGCAGTCATCCGCTTTCCCAATCGCGCCCAGACTTCCTGCCATTCCCAAGGGCTCTGACCGACGAACTGCTGCATGGCCTGCACATTCCCATCCGGCAGCCGAGCAGCCATCGGCTCAATCGATTTTCGTTCCCCGTCCTGCAGCAGGCCACGGACATACAATTCGCCCCAATGCCGCCGCTCGCTACGACCGATCGGCTCCAGCAAGTCGAGCAGGAATCGTTCCAACCGCTGACGTGACTTGGCGATCTGATCCTCGGTCATGCGCGAGCGTATCAGTGTTCAAAACAGGATGTCAATACTTAACGTTGTAATATTAGCCTCCTGTATCTGCAACCTCGATATAACCGGAAGCTGACCTGAAGCGTGGTCGGGTACGCAATGGGGTCCCCATGATCTCTCGCTGGGTTGAACTTGTATCCCTTTGCAGCGTTCGCGGCGGATGCATCGAGACCGAACCCAGCCGGTTGGATCAGGCACACATCCTTGGGATTGCCCTCCGTATCCACCGTGAATCCCAAAATGCTGTCGGCGAACAGCGTGTGCTTTTTTTCGCAACTGTTTTCGTGCGGAATCGGGGAACTCTGCTTCCGGGCTAACCAGGGGGACAGGGGGAGCAATATCGGCCCGTGACTTCTGCGACTTCGTGGGCGGTTCCTATCTCGATCGTAATTTGCGTGCACTGTCCCAGGCGGCCGGCTTGTACACGTAGATATTCCGTGCAGCACTGCCCTTCGGCCTGGTGATACACAACTACCATCGCATCATTGGAACGGTGAGGAAGTCGCGGAGTTTCGAAGATAAGCTCAATTCGTCGTAAGAACTCTGTGAGAATGGCTTTATGCATGCGACCCCTATCTGCCAACTCGCTCTCTCACTCTCTGCACTGCTGTGCACGTTACTGTCCGCACAAAACAAGCCGCCATTCACTTCACCGCTTCCGACCGGAGAGCGACTCGATCCCGCCGGGGTAGGGGTTGACCTCGGCAGCTTGCCGATCAATATCGTACTCGCACCCGAAGCGCACAAAGCTGTGGTCGTTCTCAGCGGGTGGCGCGAGCAAGGTCTTCAGGTCGTTGACCTGAAAACACGGAAGGTCACGCAGACACTGCTCCAAGATGGCGCGTTCTACGGGGCCGCCTTTTCGCCCGATGGCCATCGCCTGTACGTCTCCGGCGGCAACACCGATTTACTCTTCGTCTATGCATGGAAAGATGGAGCGGCGACACTGGAAAGCAAGTTCGCACTGGCCAAGGCAAGAACTGATGAGGGTATGGGCACAAGCTATCCGGCGGGCGTGAAGGTCGCACCCAATGGGAAATTTGTCTATGTCGCCGAGAACGTCGGCGATCAGCTTGCGGTGGTGAACACCGCGACTGGCGAGATTAGGCAACGGTTTTCTACCGATCATTACCCCTATGACGTCGTGCTCACGGAGAACGGTCAAGTGTTCGTCTCGGCTTGGGGCGGCAGCACCGTGTCGCAGTTCCGTGTCTTGGCGGACGGAACGCTGGCATATTTCGGCCGGATCGAGGTCGGCCGACACCCATCGGCGCTGGCAGTGAGTGGAACGATGCTATACGTTACGCTTGCAGGTAGCGATCGCGTTGCCGTTGTCGACACGAAGCTGCGAAAGGCTGCGCGCTATCTGCACGATTCCGCGCCCGGCGCGCCGCCCGAAGGCAGTACTCCTAACGCCGTCGCGTTCAGTTCCGACAACAAGAACCTGTTCATCGCTGAAGCAGACAACAATGCCGTGGCCGTCTTCGATGTGGCAACCGGAAACTTGCTCGGGCGCATTCCGACCGACTGGTATCCCACCGCGATCGCCGAAACGAATGGCGAATTGATAATCGTCTCGGGTAAAGGCTACGGCACCCATGACAACCCCGACGGTCCTGTACCGCTCACGAACTGGCCGAACGAGAAGCCGACAGCGTATGTGCTTGGACAATTGAATGGCACGCTGCGCGTACTGTCGGCATCACTGTCGCCGCCACGATTGGCTCGCTTCAGCGAACGGGTCGCCGCCGCCAATAACTGGCAGAACAGGAGGACGTCGCGAAGGTACCCGCCGTTCCGTCACGTCGTGTATGTCATCAAAGAGAACCGCACCTATGATCAGGTGCTAGGGGACATGAAGGAAGGCGATGGGGAGGCGAGTCTCGTCTATTTTCCCGACATCGCCGTCACACCAAATCACCACGCGCTGGCGCGGCGCTTCGGGCTGTTCGATCGCTTCTTCGTGAATGCCGAGGTCAGCTCACAAGGACACATCTGGTCAACTGCCGCCTACGTGACGAACTACGGCGAAAAGCTCGTGCCCTCCGCCTACGCAAGCAAGCGGGGCGACGTAGACGGCGAAGAGAGCGATGAGCCGGAGCGGGGATTCCTGTGGACGCTCGCGATCCGCGAGGGAATCACCTTCCGCGACTATGGCGAAATGGTAAAGGGGAATCCCGGCTGGCCGGTAACACAACGCGACCTGGGTGCCGATGTGAACCCCGACTACATACCTTTCGATCTGACCACGCCGGATCAGAAGCGTGCGGATGTGTGGATCGCTGAGTTCCAGCGCTATGTGCGCGACGGCAACATGCCCCAGTTCGAACTCTTGTGGTTGCCGATGGACCACCTAGCCGCCGGGCGTCCGGGCAAGTGCACGCCGCGCGCGTGCATGGCTGACAACGACCTCGCACTTGGGCGGATCGTGCAGGCGCTCTCGAAAAGCCCTTATTGGAAGGACACGGTGATCTTCGTTGTTGAAGACGACGCGCAAGCCGGGCCCGACCATACCGATTCGCACCGCGCACCTTTCTATGCGATCTCGGCCTACAACCGGCCTGGCCCCGTGCATCGCTTCATCAACACAACGGACGTGGTTGCTGCAATCGAGGACACCCTGGGCATGGGGCGGCTCTCGAAATTTGATTACTTCAGCCGATCCCTCGCGGACGTCTTCGCGCAGGCGCCCGACCTCTCGCCTTATGACCCAATCATTCCCACGCAAGACTTGAATGAAAAGAATCCGCAGAATACGGTTGCCGCACGCATGTCGGAGGGGCTAGATCTTAGCGCACCCGATCGCGCAGATGATCAGGCCTATAACCGTGTTCTGTGGCTGATGCTGAAGGGTGATGCTCCGTCGCCAGTTGCACAGAGCCGCGCGGCCCTCCATGCGCTCCAATCGAGCAAATGAGGAGGAGCCCTGGCGTTTCATCAGCCAACCTGTCCACTCGGTAACGCGAACTGGAGAAGACTGACCCGCAGGCAGCAAAAGGCGTCTCTCCGGCTTTACTCCCGAGGCACTGTTGGAACCAATGTTGGGTTCTACGATGCCGATCCTGAAAAATGACCTGTCGCATAATGAGAAGGATGCGCATGTCGCAGTCAATTCACTCCTCCGTCCTCTGCCATCGCACGATGAAATCGGCTTGATCTTTGACCAGAAGAAATCCACATTGTATTTTCGCCTATTGTTCTCCTATACTGACCCTTGTATTCAATCTTCCCCAAACCCAGCCGTGCGACTTCACGATTCGCTGCAAGAAGTGCGGTGAGAACATCCCGGCCCCGGTAAGTACCATTCCGGACTATTGGATCGCTGCCCGGTGTCCACTTCCCTACGGTACTAGACTCTGCGATAGCCTACAAACAGATTCGTTGAGCCGCGGTCGTCAAAGAATTCGCCTAACGTGGGACCGAACCGTGCCTCGGCGCACCCGCCAATCGAGCGAGTCTATGTGGCTTACGTAGGATAAGCTATTGCGCAATGGAGAGTGCGTTCAAACGCGACCTGCGAAACTACCCCCTATATTTTCTGCTGTGGACAGTGTTGGGTCTCTTTTATTTCACCCAAGGGGTCACGCAAAGGCTTCTTGGGCATGACCCAACTCCTTGGTGGCATTACTTGGTGGGATGGCTCCTCGGAGTTTACGTTTGGGCATTTCTGACGCCCATCATCCTATTGCTCGGCCGCCAGTTTCCTGTGGAGCGCCGCAACTGGTTGCGGCGAACTGCTCTCCAACTCTTGCTGAGCGCAATGTTCTCAGCATTCGAACTGTCCGTCGAGGCGGCTTTGTACTCACGCCTTCGCCTTTTTCCCGTATTAATAATAAAGGGCTTTCGTGGATCTCTGGCGCAGCTGCTGGTCAAGGGGTTACACGGCGGTATTGTGAATTATTGGATCGTGCTTGGGTTGCAATGGGGAGTCCTCTACTATCGGAGATACCAGGAGCGCTCACGGGAAGTGTTGAAGTACGAGCTGCGAGCGTCCGAGCTGCAGTCGCAACTGATGAGTGCCCAATTGAACGCGCTCAAGATGCAACTCCAGCCCCATTTCCTCTTCAATACGCTGAATGCCATCACGGTGCTGGTACGACAGCACAAAAGCAAGGATGCAGAACAAATGCTTGGTCACCTGAGTGATCTCTTGCGGCGCGTCCTGGAAGACGTAGACACGCAGGAGGTTTCTCTATGCCGCGAACTGGAGTATTTGCAGCTTTACCTGGCTATTGAACAAGTGCGCTTCGCGGACCGGCTCCGAGTCGAGCTGTCGACAGATCCAGAAGCGCACGAAGCCTTGGTGCCACAGCTCATCTTGCAGCCAATCGTGGAAAATGCAATTCGCCATGGCATCGGACGAAGCTCCTCAGCCGGTCGGGTTCTGATCACCGCATCGAAGATCGATGGCAAGGTGGAACTTCGAGTTCAGGACGACGGACCTGGGCTTTTGCCCGGAGATGCTTCTCACGATCAGGGCATCGGTCTGGCCAACACACGCGCGCGACTGCGACAGCTTTATGGGCAGGACGCGCGTTTGGAAATTAAGAATTGCGATCGCGGTGGGGTGATCGCGACCATGAGTATCCCGTTCCACCATTCCCATTCGGAAATTGAGACAACGTATGCCTTTGACGGTCCTGATCGTTGATGACGAACCGCTTGCGCGGGATGGCTTGCGAGCTCTGCTCTCCGGGGATCCTGAAGTTGCGGCAATTCACCAGGCCAGAGACGGACGCGAAGCAGTCGCTTCAATTCGAGAGTGCAACCCGGATATTGTGTTTCTCGATGTGCAAATGCCAGAGATGGATGGATTCGCAGTAGTGCGGACAATCGGCGCAGAATATATGCCGGCTGTCGTGTTCGTCACCGCTCACGATCAGTACGCAATTCAGGCCTTCGAAATCAATGCGCTCGATTACCTGCTTAAACCGGTGATCGAAGAACGTTTCGTCAAGGCGCTGGTGAGGGCTAAGAGCCGCCTCCGTTCGAACGTCGCAGCGGATTCGAACCGTCAGATCAGCGGACTGCTCGAAACTATAGCGTCTCCTCGAAACTATCTGAAGCGTCTAGCGGTGCGGTCAACGAACAAGACCACATTCCTGGATGTCGAAGATGTGGATTGGATTAGGGCCGCGGAGAATTATGTGGAACTGCACGTTGGCCGGAACATTCATCTGCTGCACGTGACGATGAACACTCTCGAGAAATCCCTCGATCCGGAGCCCTTCCTCCGTATCCACCGTTCGATCATCGTTAATGCTGACCGAATCAAAGATGTGCAATCGTCTGCCCATGGGGAATACGTGATCACTCTGCGAGATGGAGCACGACTGCAATCTGGGCGAACGTATGCAGACCGGCTGAAGGCTTTAGTTAACAACCCGTTCTGACCACCGTTCCATATATCCAGTTTGTCAAAGAGATCCACCCGTTGGTCAAAATCCGCTTTTCTCGAATATTGCGCAGAGCACAGACTGCTTCCTGGATGCGGTTAAGGTGAAAAGAGCCATGTCGATGCTGCTCGCAGGCGCATTAGTCCTGCCGCTGAGTACACTGTGCGCGGTCGATTCGGTACAGTTCCCCAATACCTTTCGACGCCGGGTTCACGCGGGTACCGGAGTCATCCTGCCCGGCGCCAATCCACAATTGTCGACCGAAGAAGGACTGCATCACAACTTTGCGAATCAGAAGGCGGCTGCCCATGGCAACTGACATCAACTCGATCCAAAAGCGTGCTCCGGTACGAAGCTACCTGTTGCCGATTTTCATCGGTGGAGCTATTGCCGGCACATTCGACATCATCAGTGCCTTTATCACCATAGGATGGGGCGTCTGCCGCGGGATTGCAAGCCATCTTCTCGGTCCAGAAGCTCGCAACGGCGGCGTTGGAACCTGGCTCCTGGGCCTCTTTCTCCACTTTGTTATTGCCACAAGTATCGCTGCGGTCTATTGCCTCTCCAGCCGCCGACTCACATTCCTGCGCGACCACTTCTTCGTCTGCGGTCTCTTCTATGGCATTGCCGCTTATTTGGTGATGAACCTCATCGTTCTCCCCTTGGACGCAAGACATGGTCGTGGACCCTACGAGCTCCACAACCTCATCCAGGGTCTACTCGTACACATGTTTTTGATTGGGCTCCCCATCGCCTTCATCAACGCAAAGCTCTCCCGTTGACCTTCATGCGCCGTCTGCTGGGTCTCTCGCCCGCATGGACTCGCAACGAGAACGGATTACAGGGCGAGCTGACTAGTCTGAATTTGAGATCATTCTTCCGGCTGGACACGATAATGTGCAGATGCTCTTGATTTCGTGCGCGTCGAAATTGCCGATGCGAGGGATCCATGCAAAACCGCCGCAACACATCAAATCTCGGGGTTTACGTCTACGGCGTAGCCGCCATCTTTCTCGGCATCCTGGGTCTGGCTTCTGGCGATTTCACCACCACATGGCAGAATGTCGGCCCCAACACCCCTTTCCGTGCGGCGCTCGCAGACAGTTGAATGTAAATCGGTTCCATTGTGGCAGGCTTACCGAAAGGACACGGTGAGTTGCACAGTTCGCCCAATAAGGGAGATAAGTATGTGCGCAATCCGCGATGTCCGTACTGTATCGATGATGGGGACTTTGGGCAGATGGAGGCGGGGGCTGATGGCATGTACATATGCGGTACTGCACGGTTACTGTGGGCGGGATCAGAGGAAGAAAGTGGACGACAGGAAAGATCTTGCGCGATACGCGAGCGTGCCTCGCCGCAGAAGTTGTCAATATGTTTGCTAAACCTCAGGAGAGACTGTGCACATAAAAAGCCTTGCAACCATCGCATTTTTCGGGGGCTTGTGGTTGTTTTCGGTCCCGCGAGCAGTCGGTATCACGAAGGATTGCCATATTGGTTCGTACCGCTTGGACGATGGCAGGACGGTCGATATAGCGCCGTCGGATGGCGACACACTGCGCTGGCGGATGTTCACCGGTGAGACGGGCCAACTTCATTCGCAGAAGGACGCCACATGGGCAAGCACCTACGGTTGGACGGATCGTCCCGACGGCAAGACCGTCTCGTTTTCTATATAGTTGCGCCGAAAGCGGGATAACCTTTGAAAGCGAGCCGGGCAGACGTATCGTCTTCGACGTGCGCGAGACGACCTTTGAGAGCAACGGAGTGAAGCTGGTCGGCAGGCTGGTGCTACCGAAGCGCAGCGGAAAGATACCGGTAGTTGTGCTGGTGCACGGTTCCGATAGTCTCTCAGCCCTCGACGCTTTTGCGTTGCAGCGGATGTTTCCGGCGCAGCGTATTGGAGCGTTTGTCTATGACAAGCGCGGCACGGGTGGGTCTGGCGGCACATCCACACAGGATTTTGATGTTCTCGCCGCCGATGCGGTCGCCGCGATGAAAGAAGCCAAGCGGCTCGCCGGCAGTCGCCTTGGGCGCATCGGTTATCAGGGCGGCAGCCAGGGCGGGTGGGTCGTGCCCCTGGCGGTAAACCGCGCACCCGTCGATTTTGCAATCGTTAGCTACGGGCTGGCAGTGACGATCCTAGAGGAAGATCAGGAAAGCGTCGCGTTGGACATGTATTTCCATCACCACTCGGCGGAAGATACCAAGAAGGCGCTGGCGCGTGCGGGTGAGGGGGTGTTTGAGACACGCGGCGAGGAAGGGTATGCGGCCTTTGACGCGCTACGCCAGAAATGCAAGTCCGAGCCCTGGAATAAGGACGTGCATGGCGATTTCCTGTTCTCCATCATGCCGCTCAACGAGGAACAGATCATCGACGCGATGACCAAAGAGCTCAGTTTCTCAAAGACAGCTCCCTTTCACTACGAACCGATGCCGACCTTGCGCGTCTCGACCACACCGCAATTGTGGGTGCTCGGTAGCGACGATCTGGAAGCGCCTAGTGCCGAGACGGCGAAGCGCATCAAATCGCTGATCGCGCAGGGCAAGGATTATGCACTTGCCGTCTATCCTGGTGCCGAGCACGGGATGACAGAATATGAGCTAAATGCGAACGGTGGACGCGTGTCCACGCGCTTCGCGCCAGGCTATTTCCAGATGATGGCCGACTTCGCCGGCGATGGCCAAATCCGCGGGGATTATGGGAAAGCTCAAATCACCCAGCCTGTGCGCGTCGACACCGCCGACGTTGTTAGAGAGCCGATTTAACGCTCGTCATTCTGCTGAGTCAGAAATAACTTCACGGACTCATCTCGCCGTCGGGACTCGCGATGACGACCACGTAACCACCCGGGGTCGCTCAGCCATCGCTATCTGTGTTGCGGACTTGGTTTGATGTGGGACTCCAGGATGACGTCAGCCTGCAAGGCCGGGCATTGTTCGAATTGTAATTGTCAATCCAATCAGTCTGGCGAACACAGAAACGAAACATCACCCACAGCAGCGGCGGGCCGCACGCCCGCCGCTGCGGGCAAGACTGGCCGTACAAATTCAGAAGCCACAGGGCGGAGGCCCTTCCCTTAACCCATTCTCCCTGATCCATTCCCATTCCCTTTCCTTTGCCCTTGGAGTCAAAGGACAGTTCACGAGTGGGGACAAAGGAGACGAATCGCGGTATCAGACACGAAGATCGGGACGAATCAGCGCCTTATCAACCCTTTGCAGATACGGGAGTGAACGAATGCCCTCTCAATCAAGAAGAACTGAAGCTGCTGCTGGAGTTCTTCGAACTGCTGGAGCGACACGCCGCCGGTCGCCATTGTTTGAATGGACCGGCACTCGCAATCTCTCAATCGAAAGAGGAGCGAGCCGAAGAAGGGGTGGTCGAGCACCGGAGCGGTGCGCGCCTTCCGGATCCGACGGGAGCTTGATATTTTTTGTTTGATTGGGGACATAAACGTAGCATTCCGGCTAACCAGAGGCTCATGGATGTGGGCGGTGTGCCTGCACCGTTTCGGGGCTTGCCATTGCCGGGTTGAGGCTTTGCGCCGCTCCCGGGAGACGAGAGCAACTTCCGATTTTCCGGTCACGCAGGCGTTAACATAATTCCAGGCGTGTGAGTGAATCGCCAGACACCGCCGCCGAAAGAGCGAGATACCTCAGGATTGCGATGAGTCTCGACCACCAACCCGCCAAGCCCCGCTCGGAATACAGGGAGTTCCTCCCTCCTGCGCCGCTGGCTGCCCACTTCCTGTGTTTCTGGAGTCAGACGATCATGGGATCGGAGGGTGGTGCCTACGAACATCGTGTGCTGCCGGACGGATGCATTGACATCGTTTTCATCAACGATGAGCCCCCGACCGTAGTCGGTCCCTGGACTGTTTCCTTCGTGGCCCGACTAGCTGTTGGGACCAGCATTACTGGAGCGCGTCTGCATCCGGGTCGCGCGTCATCCCTGCTCGGCATACCTGCATCGGAATTGCTCAACCAGACAATCCCCATTGCCGCTGCCAAGGGCGCCGTGCAACACATGCGACTTGAGAAGGTGATTGAGCAGCCTGACGCCCGAGCCAGACGATCCGCCCTCGCTCAGGTTCTTTTCACCTCGATTGGATATTCCGCTCCCTACGATCAGGCCATCTCGGCCAGTATCCAATGGCTCTCACGCCATCCCAAAGGCAGTATCAGACAATTGAGTCACTCGGTTGGGATCAGCGAACGTCAGCTTCATCGGCGGTTTTCTGCCGCCATTGGCTACGGTCCAAAGATGTTTCAGTCGGTGCTGCGTTTCCAGCGTCTTCTCAAGACCGCGCGCGAGATGGGCACCGAGCAGGGCCTGGCAGATCTTGCCGTGAACACCGGCTACGCTGATCAAGCACATATGACGCGTGATGTTCACCGCCTTGCCAACCTCCGACCGACTGAACTGCTCCGTTCCGCCGAATCCACCCTGCAATTGTCCGATTTGTTCAAGACATGAAATGCCGTGCCCGATAGCCTCCACTGCATTAAGGAAACTCGCCGAGTGGCTCCAATCGCAGTTTCGCTTTATATCTGCCTGTACCTCTCGCAAGCCGGACATTCGCTTCAGCCGGAACACGAACCAGGCTCGGTGGGGAAAAACGACGAGACGTCAACGGTTGCCACCGTCGAATCTCGAACCATCACCGTTCGCATCGGCCGCCCTTTTGACCAGGTGTACGATTTCCTCGCCGACCCGAAGAACTGGAACCAATGGGCGCACGGACTTGGTAAATCGATACGGCAATCGAACGACGGATGGATTGCCGACTCGGATGGCGGAGTAATCAAGGTTCGATTCACGCCGCGGAATA
>Ga0206867_1027_pt1 | contig 34544 bp, 27 predicted proteins | sample Alteio_BWOrgCont_37_FD_152905 | JGI IMG/M metagenome (GOLD analysis project Ga0206867, IMG submission 152905) | Enriched cells from forest soil in Barre Woods Harvard Forest LTER site, Petersham, Massachusetts, United States -... | ecosystem: Environmental > Terrestrial > Soil > Temperate forest >...
TTGCAGATACATTCGGCTGGAATATTTGCCATCCACCAGTGCCGCATCGCGGTAGTTGGGGCGCCAAAAGTCCATGATGTTTTCCGTGATGATCCCGCACTCCGATTCAATAGCCAGGATGCGTGGATTGGCGCTTAAGACCATGGCAATGGCGCCACAGCCCTGGGAAGCTTCGCCCGGCGTGCCCAGACCATAGCGGGCAATATCAGAAGCCACCAACAATACTTTTTTATCGGGATTTTCGCGCAAAAAAGGCAGGGTGAGCTGCAGGCCCAAGGTACCGGCATAGCAGGCTTGCTTTAACTCGACCACCCGACAACGATTGGGCAAGCCCAACAAATCGTGGAGATAAACTCCCGCTGCCTTGGATTGGTCAATGCCGGATTCCGTCGCAAAAAGCAGCATTTCCACTTCTTGCAGATCAATATCACGCAAGGCACGCTTAGCCGCGTTAGCACCCAGGGTCACAATGTCAGTACCCGGCGCGGGCACAGCCATGCGCCGCTGCCCCAGGCCCACCAAATACTTTTGCGGATCAATGCCACGCGCCTCGGCCAGGGAGGCCAAATCCAAGGCATAGTGTGAGGAATAAAAAGCTAGCGTATCAATGCCCACCATTAACTTATTTTTCACTAACGCTGCGCTCCCATTTCAAATGACTTTTCATTAATTCGCCTGGATTGGTTTGCGCGGCCAAGAGCGACAACTCGCCGCATAAGACCGCCGCCGCCGCGATAATCGCTAATCGTTTCGCATTTTCCCCAGGCGCGCGTTTTTCAAGACAGCCGAGAAGTTCAAGGTTTTCACGCACAAAAGGCAGGTCTTTGCCCTGCCCCACCGTGCCGACAATGAGGTTAGGCAAGGTGACTGAAAAATAAAGATCCGGCCCCCGCTGTTCGGCATGCACCATGCCCTGCGAGCCTTCGACGATATTCGCCGCATCCTGCCCTGTCGCCAAGTAAAAACCCAAAAGCATATTAGCAAAATGCGCATTGGCTGAACGCAAGCTGCCTGCGGTTATCCCGCCGATGAGGTTTTTCTTGATGTGGAGCTGCACTATTTTTTCGGGTGTGGTCTTTAGGAATCGTTTACAGGTAGCGGCGGGGATGGTGACTTCAGCCACCACGTATTTGCCACGCCCTAAAATACCATTAACGGCTGAGACTTTTTTATCGGTACAAAAATTTCCCGAGACAGAGACATAACGTAAAGCCGGATAATGCTCTAGTACCCATTGCAAAAGATGGTCCGCGGCCAAGGTCACCATATTGTGACCCGCCGCGTCACCGGTTTGAAATTCGAAGCGTAGAAAAAGTAAGGAACCGACTATTTGCGAATGGAGGGATTGGAGTTGGGCAAAACGGCTGCTTTGGCTGACCACGGTTTGCATTTGGTCTTTTTGGGCTTGGAGCTGGGTGAGCGCCTGGTGAAGGTCGGCAACCGAGTCTGCTTCAAGAACGACTGAGCGGGTCATCTGGTCATGCACCACCAGGGCACGAATCCCTCCCGCCTGGGTACAGGCCCTGGCTCCCCGATGGGTGGTAGGCCACAAAGGTGCCTCCAGCGTGGCCAGCGGCAAAAGAACCTCACCTTCAAGCTGGGCTGATAGGATCTTGACGGGGCCTACCCGACGTAGAGGAATCTTGGCTAAAAGATCTTGTGTTTGCCAGCGCATGGTCAAATTTCTTGGGATGTTATATATTAGGGCGCTCATTTTACTGGAAAGACCCTAATGCGAGCAACCGAATATGTCATCCTGGTTGATGAACAAGACCAGGAACTAGGCTCTACCGAAAAGCTCCAGGCCCACCGCGAGGGACTCCTCCATCGTGCCTTTTCTGTACTAATCTTCCGCCAGGAAGCCCAGCTAGAAGTGCTGCTGCAACAAAGGGCCGCCTCTAAATACCATTCCCCCAACCTCTGGACCAATGCCTGCTGCTCCCATCCCCGGCCTGGAGAGGCCATTTTGGAGGCAGCGACTCGGCGTTTGGAGGAGGAGTTAGGCCTGAGCCTAGCCCTACGCCAGGTGGGGCAATTCCAATATAGGGCAGAGTTTTCCAACGGGTTGACTGAAAATGAGCTGGATCATGTGCTAGTAGGTCAATACCAGAATGAGCCAATCACCCCCAACCCAAAGGAGGTTCAGGCCTATCAATGGCTGGCAGTGCCCGACCTCCGACAAGATTTAGAACAACAACCTGAAAAATACACCCCCTGGCTGAAAAAAGCACTGGCTTTGGCTTGTGCCTAAAAGACAGCGAGAACCGCTGGCTTGTACCTAAAAGACAGCGGGAACCGCTGGCTTGTACCTAAAAGACAGCGGGAACCGCTGGCTTGTGCCTAAAAGACAGCGGGAACCGCTGGCTTGTGCCTAGAACCCCTCTCCCGCTTGCGGGAGAGGGCAGGGTGAGGGTCTTCAGCTGGCATATACTCGCTTTGCTTCAAGATCATCCCCATAAACCGGAAACCGTTGGCAAAGCTCAAGCACCTTAGAACGAATCAACTCAATTTGGCCACCGTTTTGCAGATCGTCCAAGATATCGCAGATCCAATTGGCTACCTGTTCACATTCCTTTTCCTTGAACCCCCGCGTAGTCACTGCTGGGGTGCCCAAACGCAAGCCGCTGGTCACAAAGGGTGTCTGCGGGTCATTGGGGATGGCATTCTTGTTGACGGTGATGAAGGCCCTGCCTAAAGCCGCCTCAGCATCTTTGCCCGTGATACCTTTGGCAATCAAATCGATCAAGAAAAGATGGTTATCCGTGCCGCCACTCACCACCTTATGTCCACGCGACATGACCACCTCGGCCATAGCACGGGCGTTATTGAGAATTTGCTGCTGATAAGCCTTAAACCCTGGCTGCAGGGCTTCCAAGAAGGCCACCGCTTTAGCGGCGATAATGTGCATCAAGGGCCCACCCTGTCCTCCGGGGAAAACGGCGGAGTTAAGTTTCTTTTCAAGCTCAGGATTGGCCTTAGCCAGGATTAACCCCCCGCGAGGACCGCGTAGGGTTTTGTGCGTGGTAGAGGTAGTCACATCGGCAATTTGGACAGGCGAGGGATAAATCCCCGTCGCGATCAAGCCAGCCACATGCGCAATGTCAGCCAGCAAATAAGCACCGACAGAATCCGCAATCTCTCGAAAACGCTGCCAATCCACCACTCGCGAATAAGCCGAAAAACCGGTGATGATCAACTTAGGATGATGCTCCTTGGCCAAGCGCTCTGCTGCCTCATAATCAATCTCACCCGTATCCGGGTGTAGGCCATAGGAATAGAACTTGTATAGTTTGCCCGAAAAATTCACCGGCGAGCCATGCGTCAAATGCCCGCCATGGGCTAGATTCATGCCCAAGACAACATCGCCTGGGGAGATCATGGCGCTGTAGGCGGCAGAATTTGCCTGCGACCCGGAATGCGGCTGCACATTCGCATAGTCCGCGCCAAAAAGCTGCTTAACCCGTTGGATGGCCTGCTCCTCGGCAATATCCACAAATTCACAGCCACCATAATAACGTTTGCCGGGATAGCCTTCGGCATATTTGTTGGTTAAGACTGAACCCTGGGCTTGCAGCACCAGTGGACTCACATAATTCTCGGAGGCAATGAGCTCAATATGGTCTTCTTGCCGCTGCTTCTCGTTTTCAATGGCCTGCCAAATGACAGGGTCAAAATCATGCAAAGAAATTTTGGGGAACAAAGTGGAACCCTCCTTTTTAGGCCTTTACCTTAACCGATGCCTTGGTGGCATTCCAGTGGTTAAAGGAAGCTTTAACTTGGTCCTCTGAAAGCAGCCCTCTGTCCAACTTCCTCTTCAGATTCCCCAATCGGGGGAGAGGGCAGTTCAGAACGGGCGCTTAGCTCGTTGTAAATACCCACGGCGGCGGCATTGGGGATTTCTCCTGGTGGATTTAAATGCTTTTCTAAAACCTGGTAAATCAAGTGTTCTCTATATTCGCGTAACAAGTGATTATAAAAAACCACAAAACTGTCACTTATTTGCTCAGCCTGTTCTGGATATTGAGCCAATTTCTTTAACATGGCTTCTGTCACCTTCTCAAGAAGAGACAAACCCTCCTCTATGGAGCAGGTGTATAAATTAAGTGAGATGTCACGTAAGCCTTTCGTCGCTATTTCATGAATAGGACTGCCTAATTTATCCACCAAAGCCTGCGCAATCTGCTTTTCTTCTGGCTCCTGCCCATAGGATAGATAATTGATCAAAGCTTCCATTGCCAGCCCGGCGATTGATGTTTGTCCGTGATGAGTCATCTTTATCAAAAAATCAACCATATCCCCTTTTTTGTCGGCGGGAGTATCCAGAATGAAATGGTTCAGGGCCTCAATGAGGGCTTTAGCCGCTTGCCAATCCAGGGTGGAATCCTTTAGTTTTCGAATGTCATCAAACAGGGCTTTCTGAACACTGGTCATGGACATAGCGGGGATGCTCTCTCGAAATTGGCCCAGAGCTCGGTGGGCAAAGTATCTCAGTCTAGGCTGTCTAGTATCCGCTTGCAGCTGTCTCAAATTATTAATCAGCAAAGTCGCGAGGGTGGAGTGGGCAGGGATCCAGTGGCTCAGATTGCAGGCACTAGTAATAGCAGAAATTTTAAGTACGGAGCTAGGCGCTTTGAGAAGAAAATCTAATAAAAATTGTACCACCTTATTTCGGTCTGATGTGGCCGCCATGGGTTCCATAAAGCTAATCCCTAAAATGCAAGCGTCTTTAATTCTCTCCAAGAGGTCATCATTTTTCACCCTTTCAAGGATCAAATCTACTATGTTCCTTTGTGCTCCCACAGAATAGGTTTTTGCCAAACGAGCAAAAGCCTGTTTCAGATAGGGGGCAAGGAGTCCTTCCTGCTCATTGTCAAGTGATGCCTCACGAATCAGCACAAACAAAGCCTTGTCTCTGTTTTCCAGTATGGCGCAGTGAACCAGCAAGTGTAGGTTATTTCTAAGATAGGGAGGTAAATCCAAAAATTTCCTAACCACCTTCTTACTTTCATCCATAGAATGTTGCTTTTCTATTCTCTTTAGCAATGCTTTTGCTATCGACTCTTTCAAGTATGTTCTAGTAATTTTTTCTGTAAGCCGGCCCAATAGACCAATGGCTGCTTGGATAACGCATTCTTCTTCTCCACCATAAATCAGCTCCACCATTAAACTGCTCAGGGTGCTTTTGTAATATTCAGGAATAGTCTTGTGCAAACTATTAGCAATACCCTCAATAGCTGCTTCTTTCACATCCCAGCTAAGGTCTTGGATGGCCCAGATCAAGGGGCGGAAAAAAAGTTGAATATCAACCCTGCGGTAATTGGTCTGGCACTCCAATTTAGCTATCTGGACCAGCAAGTGCACTGCCCTCACACGGGTACTACTGCTTCTGTTTGTCTCATTAACGGCGCTCTGAGTCAGCGGCAAATAAGCCTGCACTTCATTTATTAAATTGAGTAACTGATCCGTGGACATTTCTTTAAGGAGTTTGGCTATCAATAGCGGGTTTAGCGGGCTAAGGGTTTGTTCCATTAGCGATTTAAGAAGCATCCGAAAAACGGCTGGGCGCTCTTCCTGGGATTGATGGCTATTGACGAACTCAAGGATGGCCAGGGCGGCACCTTCCCTAATCTCGATTTCAAGATAGGAAAGGTTGTGGCGGATTAAAACACTGAAATCGATTCTTCTTTGGGGAATAAAAAGGGGTTCAAGAACAACCAGGGTTTCTTGCGCGCAAGCTAGCAGCGCAGGGGATCTTCCTCGGGGTCTGCTGAAAACAAGAAAAAAGTGGTCAATAAGATGATTTATCTTCCCCGCCAACCCTGCCTTTTCGGGATGCGCCTTAACTAAGCGCACTAGATTGGAGGCATAGAATTTCCAACCTTTTTTGAGGTTGCCATCCTGCAAGGCCAGCATCAAAGCATAGGCCTGGCGCTCTACTCGATCCGTGGACTGACTTAACTCCTCCAAACTATCGAGCAGAGCATTCCTTCGCCGAAGCGCACCAGAACTGAAGAAAGCCTCCATGAATATTTACTCCATTGGAAATTTTGACATTTTATACATCATTTATTTGAGGCTGTCATTTATCGAACCGCCATTACCGAACTCCCGCTGCGGTAGTAATGCCGAAAACAAGATGTTAATATTTAGAAAAGGACCATATCATTAGGGAAAATTACCGTGACTATTGAGGAAACCCGGAGCAACAGCATGCCTCTGCAAGAAGAAAAAATTGTAATAGGCGCCCAACTCAAAACAGCCCGCGAAAACATGGGCTTGTCCATTCCCGATGCGGCCGCCCGCCTCCATTTAAGTCGCCGCTTTATCACTGTCCTTGAAAACGAGGATTTATTGAACACCAACCTGCCTCCTATTTATTTGCGAGGCTATTTACGCTCTTATGCTCGTTTATTGAACCTTCCCGAGAAAGAATTGAATCCTGTTTTGAACCGCTTGGCGCCCATCCCAGATGGAGTCCTGGCCCCCGTCCCCACCACTTCTGAAACCACGACAGCCGCCTTTCCGCTGGAAGAGAAGGATTCTCGCTATGCTCGCGTGGCCACTTTGGTGATTTTTGCTCTTTTATTGACTTCCATTACCGCCTGGTGGCAACTGCACCACAGCAGCAACCCTCCCCCCGAATTAGCCCTGAATCCACAGCCCGCCGTGCTCACAGCAGAACCGCAGCTCAGTGCTAACTCGATCGACAAGCAGCCCACAAAAGAGCCGGTGGACATGGCCAACAGCCTTAGCGCTGCCTTTGATAAACACAATACCATCCTGGATTTGACCGGTAACAGCTCTAAGCTGGCTCTGGATCAATCCAGCAGCAACCCAGAACTGCAGCCTTCCGATAATGGGTCCAAAGCCAACAATGGGACTTCCTCTGCCAACGATCAAGGCCTCCCATCCTCGGCAAACGCTTCTACACCCACAACAACACCGGCCGCACCCACGGCTGCCCCTCCCTCGGAAGAAGACAGTGATCTTGATGATTTAGAATAACGAGGTTATCTCCGTGGCAACACCAACTATCCAAGCAGTTCGAGGAATGAATGATATTTTACCGCCAGAGACGCATTTATGGCGGCATGTTGAAAGAGTCTTTCGCAACATCGCGCATGGCTATGGCTATCAGGAAATTCGCTTCCCCTTAGTCGAGAAGACTGAGCTCTTTAAACGCACCATTGGCGAAGCCACCGACATTGTTGAGAAGGAAATGTATACCTGGGCAGACAAGCAAGATGACAGCTTGAGTTTGCGCCCGGAAGGAACAGCGGGTTGTGTGCGCGCGATTATTGAAAATGGCCACTTGTATAGGCAAGTGCAAAAACTCTGGTATGTCGGCCCCTTCTTCCGTCGTGAACGCCCTCAAAAGGGTCGCTATCGCCAATTTCATCAGTGTGGCGCCGAAGTATTTAACCTGCCTGGTCCGGATATCGATGCTGAGCTGATCTTGTTCTCAGGACGTGTTTTAGCCAAGTTAGGTCTTAAAAAGGTGGTGAAGCTACAGATTAACTCGCTAGGCTCAGCCGCCGCGCGGGTGAATTATCGCAAGGAATTGGTCCAGTATTTTTCTAAAAATAAAAGTCAGCTGGATGAAGACAGCGAACGCCGTTTGCACTCCAACCCCATTCGCATCTTAGACAGCAAAAATCCGGATCTGAAAGAATTGATTTCCAAGGCGCCCAAATTAATCGAACACCTCGATGATGAGTCCAAGGCGCATTTCAGACGTTTGCGTGAGTATTTGGATTACACGAATACGGATTATGAAATTAACCCCTGCCTGGTGCGTGGTTTGGATTATTACACCAAGACTGTTTTTGAATGGGTAACCGATAAACTGGGTTCCCAAAGCACCGTCTGTGCTGGCGGACGCTACGATGGCTTAATCGAACAACTAGGCGGCAAACCCACCCCAGCCATTGGCTTCGCACTGGGCCTTGAGCGCACCATCCTCCTGCTCCAACAAAGCAAGGAACAAAGCGCCGGCACCACCATCATGCACGCCTACTTCATCACGGACGGCGAAGAAGCCTTCCAACACGCCCTAAAACTCACCGACAAACTCCGCGACGAAGTCCCAGGCCTTCGCATCATCCTCCATTGCGGCGGCGGCAACCTCAGCAACCAATTCAAAAAAGCCGACCGCAGCGGCGCCCATTTCGCCATCATCCTAGGCAGCAACGAACTCCGCGCCCACACCCTGACGATCAAACCCCTAAGGGAAGATCTGCCGCAGCAGAGTATTCATGCCTTGGAAATTGGGGATTATCTGCGGCTTAGGATTAAGGAAATTATGAATAAGCGGAAGAACTAGCAGCCTGGTTGCAGGTAACTGTTGACGACCGCAACTATTCACGACTCGTGACAAGAAACCCCTCTCCCGCTGGCGGGAGAGGGCAGGGTGAGGGTCTCGATGTGGCAAATACTTGTAAAGCACATGACCGGTCGAAACCCTCACCCTACCCACTCCCGCAAGCGGGAGAGGGGTTCCTTGTCAAGAGTCGTGAACAGTTACCTGCAACCAGGCTAGGTTCAGGTGACGGCGGCAAGCCGCATTGAATGGTTCTGTTCTTACTTTTCAGGTTTGGGTTTTTCTTTGCTTTCTTGGAGTTTTAGCGACTTTATTCTGTTCTCAACCAATGCAACGCACTCTGCATAGTAATCTTTGGATGGGAAGAAGTTAGATGCGATGGAAGATCGATTCAGATTTTTATGGTTCAAAAGCAAGAAAAAGCTTTCAGGTTTGGTACCTTTTTCGTCTTTTTCAATTAAAGCCTGAAGTATTTCGGGATCTTCAGATACCTCAATATATTTTTTCAGCCAGTTATAACAAGCTTCTCTCATCGCTTCAATTTTTGAGTGGCAATTAGGAAAATCCAGGTAAGCTTGGTTTCGCCGGAGATCGCGGTATGTCGCATTAATAGCTTGCATTTTCGTATATCCATCGTTATTTATAGTCATATATCCTACATCTAACGCGGGATCATGCTCAAAACAAGATTTAAGATGTTTGATTTCTGTCAGCAAGCGTTCTGCCCTCTGATATGGCATACTTTTACTTCTGAATAATTCTTGTGCCGAAGGAGAGGAAACTAATGTAGAAAAAAATGAATCGATGTCGTCTGATGTTTGATCCATCAATTGATTTAAATTAAAAACTTTTGAAGTAATCAGCTCAACGTATTCCGGTCTAGTCAGTAGACTAACTAAATCTATACGATAATGCCCAAAATCCCCTATATTTCCCCGTATCTCATCTACATCTGGATGCCTGGACGGTCCCCCAAAGTCGCCTAAACCAATCTCCGAGCCTTCATAGCCTTTATTCTGTATCCGTATTAAATTGGGAAGCATGGCTTGATTATCAGTCCACTTCATTATTTCACGCAAAACTGACTCGGGATTAAGAGAATCATAAGAAGGGGCAGCCATTTTCAACAATTGAACAAAGAAAAGCTCAGCGGATTTCCTCTCTTCTTCTGATTTTCCTTGAAAGGCAGATTCTAAGGCAGAGATACTCTCGGACAGAGTCCATGGAGTTTTCCGCGCAACCAAGCATAGGAATTGATAAGTTAGGGTGTTTGGATTTTGACTGAATTCAATTACTTTACTTAGTGGCCACGAATTTACCGTTTGAAGTAAAGGCATTCTTCTAGCAACAATCATTTTTAAAAGGAAATAACTGGAAGGTGATAGAAGTGCTTCCAGATAATTTTTTACCTGAGCCTTTTCTTCAGTTGATAAATTATCCTTATCCTTCCAATTATGAAAATAATCATTGAGCAAGATGAGTAAGTGAATAAACTGTAGATCTTTCTCCTTTGGTAAAGGATATTTGCCAAGATCAAGATAGGTTTTTGTCTCAAGTAGGCAGCTTTTTATCAGGCTAGTCCGAGGCCCCTCAGCTATCCTTTTAGGATAAATATCAGCAAATAGTTTTCCTAATGTTGCTCGCTGTATGTCTAGCTTATGTTCTGCCGAATATTTGACTTCAGCCTGCATTGCTTTTGATACCCGAGCGATAGCGATTTTTTGACTGGGCACTAAATCTAAGATCGATTTTCTAATATCTGGAGGTATGCTCAAGGGTAAGGCATTTTGTGGTTTTACCTTAGCCATTTCCATTGAATAAAGAGTCTCGGCGATATCTGGTATTTCCAATAGAAAAGGGTTCTTTAAGGTGGTTGAATCTTTGGACGATCCTGGAAAGGCAAGATTGTTATCTTTCAATACCTTGAGAATATCTCGACTGCAGAAAATCTTGAGTAGTCGATAAGATAGACTAACTAAATCGGGATTTTTTTCCTTGAAAATATCCGCAATCCAACTTTTCAAGCACTCAACGGGAATCAGCTTATCTGCGATGGCTTGATAAGCATGGTGGCCTCGATCTCCTTCCAGGATCTTACGTATTTCCGAGACAATCTTAGTGTATTTTTCTTTATCTTCGTCACTGGCCAAAATGGCTTCTGGAATCGTATCAGCGCTAAAAGCAGTCTCGAAAATCTCTCGCCCTGTTTGAATTTTCTGCTCCTTGTCAGGCCTAAGGCTGCTTTGACTCCCCGCTTTCTTGTCCTCTCTCTCCCCTGCCATGCCCACCCCCTGTTTTGCTGCATATTTGCTATAAGTATAGCGGAGAATGAATGACTCACTCTAAAAAGGTCAAAAAAAACGCAATTCGGGCGGTTCTAAAATGATATACGAATCAGCCAGTTGGTCATCAGTGTGTCGGTTAACCCGGGGTTTCGACCGGTCATGTGCTTTATCGGAGCAAGTATTTGCCACATCGAGACCCTGCCCTCTCCCGCTAGCGGGAGAGGGGTTCCTTGTCAAGAGTCATGAATAGTTACAGTCGTGAGCAGTTACCTGCAACCAGGCTGGTTCTAGATGACAGCAGGCAAGCCGCATTGAATGGTTCTGTTCTTACTTACTTTTCAGGTTTGGGTTCTTCTTTGCTTTCTTGGAGTTTTATCGCCTTTATTCTGTTCTCAACCAATGCAACACACTCCGCATAGTAATTTTTGGGTGAAAAGCTAGAAGAAAATTCGGTGTAAGATCGCTTCAGATTTTTATGGTTCAAAAGCAAGAAAAAGCTTTCAGGTTTAGTACCATTTTCGTCTTTTTCAAGAAAAACCTGAAGTTCTTCGGGATTTTCAGATAGCTCAATCCTTTTTTTCAGCCAGTTATAACAAGCTTCTCTCATCACTTGAATTTTTGAGTTGTAATTAGGAAAATTCAAATAAGCACGGTTTCGCCAGAGATCGCGGTATGTCGCATTAATAGCTTGAATCTTCATATGTCCATTGAGTGTATGAAGTTCATCGTCATTTATAGTCATATATCCTACATCTAACTCGGGATCATGCTCAAAACAAGATTTAAGATGGTTGATTTCTGTCAGGAAGCTTTCTGCATTCTCATATGGTATTATTTTACTTTTGAATAATTCTTGTGCCGAAGGAGATGAAACTAGTGCAGAAAAAAATGAATCGATATTGTCTGAACCTTGACCCATCAATTGATTTAAATTAAAAACTTTTGAAATAATCAGCTCAAAGTATTCCGGTCTAGTCAGTAGACTAACTAAATCTATATAATGATGCCCAAAATCCCTTACTCCTCTCCGTATCTCATCTACATCTGGAGACATGAATGATTGCCCAAAGTCGCCTAAACCAATCTCCGAGGCTTCATAGCCTTTATTCTGTATCCGTATTAAATTGGGGAGCATTGCTTTATTATCAGTCCACTTTATTATTTCACGTAAAACTGAAATGGGATAAAGAGAATCATAAGAAGGAGCGGCCATTTTCAACAATTGAACAAAGAAAAGCTCAGCCGATTTCCTCTCTTCTTCTGATTTTCCTTGAAAGGCAGATTCTAGGGCAGAGATACACTCGGACAGAGTCCATGGTGTTTTCCGCGCGGCCAAGCATAGGAATTGATAAGTTAGGGTGTTTGGATTTTGACTGAATTCAATTACTTTACTTAGTGGCCACGATTCCACCCGTTTAGGTAAAGTCATTCTTCTATCAGCAACCATTTGGCTTAAAAGGAAATAACCGGAAGGTGATAGAAGTGCTTCCAGATCATTTTCTTCCTGAGGCTTTTCCTTTTCTTTAGCATTATCCTCGCCGGTCTTTGCATCGACTAACTGGCGATCGCGCATGCGCTGCGTATAGGCCCGTTTAGTAATCACAGTCTTGGCTTTTTTTGCCGCTGCTAGCTCATCGTCTTCCAGGGTCGTGTCCTCGCCGGTCTTTGCATCGACTAACTGGCGCTGCGCCGCTAGCTCATCATCCTCCCGCTTACGAAAATAAAAATTGAGCAAGGTTTGTATGCGCATAAACTGTTGCATTTTCTCATCTGGTAAAGGATATTTGCCAAGATCAAGATAGGTTTTTGTCTTAACTAGGCCGCTATTTATCAGACTAGTCAGACGCCTCTTAGCAAAAGTGTCCTCAACCATCCTTTTATTATTACTATCAGCGAATAGTTTTTCTAATGTTGCTCGCTGTCTGTCTAGCTTATGTTCTGCCGAATATTTGACTTCAGCCTGCATTGCTTTTGATACCCGAGTGATAGCGATTTTTTGACTGGGCACTAAATAATTTAAGATTGATTTTCTAATATCTGGAGGTATTCTCAAGGGTAAGGCATTTTGTGGTTTTACCTTAGCCATTTCCATTGAATAAAGAGCCCTGGCAATATTTGGTATTTCCAACAGAAAAGGGTTCTCCAAGATAGCTGAATCTTTAGACGATCCTGGAAAGGCAAGATTTTTATCCTTCAATACCTTGAGAATATTTTGACTGCAGCAAATCTTGAATAGCTGACAAGATAGAGCAACTAACCTGGGATTTTTTTCATTGGCGATATCCGCAATCCAACTTTTCAAGCACTCAACGGGAATCAGCTTATCTGCGATGGCTTGATAAGCATGGTGGCCTCGATCTCCTTCCAGGATCTTACGTATTTCCGAGACAATCTTAGTGTATTTTTCTTTATCTTCGTCACTGGCCAAAATGGCTTCTGGAATCGTATCAGCGCTAAAAGCAGTCTCGAAAATCTCTCGCCCTGTTTGAATTTTCTGCTCCTTGTCAGGGCTAAGGCTGCTTTGACTCCCCGCTTTCTTGTCCTCTCTCTCCCCTGCCATGCCTACCCCCTGTTTTGCTGCATATTTGCTACAAGTATAGCGGAGAATGAATGACTCACTCTAAAAAGGCCAAAAAGAGCGCAATCCGGGCGGTTCTAAAATGATATACGAATCAGCCAGTTGGTCATCTAGTCAGTGTGTCGGTTAACCAGCGCCTCCACCGTGTCACCATGTAGGGGCGACCGGCGGTCGCCCTGACTTGAGGCAAGGGGTATCCAGTAGCATCAGTCAGGGCGACCGCCGGTCGCCCCTACACGGGGGCACATTATTGAATGGTTCTGTCCTTACTTTTCAGGTTTGGGTTTTTCTATTTTGCTTTCTTGGAGTTTTAGCGACTTTATTCTGTTCTCAACCAATGCAACGCACTCTGCATAGTAATCTTTGGATGAAAAGTAAGATGCGATGGAAGATCGATTCAGATTTTTATGGTTCAAAAGCAAGAACAAGCTTTTAGGTTTGGTACCTTTTTCGTCTTTTTCAATTAAAGCTTGAAGCATTTCTGGATTTTGAGATAGCTCAATGTATTTTTTCAGCGAGTTATAACAAGCTTCTCTCATGGCTTCGATTTGTGCGTTGTAATTAGGAAAATCCAGGTAAGCTTGGTTTTGACGGAGATTACGGTATGTCATGTTAATATATTGCATTTTCTTATATTCTCTATCAAGTCCAAACAAAACTCGTCCTTCATGGAGACCATGGAAAGCTTCTAAGATATTAACGTTACGGGAAGAAGAAGACAAAAAACCAAAATGACTATGTGCGTCAATATTTGGTACAGTTAATTTAGCCTGTGTAAAAAGATTTTTAAGATCTGCATAATCCATCAATTCATTTAAATCAAAAACTTTTGAAATAATCGTTTCAAAATACTCCGGTCTAGTTAGTAGACTAGCTAAATCTAAATATACATGCCCATAATCCCTTACCCTTCTCCGTATGTCATCTACATCTGGAGGCCCCATGGGCACTAACACATTAGATTTTCCTAAACCAATCTCCGAGGCTTCATAGCCGTTATTCTGTATCCGTATTAAATTGGGAGCATTGCTTTATTATCAGTCCACTTTATTATTTCACGTAAAACTGAATTGGGATTAAGAGATTCATATGAAGGAGCGGCCATTTTCAACAATTGAACAAAGAAAAGCTCGGCGGATTTCCTCTCTTCTTCTGATTTTCCTTGAAAGGCAGATTCTAAGGCAGAGATACTCTCGTTCAGAGTCCATCGAGTTTTCCGCGCGGCCAAGCATAGGAATTGATAAGTTAGGGTGTTTGGATTTTGACTGAGTTCAATTATCTTACTTCGCGGCCAACCCTCCCACTTAGTTAATTTATATATAAACTCACTACGAGTACAGATTTGGCTTAAAAGGAAATAAGTGGAAGGTGATAGAAGTGCTTCCAGACATTTTTTTATCCGAGCCTTTCCTTCAGCTGGAAAAATATCAAAACTCCATGAATCTCCAATATCACCGATACTCTTTGTGAGCACGTCGAATAAGTAATAAAACTGTTTCCGTTTCTCCTCCGATAAAGGATACTTGCCAAGATCAAGATAGGTTTTTGTCTCAACTAGTCCGGTTTTTATTAGACTAACCATCCCCGGATGTGCTTTCGTTAGACTTTTAATATAATAAGTATCAGCGAATAGTTTTTCTAATGTTGCTCGCTGTATGTCTAGCTTATGTTCTTCCGAATATTTGACTTCAGCCTGCATTGCTTTTGATACCCGAGCGATAGCGATTTTTTGACTGGGCACTAAACTTAAGATCGATTTTCTAATATCTGCAGGTATTCTCAAGGGTAAGGCATTTTGTGGTTTTACCTTAACCATTTCCATTGAATAAAGAGCCTTGGCGATATTTGGTATTTCCAACAGAAAAGGGTTCTCTAAGGTGGCTGAATCCTTATACGATCCTGGAAAGGCAAGATTTTTATCCTTCAATACCTTGAGAATGTTTTGACTGCAGCAAATCTTGAATAGCTGACAAGATAGAGCAACTAACCTGGGATTTTTTTCATTGGCGATATCCGCAATCCAACTTTTCAAGCACTCAACGGGAATCAGCTTATCTGCGATGGCTTGATAAGCATGGTGGCCTCGATCTCCTTCCAGGATCTTACGTATTTCCGAGACAATCTTAGTGTATTTTTCTTTATCTTCGTCACTGGCCAAAATGGCTTCTGGAATCGTATCAGCGCTAAAAGCAGTCTCGAAAATCTCTTGCCCTGTTTGAATTTTCTGCTCCTTGTCAGGGCTAAGGCTGCTTTGACTCCCCGCTTTCTTTTCCTCTCTCTCCCCTGCCATGCCTACCCCCTGTTTTGCTGCATATTTGCTACAAGTATAGCGGAGAATGAATGACTCACCCAAAAATGGCCAAAAAAAGCGCAATTCGGGCGATTCTAAAATGATATACGAATCAGCCAGTTGGCCATCTAGTCAGCGTGTCGGTTAATCCGCGCCTCCACCGTGTCACCATGTAGGGGCGACCGGCGGTCGCCCTGACTTGAGGCAGGGGGCATCCAGTAGCATCAGTCAGGGCGACCGCCGGTCGCCCCTACACGATGACGCGGGGGTGTGTTAATGAGTGCTGTATTTCAAAAATACTTTGGCCAAAAAAATGGGGTTTTAGACATTGAATCGCCTGATTTTGCCAAGCCAGCCCTCGATTTAGCATGGATAGTATACTAAATATGTAAATTAGTTAAACTATAGTTGCACTAATTCTTGATTTTTGTTATATTTTATGTATGAAAATAGCTAAAGACGAATTAATCAAGGTATTATCCCAGTTCAACCCCTGGTGGCGAGGCGAAGGAATTCCTGACCTTCCTACCTGGCAACGCGCTTCTTTTCAGGAGCTATTTACCTGGGTATACAACCCTCCTGCTCCTCGGGCTGTACTATTATCCGGGGCAAGACAAGTAGGTAAAACAACTTTATTGCTTCAGGCAATCAACAACCTGATCAAAAATGGTATACCCCCTGCCAACATATTTTATGCAACCTTCGATCACCCCATCATAAAAATGGCTGGTATTGACGCTGCACTTGAAACTTGGCGCGAACGAGAACCTAAGGTTCCGGGACCAGAGTACCTATTCCTTGATGAGGCACAATTTATGCGAGATTGGGGAACCTGGGTTAAACTCCAAGTCGATTTTAATAAATCTCGTAGAATTGTTTTTACTGGTTCTGCAATACCCTTAGTCCATTCTGGGCAGGAATCTGGAGTTGGTCGTTGGCATACTATCCGAATAACAACACTGTCATTTTATGAATATCTTCAATTAAAACGATATACCTCTTTTGAAAAATCCTATTTTGTAATATCAAACGACTTTGATAAATTGGTGAATCTAAAATTCAGAACCGACTTACCCGTCGACCTAGATCTAATTAAAAAAGATGAACCACTATTAAGACCATTCATACCGAAATTAGACTCTGATCTGTATAAGTCTATTTTCGAAGAAGGGAAAGAATGGAATCTGCCAGAAATTAACAAAATTGATTTCTTTAAAGATAGGATGTTCTCACTTCCGAAACTCCCTGAACTCAAGTCATTGCGAGATTTATTCGACTGGCCACCACATAAATTCTATCAAGTTACAGAATTGGCCATACCCTATGTGGGTCATTTCCACGAGTACCTTGTTAGAGGTGGCTTTCCACAGACAGCTCAAGTGGATAGCATTAGTCAAGCTCAACGTCTACTCCGTGAAGACATAATAGATAAAGTCCTAAAACGTGACATGACTGCGCTTTTTGGGGTACGTAGAGTACTTGATCTTGAGCAAACTTTTTTATACCTCTGCATGCATGATGGTGGGTTGCTTGATATGCCTAAACTTTGCGAGAATCTTGAGGTCAAACGACCAACGGCTCTACATTTCATCGAGTTACTTGAAGCCACACATCTCATATACCGCCTACAACCATTTGGATATGGGAAAGATATATTACGCGCTAAATATAAAATATATCTGGCAGATGCTGCAATTGCACCTGCCGTCATGCTCAAAGGAAAGAGCATACTCGATAATCCAGCCGCTCTGGGAATTGCAACTGAAACAGCTGTATTCAAGCATCTGTTTGCTCGCTATTACCCACAGGATGTTCGCTTCACATACTGGCGTGGAATTAAAAACCACGAAGTAGACCTTGTTGCGCAAATTGGTGACAGAATTATTCCCTTTGAGGTAAAATATCGTGCTCAACATACCGGAGCCAGAGAATTGAGGGGATTGCTAGAACTTTGCAAAGAAAAATCCGTTAAACATGCTTATGTTGTCACCAAGTCATTGGATGATTTTGGTTTACTTGATAATACAAACCTACCCAATACAAAAATCATGCGAATACCGGCGCCTCTACTTTGCTATTGGATGGGCGAATCTGAGTTATCTCAAACTAATTCTTTTGATTGATGACATTGATTTGCTTAATACGATTCGCGGAATATGGGAGAAATGCCCGATTTATGGCTATCGCCGCATTTCAAGGTTAATAGGCTTGCCGCTAAGCTATATTTTAGCATTTATTTTTCATTTTGGCGTCGAAGGGTTTATTTTTGGCAGCATGCTAGCTATGTTCGCAAGTTCTGCCATTTTGATGTGTTGATGGTATATTTTAAGTAAAAAATATCAGTTAGGCATTACTAAAAAATGAAGACCTTAGTCGCTCGAGATCAAAAGAGTGCGATTCATGTCCATTCGATCTTTTTTCAATCGAAAAAGTATTTTCTTTAACAACAATTTTCACTGGAGTACCTAAAAAATCAGAAAGGTTGCATTTTGATTTAATGCAAACATTTTTTCTATCATCAATCAATAGCTTTTTGTAATCAGCTGATAACTTGTCTGCCAAGTCCAGCGCTTTTGAAATGCATGTATCTTTAGAGGGTATAATTGCAATATCAAAGGGTCGAATACCGCTTGGTAGATTAAAACCGAGGCTATCCCTATAATTATCTAAAATAATAAAAAAAAGTCTTTGTAAACCCATGCCAAAGGTTGTAAATTCGGCATGATTATTGTCATTGTTTTTTGTTCTGTATCGAGTTTTAATACTTTTCTGTTTCCCATACCGATATGCCATCGAAAGACTAATAGCGGGTTGAGCATTAAATTGTTCTTCGCCCTCCGCATGCGGATAAAAATACTCCTGATATGGAATTTCAGAATTAAGGGTGTTTTTCAAATCTAAAGAAAATAATTTAGCAATTCGTTCAATATAAAGGCCGAAGTTGTTTATCCCATTTATGGGAAGGCTCTCTCTTTCATCAAGCCAAACCCCTGCTAGCATTTTGAATTCACGTGTTTTCAAAATACCTTTTACTTCTCGTAGTTGACGATAAAATTGGGCATTAAAAAAAATCTTTAAAGGGAGCTGGGTGTATGTTTGTAAGCCATCTTTTAATATGCCTATAAAATAGGGTTCAGGTGTTGAGAGCAAATGAAATTTCTTCATTCTATCTTTCAAAAAAATAAACTGGTCTAAAAATCCAGAACTAAAATCCTCACCTAAAACTAGTAATTCGCTATGGATTAGTTTCGGAATATCAACAAGATCAAATTCTAACTGCTCCGCTTCTCTTAAACATATATTTTCAATAGAAGTTAGAATTTTCGAACCAATAGGCAGGTATAAGGGAATCCCTGGGGTTGAAAAATACAAAAAAGGGCCATGATCGATCAAGTAACTAGTAGGGTTTTTATTGACATCAAAGTCAATTAGATATTGGGACTGAAAAAGTTGCTTTGAAATCCTCATATCGCGGATTCGGTATAGTTTAAGACTAGGTAAGGTTGATCTACAGCAACTAGTTTAGCCAGTTTATTTAGAGGAATAGATAGCATTGGATCAACATGGGAGCAATGAACATTTAATAACACAGGGTACTTTGGAAGGTTGAGAGTACTAATCAAGCTAGTTAGAAAATGAATATCATTAACTGCAGAATCAACAGGAAATTTACCGATAATTAAACCTGCAATTTTATCCAACACACCTAAATGCCTAAGCTGAATTAATCCACGTTGAAAAGGACCAGGATTCCCTGTTGTCTCTTCCAGAAATAGTATTTTACCTTTCATTTCGGGAAAATAAGGAGTACCAATCAATGTGCACAGAGTATCCAAATTCCCGCCAATAATTGGGGCAAGTACTTTACCAGCACTATAAACGTGCCATTTGCAGGGCTGGTGAATGACTCTGGGGCCATATTTATCTCTTAGATACCACTTATCACTAGAAAAGAAGTCAGGGCTTTTATATATTGCCTGTTTTCCTTTAATGGCATCTAAAAAGGCGTTGCTGGAATAGCTAAAAAAATTTGGGTCGCAAAAGGATGCAAAACCAGGCCCATGTATTACTTGAATATTAAAATGGTTAATCAATGGTAGCAGTAAAGCAGTGATGTCACTGTATCCAATAATCCATTTATTTGTAGAAGTACTTAGCTTTGATAGTCCACCTAGCAAATCGCTAGTATTATATCCTCCAAATACTGCCATGACACCACATACCATGGGATCAGAAAATGCTGCCTCTAGGTCTTCTAACCTTTGTTTAACAGTTCCAGACATATGAAGAAATTTATTATTAGCATGTTTACCAAATTGGATATTAAACCCCAATGATTCAAGCCTCTTTATTCCAATTTCAATAAGCTCGCTCGACAAATCAGACATTGTATTAGATGGCGCAATGATTCGTATTATATTTCTCATACATCAGTACCTGTAAATAAAGCTTCTTCATTTCAAATAATATTAAACTGAAACAATGTTAACCAATTTTCCGGGCACAATAATTATTTTCTTCACTGACTTATTTGTAAGATGTTTTTTTATTTTTTCGAGTAACAATACTTCTGTTTCTATTGTATTCCTATCCGCATTAGAAGGAACTTCTAAGCTTGCTCTTAGTTTCCCGTCAATTTGTACTGACATCTCCATTGTTTCCTTGAGTAAAGCTTTTTTATCTACAGTTGGCCATAATTCATTAACAATCGCTTTCTTGTGGCCCAATGATTGCCATAATGTGTGTGAAACATGCGGAATAATTGGAGAAAGCATCAATACAACAGTGTCCATTACTTCTTGTGAGATGATTTTGTCGGTTTGTGATTGAATATTAAATTTATTGTATGCGTTCAAAAGCTCCATAATTGCGGCAATAACAGTGTTAAACGCAAAACGACTTTCCATATTATCTGTAACTTTAGCCAAAGTTTCATGTAATTTTCTTCTCAGGTCCATTTGTATTGAGTTTAAATTTCCGGGAATATTTTTTTCCGTAACAATCCCACAGTCAACGTGTTTTTTAACAATAAGCCATAATTTCTTTATAAATCGATGAGCTGCCTCCACCCCGGTATCTGACCATTCCAAGGAAAGCTCAGGAGGGGCGCTAAACATGATAAACAGTCTCAACGTATCAGAACCATACTTATCAATGTAATCCTGCGGATCAACTACATTACCTTTTGATTTGGACATTTTAGAGCCATCTTTTAATACCATTCCCTGTGTGAAAAGCCTTGCGAAAGGCTCATTAGATTTTAAAATTCCTACATCTCGCATTATTTTATGAAAAAATCTAGCATACAGGAGGTGTAAAATGGCATGTTCTATGCCGCCTATATATAAATCAATAGGCGCCCAATAATCTACTCGTTTATCGAGCATGGAATTTTCTTGATCACGACAAGCAAAGCGAGCGTAATACCAAGAAGATTCAAAAAAGGTGTCGAAGGTATCAGTTTCTCTTACGGCGTCATTCCCACATTTAGGACATTTTACATTGTAAAACTCAGGAAGGGTTTCTAATACTTTTGGATTATCCGAAAATTCAAAGTTATCTGGTAACACTACGGGAAGATCTTTGTCAGGGACAGGAACAATATCACAGTTATGACAATAAATAATGGGTATCGGTGCCCCCCAATATCGCTGTCTTGATACACCCCAATCACGAAGTCGGTAACTTATCGATTTTGATCCTGAACCTAATATTTTTAAATCATTAACAATTTCTTGAGCCGCTATTTCGGAAGTTAAACCATTGTACTTAGAGGAATTAATTAGCACCCCTCGGTTAGTTAATGGACCATCTTTAATACTCATTTGTGTTTCATTAGAGTATTCTATTATTTGCTTTATTGGTAAATTGTATTTTTTTGCAAATTGATAATCTCTTTCATCATGAGCTGGAACAGCCATGATTGCACCTGTTCCGTAGCTAGAAAGTATATAATTTGCTATCCAAACTGGTAATAAATCACCTGTTAATGGATTCACTGCTTTTATATTGGTTTCTATACCTTCTTTTTCTGCAGTTGAGAAATCCGCTTCGGCTGTTGAGCTTAGTTTGCATTTCTCTAAAAATGCATTAATTTTATTATCCTGTTTAGCTGCTTGCTTAGCAAACTCATGATCTGGCGCTAAAGCAATGTAAGTGCAACCAAATAAAGTATCAGCTCTTGTTGTGAAAACTTCAATTGTATTCTGAGAATTGACAATGCCAAAATTAATTTTGGCACCCGTGGATTTGCCTATCCAATTTTTTTGCATGGTTCTTACTTGCTCTGGCCATCCTGTCATGCCATCTAATTCAGCTAATAATTCGTCTGCATATTCTGTAATCTTCAAAAACCACTGAGAAATTTCTTTCTTTTCTACTAAGGCATCCGATCTCCAGCCGCGTCCATTAATAACCTGTTCGTTGGCAAGTACCGTTTTGTCTACGGGGTCCCAATTTACTACCGAATTTTTCTTATATGCTAATCCTTTTTCATATAGCCTAAGAAATAACCATTGCTCCCATTTATAGTAATTAGGGTCGCAAGTGGCCAACTCTCTTGACCAATCATAGCCATAACCCATGGCCTGTAATTGTTTTTTCATATTTGCAATATTTTTATAAGTCCATTTTGCTGGATGGGTTTTATTTTTAATTGCTGCATTTTCTGCCGGCAGACCAAAGGCATCCCAACCCATTGGTTGAAGTACATTTTTCCCAAGCATTTTCTGGTATCTTACGATGGCATCTCCAATCGAATAGTTTCGGACATGTCCCATATGTATATTTCCGCTAGGGTAGGGGAACATACAAAGACAATAAAACTTATCTCCAGGATTGTTTTCATCGACTTCAAATGTTTTATGCTGATTCCAGTATTCTTGTGCTAATTTCTCGACTTTTTTTGCATCATATTGTAAATCCATGTTTATCACCTGCATCTAATCTATCGTGTTGTTTGGGAGGGCCTTATTTATTCACCGACAAGCTCAATGGGATAGCCATCAGGATCTTTTATAAAAGCAATGATCGTTGACCCATGTTTTTTGGGGCCAGCTTCTCTAGTGACAACCCCACCTTTACGTTTTACTTGGTCACACATTAGGTAAACGTCCTTTACCTGGATAGCAAGATGGCCAAATCCAGTTCCTAAATCATATTTGTCCACTCCCCAGTTGTACGTTAACTCGATAAGCGCACCATCGTGCTCACTACCATACCCTACAAAGGCCAAAATATTCATGCCATTTAACTTTTCAAATTGATAGTGCTGGATCTTCTAGCAATTCCGTCACTTCCTCCAATTCCCACTGTACACCGTATTTATCATTAAAATAAATTTGATCGGGTATCAAGTCAGGCTGTAAATAATTTTGTTGAGTGCATATTTCAGCAAAACCACTTAAATAGATTTAATCAGGAAGAACTGATTCTTTTGAAAGAACGTTATCAATTCTTTTTAAATTTATTTAGGGATAATTTATCATTAATGGGATTCTCAGCACTATTATTTCGTAAAGTAGTTGAGGTAAATGACCCTGTTTTGTTTACTTCGCATAAAATTTCTTGATATATGGCTTAGGATCAAGGAAATCATGAATGAGCGAAAGAGTTAACCTGGGTTTCGCTGCGCTACACCCAGGCTACGATCTATAGACCTAGGCTCTTAGGCGGAATAGCTAGGGCCGAGATGAATTTCTTTATTCACGATTGAGCCCCACTTTGCTGCTTCGGCTGTAAAAGTATCCACATTCATATGAACACCTAGTGTCCCATCCGCAGCAATATCGAAACCATTCATATGGACATTTTTGCTGAAGGTGATGGCATTTCCTGCTGTAGCCCACCCAGCTTTTACATGGTCTGGACTGTGAGTAATAAGCATGGTTGCACCTTTAGCATCTTGAATAGTAAAACTACCTTCCCAATCCTCCGATCCCGCAAACACAACCCCCGTGCTGAAACAAAGCAGGGCAAAAACAGCGATACATTTTCTTAAGCTCATAGCAAACACCTCGTCATTATGTGATCGCTAAAATACCATATTTAATACAAATGGCAATATAATAACATACAATGCGCATCTTATTGATTTAATAAGCGATATTTGCGCAAATTTCTTGCAAGCTATCCGGGCATAATTAATCCGCTTAGAAACCAAAAATTGCTTCCACTCTTTCGATAGAATCCGGTAAACTGGCCGTCCCATTTGATGATAGCAAGAAGGGCATTTACCTTGACGGACTTCCTTACTGAACAAGAGCAAATTGAGCAATTAAAGACCTGGGCTAAGGTGTATGGGGTTCCGGCGCTGATTGGTATTGTTGCCGGTATTCTCATTTTTTATGCTTGGCATAGTTACCAGGATTACCGCAACCGCATCATTTCTCAAGCGTCGGCTGTCTACGATGAAATGCTGATCGATCGCAGCCAGAGTAATGTCGAGGCAACCTTGGCGCAGGCTGACAAATTAAGCAGCCATTATTCCTCTACCGTGTATAGCGATCTAGCCAGCCTGATGGTGGCGCAAAACGCGATTGCACAGAAAAATTATCCCGAAGCCATTAAACAATTTACCCTCGTTTTAAGAAAAACCTCAGAAGCCTCCACGCGGCAGATTGTGCGTCTACGCTTGGCGCGGCTTTATGTGGCGCAGCAGCAGGCTGAGCAAGCCTTGAATATTCTTAAAAAGGTGGAAGACGATAGCTTTAACGGGCTGATTAACGAAGTGCGCGGCGATGCCTTTTTAGCCTTGCATCAGGTAGATCAAGCGCGTGCTGCCTATCAAGAGGCCTTGAAAGAACTGCCGAATGCGGAAGAATTCCGGCCCTTATTGGCCATGAAACTGGATAATCTGACATGAGATACCAGTGGCTTGCTTCCCTGGTTTTAGTTTGTTTAAGCGGCTTGCTGCTTTGTGGCTGCTCGACCTTTTGGGAGCAGGATAATAGGCCTCGTCCAAAGCCGCTAGCCCAGCTGAATCCTAGCCTTAAAATTCAAACCGTCTGGGATAATCGCACCGGCTATGGTGTGGGGCGTGACTATCTAAAATTGTCACCTTTGCTAACGGCTAACTCCGTCATCACCATCGATCATTTGGGCACCATTACAGCGGTGGATAAATTAAACGGGCGCACGCAATGGAAATCCTTTCTTAATACCGACGTCACTTCTAGCCCCGCGGTCAATGGCGATCTGCTGGTCTTCGGAACCAAGAACGGCACCGTGGTTGCCCTCAACCTAGCTGACCGCAAACCACGCTGGCAAACGCAGGTGGACAGTGAAATTCTGGCGCAACCGGCCATCAGCGATAAGGTAGTCCTCATTAAATCCGTCGATGGCAAGTTAACGGCCCTTTCAACGCAGGATGGCCATAAAATCTGGACTTATCGCCAAACCGAGCCCAACCTGATTCTGCGCGGTGCCAGCGCTCCTCAAATTTATCATGACGCGGTGATTGTGGGCTCAGCCGGCGGCAAGTTAAGCAAGCTATCCCTAGCCGATGGCAAAGAAGATTGGTCTGAACTGGTCAGCTTGCCTCATGGGGCCTTTTCTATTGAACACATGGTTGATGTCGATGCCGACCCTATTATCGACCAAAATCGGATCTTTGTGGGGCTTTATCAGGGCAAGGTAACGGCCTTGGACCTTAGCACAGGTAAGCCCGTCTGGGAGCAAGCTATTTCTACCTATTCAGGAATCGCCGTCGATAAAAAGCAAGTTTACGTGGCTGATAGCAAAGGCCATATTTGGGGCTTGAATCGACAAACGGGTAAGGTTCTCTGGGAACAAACACAACTCGAAGCACGGGACCTGACTGGCCCTGTGGTCAGCGGCGACCATCTCGTGGTGGGCGATAATCAGGGCTTTTTACACTGGCTGAGCAAAAAGGATGGGCATTTTCTGGGACGAGCGCAGGTGGGTGAAACCGGTATCCTGGCTAACCCGGTGGCCCAAGATAAAGTAGTTTACGCCGTCACTCGCAGTGGATATGTCGCTGCCTATACCTATAGCTGATACCTTCCTATGCTCCCTGTCGTTGCCATTGTCGGAAAGCCCAATGTGGGTAAGTCTACCCTCTTCAATCGCCTAACGGCCTCCCGTGCCGCGCTGGTTTCCGATTACCCTGGTATGACCCGTGATCGCCAATATGGCGAGGCGAATAGTCATGGGCGGCGTTTTATCGTGATTGATACCGGTGGGATGACGGATGAAGGGGATAAGCTGAATAAGTTGATTACCGAACAGGCCCTGCAAGCAGTTGTGGAGGCGGACAAGGTTTTGTTTATGGTCGATGGACGGCAAGGCTTGAGTTCTGAAGATCAGGCTATCGTGGATAAGCTGCGCGCTCTTAACAAGCCGATTACGCTGGTTGTTAACAAAACCGAGGGAATGGACGCGGATTTGTTGCTCACGGATTTTTATCGGCTTGGCTTAGGCACACCCTTCCCTATTGCTGCCGCGCATGATCGGGGTATTTCTGTGTTGGTTGATTCACTCTTTCCATCGGCGGAAACGACCACAAAGGAGGAAGAGCTGCCCGAGGGCATTCGCTTAGCCATTGTGGGACGACCCAACGTGGGCAAATCGACTTTAACCAATCGCCTCTTAGGCGAAGAGCGCGTAATTGTTAGCGATGTTCCTGGTACAACGCGCGATAGTATCTTCATACCGATGCAGCGTTTAGATAAGCAATATACCCTAATAGATACCGCCGGCGTCAGACGACGCAAACATATCGAGGAAGTGCCCGAAAAATATTCCATCGTCAAAACCCTGCAGTCGATTGAAAATGCCAATGTGGTGCTCTTTGTCTTGGATGCCCGCGAAGGGGTTACCGATCAGGATCTGCGTCTCTTGGGCTTTATTTTGGAATGCGGCAAAGGGTTGGTCATTGCCATCAATAAATGGGATGGGATGAGCGACGACGACCGTGAGACAGCCAAAACCAGTGTGGAAAGGCGCATTCACTTTTTGCCGACTATTCGTCAGCAATATATCTCGGCGCTGCATGGGACGGGGGTTGGGCATTTATTCGATCATGTGGATGAGGCCTATGAATCCGCCAATAAAAAGTTTTCGACTTCTTATTTGACGGAGCTATTAGAAAAGGCAGTGACGAGTTATACGCCACCCTTGGTGGGTGGACGTCGGGTGAAATTACGCTACGCTCACTTTGGTGGGCATAATCCTCCCTTGATTGTTATCCACGGCTCTACCTCGGTGCACAAACTGCCGGAGTCTTATCTGCGGTATTTGGCGCGTTATTATCAGGAGCACTTGAAGCTGATGGGTACGCCGGTGCAAATTAAGGTGCGGGATTAGAGGGAGGGGTTGGAACTGTCTCTGTTTTTGTCGGCACTGCTGCTTTTAGCGCCTTAGACGTTCTAGCACGCACCGAATTATCGTAAAAAAAGGTTGAAGTCGCTGCTATCCATAGAACGTTGCCGATTATAGCCGGCACCAATTTAGATAAACCCCAAGCGGGAACCGTTGCCACAAAGCCAAAACCGAAGGTACAAACGGCGGCCAGGATCAAAATCTGGAGGGTTAACATGAGAACAAGGGGCTTCATAGAATCTATTCGGTTTTCTAGCTCGCTTACCGTCTTGTTCATTCGCTGGTTGTGATTAATCGATTTCTCACCTGTTATTTCGTCGTGGACTAGCCATAGGGTTTCAGCCAGCAGCTCTTTATTTTCTGGATTCTTGGCTCGATCTCGGTCTATAGCAGCGATGAGTTGCCCAAGGGTTTCTTTGTAAATGCCGTATTGAGGCTGCTCAAGCAAGTCCTTGCATCTTTCTTTCAAGCATTGGTATTGATTTTCATCTACAAGCATTTGGAAGCTGAGTTTTTCTGCCTGGGGAAATAGGCGCATTAATTCGCGAAAAAAATCTGCTTGAACCCACTGATCTTTTAGATCTTGATAAAGACCACATTCGCGTGTTGCCAGACAACAAAGGGCTTCATTTAGAAAAAAAAGAAAGGCGTCCCTACTTGGATCGCCCTCACTGTTCAAGGCCAGATGATGGATAATATCTAGAATAGCCTGGCCCTTCTCATTATTTTTTTTCTTAATCAGTTTTCGGGTATAGGTATATAAAAGTTTATACTGCTCTTCGAAAGGTATTAATAAAGCACAGAGTTCGAATGCTTCAGGACAGTAAAGCCTGAAATCGTGGACTGCGCAAACGTAATCGCGCCAGAAGGAGAGGGAATTTTTCTTGAACTTGGGGAATAAATCGAGACTGACACCATAGTGCATATTCGCGACGAGAATATTCAGAACGGCGACACAGTATTTTACGTTATTTTCATTGATCGATCCGCTGCACTCCAAGTTATCAAGGAGTTTTAAGGCTTTGACGTACTTTTGTTTTTCTTTACCCCAGAGCTTACCAATTTCAATGACAAAATCTTCATGAGCATGACGATAGTCACTCAAACTAGATAAAGGATTGTTCCTATTGGCTTGGCGGAACATTGCCTGGCCCCTTGTTCACCTTGATCAAGTCATCGACTTTTGATTTTAGCCGATAAGGCTGCAACTCCTTGGTGAAAAAGCGCAGAGAAAAGCCTGTCAGCGTTGCGCCTGCAACCGTAGTAGCCGCGTTAACTAGGAAACAGGTGTTCAGCAGGCTCAGCATAGCGGGGAGCGCCAAGCCGCCTGTACAAAAGCTCGCGACACAGGTGCCTATAATACCAAGGCCAATGAGGGTCGTGAAGCCAGGGAGTAATGCTTTGCCAAGAGAATTCCACTTCTGCTGACCAAGATCCTCAACGAGGCGATCACGTCTTTCCACATGCGCTTGGGTCTGGACACCCTGCAATTCATTTTTCGCCGTCCATAATACTTGCGTGATGGTGATGATTTTATCGGGGTGTTCCAGCAAGGAATAGACTGAGCGGCTTAGTAAATCCCGAGCGATATTTTTACGAGGGTCTTTCTCATCCAAGGTTTTAATTGCTTTGGAGAAAGCAGTTCGGGCTTGGTCGTATTGATATTGGAGTAATACAATTTTGGGTAAAGCGACTTCAGCAGTGAGGTTACTCGGGATTTTACTCTCCAATTTAATTTCCTCAAGGCATAGTTCTTGAATATGCTCAGCGATATGTTCTGGCTTCTCAAGCAAGGCTTGCCGTGACTTGACCAAAAAAACCTCTGCATTGGATTTGGTAATCGGGTCATTCACCCATTGTAAAGTATTGTTGAAAGCAATGTGGGCATGGTTATATTCATTGATCATCCTTGTAATTGCCGAATTGCGGGCAGCTTCTTCTGTTTTTGCGGCTTTTTTTTCAGCCTCTTCTTTGGAATCAGGTTCTTTAGGTTTATTTGGGTTCAAAACTTCTTTTAAGCGCTTTTCCTTGATTTGTAAGCCAGAAACGATGCGAAGACGTTCTTTTGGATCTGACTCTTCATAAAACTTATCTCTACTTTTAGACAACAATTCAAGAGCGCGAATTGCGTGGATATCCTTTGGTTCAAATTTTTTAATTATTTCAGCGAGCCTGAGATAGGCTTGATAGAATTTAATGGACTCGTTTAACTCTTGGATCTGTTTCCCGACGCCAATCTTTGGATTAGTATATAAGGCGTTTTTGTTTTTCATTAAGATCTCATTAGCCTTATTGCTAGCATTGCGCAATTCCTGTCCTAGCATACCCTCAGAATTATGACTAATGTTTTCAATTAACCTGTAAAAATGGACATAGGTGTGGCAGTATTTCAGTGTCTCTGTTAATTGGGGGTCTACTTTTTTATCATCGAGACTATGAGCTGCTATCTCTGGAAAATCATAGCAAAGATTTGAAACCGCTTCTGCATAGATTGATTCGAACTTTTCTTTTTCTGCTTTTTCTTCTTCTATTTGTTTCTGCTCTGTAGGGGTTTCTGTACTAGCTTTCTCTTCTGCTGGGATTTCTTGACTAGCATTTTTCATGCGAAGCAATAATACTAAGAATATCTTTGCGACACTTCTAGCGGCTAAATGATATTTCGCAGTGTCATTCTTTGATAAGTCAGTAATAAACGAATATAACCATCTAAGAGTGGATTCAAAACTAGTTATGAATTCTGGTTTATATTTTTTTTTCGTATCTTCAGAATGAATTAACTCAACAAGCTGGTTATAGAATGAACTCACTTGTTTACCACTTTCAACGGTATTTGGAATCGGATTACTAGGCTGCATCGAAGTCTACCTCATTCTGGTGGATTGTGGTTTATTTGAACTATTATAGAGAAATAGTATTAAGAGAGTATTAAGTATGCTAAAGAATTTTGGAAATTAAATCAATAAGTTATCGAGATAAGCCCGAGAGCAAGGCAATTTTTCCCCTCGCCCGGAGCGCTTTTTGCGAGGGGAGAGGGAAATCGCGAAGCGGAGGGTGAGGGTGCTGCGGGTGTGCACGTTCTTCAACGTTGAGTATTTGCCAGGTGAAGACCCTCACCCTGCCCTCTCCCGCTTGCGGGAGAGGGGTTTTTTGGTTGGGGGTTTTTTGGTTGGGGTTTAGTTTTGTTGTTTTGCGGGTTTAGTTTTGTTGTTTTGGGGTTTTAGTTTGGTGGTTTTAGGGTTTTTGTTTAGTCAGCAGCATCACTAGAGCCTTCTCGGGCGACCAATTCTACGATGGCCATAGGGGCGCAATCGCCGCTACGGAAGCCGCATTTTAGGACGCGAAGGTAGCCGCCTGGGCGGGTCTTGTAGAAGGGGGCTATTTCGTTAAAAAGCTTGTTAACGATGGTTTCGTCGCGCAGGCGGGAAAAGGCGATGCGGCGGCGGTGGAGGCTGTCGGTTTTGGCGAAGGTGATCATGGGTTCAAGGAAACGACGTAGTTCTTTCGCCTTGGGTACGGTCGTTTTGATTTTCTCGTGCAGCAGGGCGGAGACCATCATGTTGCGAAACATGGCCTTACGATGGCTGCTATTACGGCTTAAACCTTTTCCACAATTGAGATGGCGCATTGTTCTAACCCCTTATTTGCCTTTTGGCAGTTCGTCATTATCTTTAAGAAAGGCCGGTGGCCATCCTTCAATTTTCATACCCAAGGACAAGCTATGGGTGGCCAAGACAGTCTGAATTTCGGTTAAGGACTTCTTACCGAGATTAGGTGTCTTGAGTAAATCCGCTTCTGTCTTTTGAACGAGATCACCGATGTAAAAAATGTTTTCCGCTTTGAGACAGTTGGCTGAGCGAACCGTTAATTCCAAATCATCCACCGGTCGAATATAGAGTGGGTTCATGGATTCTTTTTCAGATTTTTCAATGGCTGGTATCGCTTTCAAGTCGACAAAGGCAGCCAGCTGTTGTTGCAAAATGGTCGCTGTGCGGCGGATGGCTTCCTCTGGATTGAGGGTGCCGTTGGTTTCTAGGTCGATAATTAGCTTGTCCAGATCGGTGCGTTGCTCGACTCGTGTGCTTTCTACCGCATAGGCGACTCGACGCACGGGAGAGAAGCTGGCATCCATGTGCAGCACGCCAATACCCGCCTTGCCACCTTCTGTGCCGGCTGCTTTTCGCGCCGTGGAAGGTTGATAGCCACGACCCATCACGACACGCAGGGTCATGCTGATTGAGCCTGATTCGTTGATATGGGCAATAACCTGGTTTGGATTGACAATTTCAACATCATGTTCCGTTTCAATATCAGCGGCCGTCAGAACACCAGGGCCTTTCTTGTTCAAATTGAGCGTCACTTCTTGGCGGTTATGCAATTTGATAGAGACATTCTTCAGATTCAACAAAATCTCGACCACATCTTCTTGCACACCGGGTATCGCGCCATACTCATGCAAAACGCCATCAATTTTCACTTCAACAATGGCGGCACCGGGCATGGACGATAATAAAATGCGTCTCAGGGTAGTACCCAAGGTATGTCCGAAACCTCTTTCTAGTGGTTCCAGCACGATCCTGGCACGATTCGGTGAAAGTGTTTCAACACGAATATCGCGTGGCGTTAATAACTCATATGGATTGCTATGCATGTCAGAACCTCACCCTTAGGGATTATTTGGAGTACAATTCAACTATCAAGTTTTCGTTGATGTCCGGAGGTAGTTCAGCACGGTCCGGCAAGCGCTTATAGACGCCCGACAGATCCGTTGAATTCACCTCAACCCATTCGCAGGCAGCTCTAGCTTGAGCTAAAGTTAAAGCTGACTGAATTCTCGCTTGTTGCTTGGAACGCTCTCTCACTGAAACAATATCGCCGGGTTTAACTAAATAAGAAGGAATGTTGACTATCTTATTGTTCACCATGATGGCTCGATGCGTCACCATTTGCCGGCATTCCGCACGGGTCGAACCAAAACCCATTCGATAGACGACGTTGTCTAGACGTCCCTCTAAAAGTTTTAAGAGGTTTTCACCCGTGGAACCTTTGAGTCGGGAAGCCTTTTTGAAATAGATACTGAACTGACGTTCTAGGACACCGTAGATACGTCGCACTTTTTGCTTTTCGCGATGTTGAACACCATAGTCGGTTTCGCGACCACGACGCGCACCGTGCATACCAGGTGCGGTGTCTAACTTACATTTAGAATCTAAAGGACGCACGCCAGACGTCAGTGACAAGTCTGTTTTTTCACGTCGAGCTAATTTACATCTTGGACCTAAGTATCTCGCCATTCCAATTTCCCCTTATACCCGACGCCGTTTTGGATCACGGCAGCCATTAAATGGAACCCCAGTCGCGTCTGTCAGCGACAGAATTTTTAAAGTTGCCGTGTGCAAAGCTCTGACGGCAGATTCACGTCCCGAACCCGGACCTCTGGTTTTGACATGGACGGCCTTCATGCCATAGTTTTCGATGGCTAATTGAGCAGCCTTGGTCGCTGCCTCACCCGCCGCATAGGGTGTAGACTTACGTGAACCACGGTAGCCGCAGCTGGCTGCGCTGCTAGCGGTGAGCGCATTGCCCTGCAAATCCGTAATGGTCACTATGGTGTTATTGAAGGAAGCATAGACATGCGCCACACCTTCAATCACCTGACGCTTCGCTTTTTTGCGAACGCGTGTTTTAGACTTGCCTTTTGCCGCTGTTTCCGTTTTAGGCGCTTTTTCAACTGCGTCTTGTTGCTTTTCTGTTTGGGGTGCTGCTGCCATCATTCACCTATGCTAAAAGTTTAATTATGCCGCTGGTGCTGCCGCCACCTTAATGATGCTCTTGCGCTTGCCTTTGCGTGTGCGAGCATTGGTTTTGGTACGTTGGCCACGAAGGGGCAAACCCTTCTTGTGCCGAATTCCGCGATAGGTGTTCAACTCGATCAGTCGCTTGATATTCATTGCCACTTCTCGGCGAAGGTCACCCTCTACCTTAATTCCAGCAATTTCAGCGCGCAGACTGTCTAATTCACCATCCGTTAAATCTTTTACTTTTTTCTGCGGATCGACATGGGCCGCGTTACAAATGCTAAGCGCGCGATTTCTGCCAATACCATAGATTTCCGTAAGCCCAATGACTGCGTGCTTTTGCGGTGGAATATTGACACCTGCTATACGGGCTGCCATTTAGTTCTCCTCATTTGAGATTATTAACCCTGTCTTTGTTTGTGGCGCTTTTCTGCCTTGCAGATGACTCGCACAACGCGTTTCCGTTTTACGACCTTACAATGACGGCACATTTTTTTGACTGATGCTCCAACCTTCATAGCTCTCTCACCTTATTTAATTTAGGTTTTAATTCCACGCAAATTTGCCTTTTTCAGCAGTGACTCATATTGATATGACATCACATGCGACTGAACTTGGGCGATAAAGTCCATAACCACAACGACTACGATCAACAAGGAAGTACCTCCAAAGTAGAAAGGCACATTCCAAGCCAGAATCATAAACTCCGGCAAAAGGCAGACGAGTGTAACATAAAAGGCCCCAAAAAGTGTAAGCCTGGTCATCACGCCATCCACGTATTTCGCCGTCTGATCTCCTGGCCGAATCCCTGGGATAAAGGCTCCTGATTTCTTTAAATTGTCTGCAGTTTCACGCGGATTAAAGACGATTGCCGTATAAAAAAAGCAAAAGAAAATAATCGTTATTGCAAACAATAACATATGTAAAGGCTGACCCTGTTGCAAGGCAACTGAGATCGCCGTTAGCCATCCCATGCCCTTTACGCCACTAAAAAGCTGCGCCAAGGTGGCTGGGAACAGGATGATGCTGGAGGCGAAAATAGGGGGTATTACACCCGCCATATTGATCTTTAGGGGTAAATGGGTGCTTTTGGCTGAATAGACCATTCCGCCCTGCATCCGTCGCGCATATTGAATAGGAATACGCCTTTGCGCCCGTTCAATAAACACCACTACGCCTACCACTAACACAATCGCCGCCACAATCAGCAGCATGCTTAAAACCTGTAATTGACCTTCTCTAACCTGCTCGATGACCCGTCCCGAGGCTGCCGGCAAACCGGCTACGATACCGGCAAAAATGATCATCGAAATGCCGTTGCCAATTCCACGCTCAGTGACTTGTTCACCCAACCACATTAAAAACAGGGTGCCCGTAACCAGGGTCATGGTGGTGATAATGTAAAAGGGGATGCCTGGAGATAAGGCGATGCCTTTTACTGCCAACATTTTAGCTACACCCGCCGCCTGAAACATGGACAAAAACACCGTTGCGTAGCGCGTGTATTGGTTAATCTTGCGTTGTCCCGCCTCTCCCTCTTTGCGTAGCTCACTCAGTGAGGGCATCATCACTGTCATCAACTGAATGATGATGGATGCGGTGATGTAGGGCATGATACCTAAGGCGAAAATACTAAATCGCATTAAGGCACCACCAGAAAACATGTTGAACAAGCCAACAATGTTGTTCTGCTGCGCATTAAACAATTCCGCCAGTCTCTGTGGATCTAAACCTGGGACTGGTATGTAAGTACCAATTCTAAAAATCACTACGGCGATCAATACAAAGAGCAGGCGATTTTTTAAATCGCTAAACCCGGTTGCCGGTGAACTGTTGCCTACTGTTCTTCCTCTTGCCATAGGTCTTAACCTTCCCTATTCAACCGTACCACCAGCATTGGTAATTGCTTCACGAGCGCCTTTGGTCAAAGGAATGC
>Ga0206867_1028_pt1 | contig 33189 bp, 23 predicted proteins | sample Alteio_BWOrgCont_37_FD_152905 | JGI IMG/M metagenome (GOLD analysis project Ga0206867, IMG submission 152905) | Enriched cells from forest soil in Barre Woods Harvard Forest LTER site, Petersham, Massachusetts, United States -... | ecosystem: Environmental > Terrestrial > Soil > Temperate forest >...
CTGAAGGCGGCGAGGCGTCGGCTGTAAGAGGGCAGGGCTCCAGCGTCAATCCCCGGGGGAGGAAGCGCGCGAGGTCGTCGAGCTGCTGGCCGGGACGCGAGGCCACGATGAGCGAGGCGACGAAGGGTATCTCCGCGGCGCCCCGCCAGCGGCGCAGGCTGACGAAGGAATCAGCGCCCATGAGGCAAAAGAGCGAGCCGTCCGGCGGCAGGCCGGCGCGTAAAACGTGCAGAGTTTTGAGAGTGTAGTTGGGCTGGTTGTCAGGAGCGGGGGCATCGGCGAGCGAGATTTCGAAACCTGGCTCGCCGGCAATGGCGAGCGAGGTCATGGCCACTCGGTCGGCAAAGGGGGCCGTGGAGCCGTGCGGCTTCAGAGGCTGAGCACCGACCGGAACGAACAACACGCGGTCCAGCCGAAGGGCATCGCGGGCCGCGCGAGCGACAGCCAGGTGGCCGAGATGGGGAGGGTCAAAACTGCCGCCAAAGAACGCGACGCGGCCGCCGGTCGAGTGAGACAAGCACGCCGGTGGCTGTTCGGTCATTGATTTATCGTAACGTTCGGGGCAGGGGGCGCAGATACAATCGGCAGTAATGCGCTACCTGATTGCTCTCCTGGCTTTGGCCGGCGTGGTTGTTGCCACGCTGGCTTTGCGGATTCATTACTCGACCGACACGCAGCCCTGCTCGATCAACGAGAAGTGGGACTGCGGCATCGTCAATCACAGCCCGTTTGCCGAAGTCGCGCACGTGCCGGTGGCGGCGATCGGGATCGGCGGATACCTGCTCATGGCGGGATTGTCGCTGGTGCGCCGGCGTTGGCTGGTCGTGGCGGCGGCCGTCCTGGGGCTGGGGTTCTCGCTCTATCTCACCCATATCGAGAAAGACGTACTGCAGGTGTGGTGCCTCTACTGCGTCACCTCGCTGGGGATCATCTCGGCGATTACGCCGCTGAGCCTGGGATGGGCGGTGCTGGCTCGCGGGTCCGGGCGCGGGCCTGGGCGCGGGCCTGGGCGCGGGTTGAGGCGCCGGTCGGCTGCCTAGCGCTGGTAAACTTGATCTGGACCCATGTTCAGAAAAGCGTATGCGCGTTGGATGTACCGGTGGGAAACCCGGCTCACAACGCGAGATGAAAATCGTGTGGTTCGGCCGCTGGAGTGGGGCTTCGAGTGGATTGCGCCGTTTCTCGAGGCGCAGGGGCTCGCTGGCCCGGAACTGCGACGAGCCGAATGCGGCGATCCGGCGGTTTGCGAAGCCGCAATGACGTGCATCAATGAGATTCTGATCCGGCACAGCGACAGATTTTTTGGCTACGAGCGCCCCACGGATTTCCGGCTGGAGGAGCGGCACCCGCAGTTGTTCCCGACCAACGTGCGGCCGGAAACCCTGGCGAGGGATGCAGCAATTCGGCAGCAGGCCGAGGACGGCCAGCTTCCGCGGGCGCAGTTTTTGCGCTTCACCTCGCCGGAGCGGACGCAGTATCCGGAAAACGACCTGGTAAATGCGCGCTGGTTTCCGGCGCCCGCGCACAAGGATCCGGCGCGGCCCAAGCAGGCCATCGTGGTGCTGCCGCAATGGAATGCTGATGGCTTCAGCCATAACGCGCTGTGCACCCTTTTCAATCGCATGGGCGTGTCGGCGCTACGGTTGTCGAAGCCGTACCATGACATTCGCCGGCCCACGGAACTGGAGCGGTCGGACTACGCGGTGAGCGCCAATATCGGGCGCACGCTCTCGGCCTGCCGGCAGGCGGTGGTGGACATTCGCTGCTGCGTCGACTGGCTCGAGGAGCAGGGCTACGAGCACTTTGGCGTGCTGGGTACGAGCCTCGGGTCGTGCTACGGGTTCCTGGCCAGCGCGCACGATGCGCGTATCCGCGTGAATGCCTTCAATCATGCCTCGACGGCGTTTGGCGACGTGGTGTGGGCCGGGCAAAGCACGCGGCATATTCGCCAGGGGCTGGTAGAGGCAGGGTTGACGCAGGAACGCCTGCGCGCGTTGTGGGCGGCAGTCAGTCCGGTCAATTACTACGACAAGTTCGTGAGCGCGGCCGTCCGAGGACCGGAGAAGAAGGTCCTGGTGGTGTATGCCGATTACGATCTCACCTTCCCCCGCGAGTATTCGCTGCAGGTGGTGGACGCGTTTCGGCGCTCCGGAGTGAACTTCGAGCCGCGTGTGCTGCCCTGCGGCCATTACACAACTGGAGAGACGCCGTACAAGTTCATCGACGGCTGGTACCTTGGGTCGTTTGTGTACCGCGCGTTCAAGGCTCTGCGCGAGGAAAAAGCGGCGCGCGCGATTGCCGGGGAGATCGCGGAAAGCGAAGCAGAAGAAGAGATGCTGTCGCGATGAATCTGTTCGATCCCAGGTCTCAGAAGCGGGATCTCCACCCCAGGGACGAAGACCTGTCCCTGGGACCCCGGACCTGGGGCACCCATTCAGTGGATGGTGTTCAGGTTGAGGCGGAGAAGTTTCACCGGGTCGAGGTAGGCGCCCTGCCAGCGGACGGCCCAGTGCAGATGTGGGCCGGTGACGCGGCCGGTCGCTCCGCTGAGGCCGATGCGGTCGCCGGTCTTGACGTGCTGCCCCTCGTGCACGTCGATGCGGCTGAAGTGCATGGAAAGCGTGAACAGGCCCAGGCCGTGATCGATGATCACACAGTTGCCTTCGTAATAGAGCGGGCGGGCGAGCACAACGATGCCGCTCGCGCCGGCGTGCACCGGCGTGCCGGTGGCGGCGCGGAAGTCGGCGCCCTTGTGGATGCTGGCAAGTTTGCCATTGAACATGCGGCGCGTGCCGAAACTGTCGGTGGCCTGGGCGGGAACGGGGGCGCGAAAATCCCCCCCCCGCCAGAGGGGTTCGGGCGCGCTGGCGGCGAAGACGGCCGCCTTGATTTTTGATTCGGCGTCGATCTGCTTGAGCGCTTCAGGACTAGGCTCGACAAACTGAGGCGCGACACTCAGCGTACCGGTGCGGTAAGGGGCGGGATGGATGTCGATCGTACGGCTGAAGTCGATGTCCCGGGCGCCCAGGTGTGCGGTGATCTGCAACCGGGAAGGCCCCGTCGGCGCTTCGACGTCGGCGCCCGCCAGAGCAAACCAGTCAGCGCCCGGATGCGCGCGGAAGAACTGAATCTTGCGTCCAAGCCACTCTCCGCCAACGCCGGTGGCATCCGGGGAATGAACCGAGATCAGCTCCGGCGAGCCTGCCAGGACATTTGAGGGAGTCAGGACGACCGGTATTTCCGCGGACGAAGCGGATCGGGAAAGAACGCAGGCCACGAGACAGGAAAAGAGCAAATGGCGCAGAGGGCGAGGGCCGGTCATGGGTTCAGCATACCGGCTCCTCGCACCCGCGATGAAACCCCACCCTAGCAGAGCCAGGATGGGGCACCCAGTCAGTTTCTGTCTAGTGTGATTCCTGGACCACGAGGTCGTCGGCCAGCTTGAAGTGCACAATCGACTCCGCCGGAATGTCGATGTCGCGGTTCCCTGTCAAACCCGCGGCCGCGGTTCCGGCTCCGCCGCCGGCCAGTCCTCCGATCAGCAGGCCAACGCCGCCGCTGGCCACGCCGCCAATCACCATACCCAGTCCGGAGCCGCCGGCAATCATCGCGGTGGAGCGCTTCCCTTTGCCCTTCTTTGTCTGGGTCAGGTCCCGCGCCTTCAGCGGGTACTCAGTTCCATTCAGCGTGAGCGAGGTAAGCCGCAGTTCGAGGAACGAGGCGCCTTTGAAATGTCCACGCTTGTGCGCCGCCGCGACCAGGCCCTTGACGCGGGAGAGTTTTGGAACCAGCAGGCTGCCGTCGCTGGCCGTGATGGGCTCGACGATTTCGCCGGTGAAGGTATCGCCTGCATGGCTGGTTTTGACGCTGATGCGCTGGTCTACGCGCACTGCCAAGCCGGTTCCCGCAGGGATGCTCACTTCCAGAGGCGGAGGCGGCCCTTGCGGTGCTTGTTGCTCCTGAGCAGGAGGTTGTTGCAGCGCGGACACCGTGGGTTCTGAAGGTTTCGGCGCCGGAGCTCCCGCCGCGGGCGGCGCGGTCGTGGTCACGAGCGTCGGCTCTTTCTGTCCGGAGGCCGGAGGCTGCACGACTGTTGTCGTGGTCAGGCCATCTTTGTCAACGCTCACAACCTGCTGGGGTTGACCGGTGGTGATCGCCTGCTTCTTCGCCTGCTCAATCGCCTTCTCCTGCTTCGAAGCGCAGCCGGCCCCCGCGAGCAACACAAGCGCCAGCGCAGACACGCTTGCCCTGTGAATCCAACCTGTATTTGGCATTTGTCTACCCCTCTTTATCTATGAATTGGGGAAACCAAGGGCTGTTGTCTATTTTATATGGGTGCTGTTTCGTGCCACCGTCATTCTTCGGCGTTGACGAGGGCGATCCGGGCAGGCGGCGACGTGCTTCCCCCGTGCCCCGTCCGGAAATGCGATCGATTGGCTTTACTTGGTAACGGTTACGTATCGCCGTCCTGCGTAGAGACGGAAGCCTCCGCCGGGGAGAATGGATCCTGCTCGACTACGTCGACTTTGTGGTCCACGTTTTTCTCGCGGAGCGGCGGGCGTTCTACGACATCGAGCGCCTGCGCAAGTCGGCCCGCCCGATCAGCCCCGCGGAATTCGATGCCGAGCTGAAGGCCGCTCTCGCCGAAAAAACCCGCAGTGCGCGCACCAAACATCCCGTCTCAACGGATGCTGCGCCTTCCAAAGCAAAGAAAGCCGCAAAGAAGGCCGCTACCAAACGAGCGCCTGGAAAGGCCGCTGCGAAGAAGGCCCCCGGGAAGAGCTCCGCAAAGAAGAATTCCAGGAAACCCTGAACGGCTCACGGATGGGCCGGTAATGAATCAGGATTGACTGCATGTCCCGTCCTCGATCCTCATCGAGACTGTCTCGTGGCCTGTCCGGCGAATGCCGGTCCCAAGGCGTGCCGTGTCGTATTTTTACTATCCCACCTCTGTTCTTCCCATCTAGCATCGGCGTCGAGCACTTGCTTCCGGTCCGCTCCACGCTTACGTCCTCGGTCTGAGCGGCGGCCTGGCGGCATTTCGCGGAATGGCTCATACGCTGACCGCATGGGTGGCGGCGGCGGCGAACCTGATTATTTGGGAAGGTGGCGGGCGCATTCCTGCGTTGGCCGACCGTGCCGGGCTGAGCCTGCGCCAGTTCGAACGCAGATTCGTGGAACAGGTCGGCATGAGTCCCAAGCTGCTTGCGCGCATCGCGCGGTTTGAAGCTACGCTGGACCTGATGGCCCGCTCCCCTGCACCACATGGACTGATGTTGCTCACTATTTTGGCTATTACGACCACATGCACATGGTCCATGAGTTTGCTGAATTCACCGGCGAAACCCCGACGAGCACCCTGCACAACCTCCAATCGGTCTTTCCGGAACAGATCGCGGAAATGCGATCCACGGATCGCTCTCCCAAGAAGCGGCTCGATACGCGCTCCGATGCACGGTTGATCTTGTAGCCGCGCCGTGTCCTGACCCGATTCTCTTCGTGCCAAATGAACGGGACCAGGCGAATTGGCGCCCTTTCCGTTGGACAGCTAGCCTGGGCTAAGCTAGGCACTGGCCTCGGTTGCGCCCTCCACGAGGCGGGCGCCCGCCGGCACCGCCGCGCCCGACTTCCGCAGCGCTTCCTCCAGATCGTCGATCTTGTCGGTCACCAGGTTCAGCTTGTGCGAAATGGACTGAATCTCCGCTTCGGCCCGGCGGTTGACATCGAAGTCCAGTTCGCTGCGCAGCCGGTCCTTCGCGTCCTGCCGATTCTGACTCATCATGATGACCGGAGCCTGCACCGACGCCAGCATGGAAAGGAACAGGTTGAGAAGAATGAACGGGTAGGGGTCCCACGCCTTGTTCCCCAGAACCACGTTCACGGCCGAGTACACGACCAGCACGATCCCGAAAATGATAATGAAGGTCCACGAGCCGCCAAAGCGCGCTACCGCGTCGGCAATGTGCTCGCCGTAGGTGGTCTTCTCCTCGATCACCTCGTTGGGATTGCGGTTGGCCCGGGCCTGCACCAGCTTCTGCGCGGAATGAAACTGGCGGGCCTGCATGGTGAGCATGGCCATGCCTGCCTGCGGTGATCGCGTGAGCAATTGCTCGATATCGTCCCGGCCCACTTCGAGACACACGGTCTCGTCCACAGCCATCGCCGACGTAAGGTGGTTCGTGTTCTGAATCATCGAAGCGAAACCGAAGAAGTCGCCATGCCCTGGCTCGTCCACCACGACTTCCTGCTTGTCCTCGTCGGTGATCGTCACGCGCACCGATCCCGACATCATCACGTATCCGTGAAGGGGCGCTTCGCCCTCCTTGAAAATGCGCTGTCGCACGGCAAATTTCCTGATCTCCACCCTGGCGCACAGGAACTGGGCCTGCTCGTCATTGAGGAGCTCAAACAGCGGAACATGACGGAGTTCTTCCGGATCGCATGCCATCGTTTTCACCTTTATCGGAGTGGGGATTCGTTTCTGCGGTTGCGACCGAAGATAACAGAGCCATTCACGAACCGGAACCCGTGCGAATATGAATTCCCTGTTACAACCTTTGATTCGGGATTTTGTCCAGCCCGTCGAAGTTCCCCTCTCAGCCGAGTCGGGACGCGTTTACAGGACTTAAACATTCTGCAGTCCTAAGGGCTTGTAACTTGGTCCCAGGATCAACGTCGCCCAGACCCGATGACAGAAGCTCCGCCTCGCAAGCTGACCCGCGCACTTCGAATGATCCGGTCGCTCTTCCTCGTTCTGATCGGACTTTGGGCCGTTGCGAGAGCCTGTGGGCAAGTTCCGGATGTAACTGCCCCCCCAGCATCCCAATCCGCAGACCCCGACCACCGATGCGACCACGATGTTTCCCCACCTGAGCGAAGGCCGGTTCTGGATCTCCGCCCAGGACAATGCGATATGGCAGGCCAATCCGTCGTTCAACGCCAGTTATTCGGGTCCTAACAGTTTCGCGGAGCACTATGACAAGGCCCTCGGAAATGTCTTCACCGTCTACGCCGGCTTGCAGTTGAACCGCTCCACCGCCGTCGAGGTCGACGCAGAGACCGCTGCCGGTCTGGGGCTCAGCTCTGCTCTCGGTCTTGCCGGATTTACCAACCTCGATGCGGTACGGGATCCGACATTGACCGCCACTCCGTATCTTGCGCGCATATTTGTAGATCAGTATTTCGGTTTCCACCGGGAGAAAGACACGCCCGGCCGCGGGCCGCTGTCGATGTTTGCGGAACTTCCCAAACATCGCATCGAGGTTCGCTTCGGAAAGTTTTCCATCACCGACTTCTTCGATACCAACGCGGGTCGGCAGCGATAGCCATCTCCAGTTCATGAACTGGTCCATCGATCAAAACGGCGCGTATGATTTCACCGCCGACGCGCGGGGTTATACCTGGGGGGTCGTGAGCGAGTATCAAAGTCCCCCGTGGGGTGCCCGGTTTGCGGAGGCACTCGAGACCGGGCCCCAGAACGGAGGCCCCCTGGTCTGGAATCTGCGCCGCGCGAACACCTCCAACGGCGAATTTGAGCTGCATCGCGGCCCGGTCACGAAGGGCGGTTGCGCGCCGTTCCCACCGTTTTGGGCGCGGCGGTCCCCATCTACAACCTGCCAGGATCGATCACCGATCTCCATCTGACGGGTGAGGCCCTGGCGGACATCTACCTTGGCCGCGTGACCCGATGGAGCGATCCTGAGATCCGGAAATCAAACCGCGACGTAGACCCGCCCGATGCCCCCATCTCCGTCGTCCATCGCTCCGATAGCAGCGGCACCACGTGGGTCTGGTCCGATTTCCTTTCCACGATGAGTCCGGCGTGGTCCTCCTCCGTAAGCCGCGGAACCTCGCTCCACTGGCCCGTCGGAACGGGAGCCGAACACAATGAAGGCGTTGCCGACCTCGTCAAGAACACCCCCAACTCCATCGGCTATGTCGAACTCACGTACGCCATTCAGAATCAGCTTGCCTTCGCGGCCGTTCGCAACCGGGCCGGTGAATTCATTCACGCCGATCTCGACAATGTAGAGGAAGCAGCAAAAGCTGGCCGGCGGCCCGGGCGCTCTCCCCGGCAGCTTGATCAACGCTCCGGAAAAATCCGCCTACCCCATCGTTTCATTCACCTGGCTGGTGTTCCCGATACAAGCCCGCGATTCGGCCACGCGGGATTCCCTCATGGACCTGTGGCGATGGATTCTTACCTCCGGCCAAAAGAGCTGCTCCGCCCTCGGCTATGCTCCCTTGCCCCGCGAGATCACCGAACAGCAACTCCGGATTCTCAACAAGAATCCTCAGTAGGGGTCAACCGCCGATGGAGCCAGGTTTGCGCCCGATTCGATGGCGCGCTTGAGTAATCAGCGTGAGCCTCTTCCGCGCAAGCAAAAGGGACCCGACAAATCGGGTCCCTTTTGGGGGTGGGAAATGCTCGACCTTTAGAACGTGAACCGCGCGCCGAGGCGAAGCTGACGTCCAGTCTGGAAGCGGAACGGGTTGCCGTACTGCGAGTTCTGAGTTATGCCCGGGTTGATCAGCGACTGTACGTCATACGCTGTCATGAGCGCCTGGTACGTTGCTGCTCCATTGTAGAGACCAACACCCCCCCGGGTGCAGCGCCCCAGGAAAATTCCACGAGTTCATGGCCTCATTGTACGCAACCACTGCCCTCTGGTTCAGGAGATTGAGCGCGTTCGCCTCGAAGGTGATGGCCTGGTGCTCACCAACCTTCACCTGGTGCGACAGGTTCATATCCGTCTGCGTAAACCACGGCGTGCGCCGTGTTGTGGGATTGCCGATCGTGATGTTCCCCAACGCGTCCGTACTCGTGTTGACCCACTTGTCGCGGCCAAACACAAACGTTCCTTCGAATGGCGAGCCGGATTGGGCGCCGGCTACGTCAATGTACGAACCCACCGGGCTGCCCTGGAGGAATTGCTGGAAGAGACCGACATTCGTGGTCTGGCGTTTCCACCAGGGCAGGCTGTAGTAAACATACCCCTTGAAAACGTTGGGCCGGTCGGTGGGCAGAGCTCCATTGGTGGACTTCCCGTTCGCGCCGTAGTAGTAGAACGGCTCGTCGAACGCTCGGGTCGTGTCCGGCGAGTTGCGTCCCGTGTTGCCGCCGTCGGACTGGTCGGTCGTGGTCAGGCCGGTGTAATTGCCCCACAGGCTGCTCCACGTGTAGCTGACCATTCCCGACAGGCCCCGGGTTGGATTGGTAAGCGTGAGCCGAAATTCCAGCCCATCGTAGTTGCGCACCGCCTTGGGCATCGGCGGGCAACTGCCGCAAGTGCCGAACGGATTGTTCGGATCGGCGTTGAACGCCCATCCCGGAACGCCGTAGGCTTGGCCAAGCGAGGTCAGGAAGTTGGCATACCCGTTGACAGTCGCGTTCACGCCTTCGCCCGGATTCACAATCGTGTAGGTCTCGCCCCAGTCCGGGTCCGACAATGAGGAGTCTTCGATCACGTGGTCCAGCCGCCGGCGATCGTAGCGAGCTTCAAAGTCCCAACCTCGTTTGATCTGGTAGTCCCAGCCCGCAACATATTCGTGCTGACGATACGGTTTCACGTCCGGCGCAACAGGTTCCCAGGGGCGAAGGTTGACGTTTTCGATCAGCGAGACACCCGAAGCCGAATCGGTCAGGCCGGGCGGCACTTGGCCGCTCGAGAAGTTCGCCCCCACGTTAGCCGCGGCGCTCGGGCAGGCGCGGCCGCCCGCGAAGGCCAGGTCGATATCGGCGATGTTGAATCCGTCAGCCATTCCATTCGGGCCCAGCGGATAGCTGCACCACTCGAACGCCTGCGCGCCCCACGAGGTCTGTGCCAGCAGCAGCTTCATCACGTCGTTGACAACGCCATAGCTGCCGAAGATCTTCATCGTTCCTTTGCGGGTCGGATCCCACGCCGCGCCCAGCCGCGGCTCGATCTTGTCGCTCCACGGGAAATCGATGGATTTGACTTTGGAGCCGTTCGGAGCGGGCAGCGTCTCCTTCTCGATGCGGAGTCCCAGGTCCAGCGTTAATCCCTTGCCCACCGTCCAGGAATCCTGCACGTAGAGCGCATGGTTCCAGTCGCTGGCTGGCGTCGTCAGAACTGTGGCAAAGTCCTGCACCTTCACGTAGCCATACTGCCCCGTGCACGATCCCCAGACCGCCGTGAGAGCCGCACAGTTGGCCGCACCAGTGGTGGTGAATGGGCTGTAGCTCTGCCCGGTGCCCGGGTAGACAAAGGCGAAGGGCACATTGCCGTTCTGGTTGATCACGTTGACCAGGTGATTGAGCTGGTAGCCGAATTTGAAATTGTGCGTGCCGGCCCAGCCAGCCTTGAAGAACGCCAGGTCCTCATTAAACTGGTAATGCTTGTCGGCATTGAAAAGCGTGTAACTGCTGAGGTACGGCGTGGTCGTGTAGCCGCTGCTCTGCGCAAGATTGGCCGGCAATGGGCTGCCAGTGTTATCGACTCCGCCCGCTCCATTGCTGCCCCACGACAGGTTCGGAGCGTTCGTCGGCCACCCGAAGTCATGATAGTTCTCGAAAAAGTAGCCGTAGCGCGTGGTCGAGATCAGGTTCTGCGTCAAGCTGATGTCGGCGCCGGTGTTGTACGTCGAGTTGGGAGCCGACCAGCCCAGGCCGTGGGAATAAAGCGTCAGCGGGCTGAGAATCGATGTGTTCAGATACGTGGACTGGGATGGGATCGGATCTGCCGTCGGCAAGCTGTCCCCTGTTTCCCGCGCATACTGATAGAGCCAGGAGCCAAAGACGCGGATCTTCTGCGAGATCGTATAGTCCAGCCGCGCAGTTGTGTAGTACGTCTGCCGGTCCTGCGTGAAATACTGGTTACCGGTTGCCGGATCGACAGGCGTGAAGTCGACCGTCTTCGCTCTTGTGTTCACCAGGGGCTCAAAACCGGCAAAGAACACCAGCCGGTCTTTCAGAATCGGCCCGCCAACCGTCACACCCGGTTCCAGCGTGCGGAAGTGGTCCTTCGATGGCTGGTACAACTGGGCATCCGGGTCTTGACGAAGCGCCCCGTTTCCGCTGTCCGTCGGATCGTAGCGCAGGAAGGTGTTCACCGGGTTCGCGTCCGTCCCGGCGGATTCATATTGCGTGAAGAATGCGCCGTGGAAGTCATTGCTGCCCTTCTTCATCACGACATTCACTACGCCGCCCAGGGCGCCGCCGTACTCCGCTTCAATCCCCGAGGTCTTCATCTGCACTTCCTGGATGAAGTCCATGGGCACGTTAGCCTTCGAATAGCCGCCGGAGATATTCTCCGTGTCCTGCCCCTCGACCAGGTAGCTGCTCTCGGAGTCGGCCGCGCCGCCGATCGAGTAGCCGAAGCTCAGGCCGTTGCCGCTGCTGCCCGGCAAGGACCCGCCCGTGCCGCCCATCCCTTCACCGCTCCCTGTCTGGCCCGCAAGGGGCTCATTCCGGGCCATGGGCGCGTACTGAATCACTGACTGGTAGGTGATCCCGGTGGGCACGTTCTGCAGTGCCTCACTGCTCAGATTCGTGATGTTCTGCGTCGTCGTGGTATCGATCACGGGCGCTTCCGTGTTCACCTCGACCGTGGTCGATTCTGCTCCTACCTGCAGCACCACATCCGCCGACGGCAGGCGCCCTACTCCGACCGTGATTCCCTCGTGCTTATAGGTCTTGAACCCCTGCGACGTCACCGTCAGCGTGTAGTCACCGGGAGAAAGGTTTGCGAATCGGTAGTAGCCGCTGGAATCCGTCACCACTTCCTTGCTGCCTACCATCGCTGTGCTAGTCAGGACCACCTTTGCTTTGGGTACCACGGCTCCCGATGGATCCTTTACCGTGCCCTGGACGCCACCCGTTGTCTCCTGGCAATAGGCCGCCCGCTGCAACATCGGCGGGGCAAAACCCATTGCGGCCACCACAGCCATCATCAGCAACGCACTCTGGAACCTGAATTTCCGCATGAGACTCCTCCAAAAGAGATGCGGAACGGACCGCGACTTTGGGGAATGGATTCGTTCCGTTTTCAACTGTTTAGGCCTCGCTGGGCCCAATCGCATGCATGATGCCAAACAGGATCTTCGATCAAAGCCAAAACTGGATCTCAAGAATGGAAGACAGATCGAATCTCTATGTCGGGAGTCGACCTGTTTATGTATCCTCAGGAATCTCTGAGGGCGTAAGACTCCAAGAACGGCTAGCATGAGAATTGCCAATGTGAGCGAAAGACTGCCTGCCGGGTGTAAATATGTGAAAACAAAAATCTTAACATTGTAAAAATGCTTTACATTTAAGATGGGTAGTTATGAAATTCTGTATAACCGCGGGCTAATATTCCGAAAATGGAGTCAAGTTTCTATTCTTGGAATTCGGCCGAGCCAATTATTCTCCACTCCATGCAGTTCACGCTGACCCACATCGGAGCCCGCTCCAACGCCGGGGATGAATTCAACTCTTTGACCACGCTCTATGTCCAACGCACATCGGCCTTTGTGCCCTGCGATTCTGCTTCCTTCCGCTCCGAGCCGGACTTCGTCGAGTGGCTCAACCGCAAGCAGGGTCGCGGACCTCTCGTCCCGGTTTTGCTTGACAGCCGCGGCCGGCAGATGACCTCCGAGACGTTCGCGTCTTGGATCGGAGCGCGCCGCGACCAGGGGGCCCGGCATATCGCATTCGCCATCGGACCTGCGGATGGCTGGTCCGATGACGCCCGCGGAAAGGCCCAGTTGCTCCTGTCGCTCGGACCAATGACATTCCCTCACGCGCTCGCCCGGCTTGTCCTCGCCGAACAGCTCTACCGCGCATGTACAATTCTGGCTGGACATCCGTACCACACCGGACACTGAGAAAGGCTCGGAACAGCTTCTCTATTCCTTGTTCCTGTTCCATGTTCCCTGCAAATGACTGATTCCCGACGTGGTCTCCTTCTCATCAACACCGGCCCCGGCAAGGGCAAAACCACCGCCGCCATGGGCACCGCTCTGCGCGCCGTCGGCAACGGCATGCGCGTGTTGATGCTCCAGTTTCTCAAGGGCTCCTGGCATTACGGCGAGCTCGATGCCGTCCAGGCCTTCGGCCAGAACTTCGTTCTCAGGCAGATGGGCCGCGGCTTTGTGAAGGTGGGGGGCGCCGAAACCGACCCCGAAGACATCCGCCTTGTTGAAGCTGCCTGGGCCGAAGCCAGGACCGCCATCGACTCCGGCGAATGGGACATGGTCATTCTCGACGAGATCAATTACGCGATTGGCTACGGCATGCTGGATCCGGCGGTGGTGGCCGAGACGCTCCGAAACCGGCCCGAAATGGTCCACGTCATCCTGACCGGCCGCAACGCCCATCCCTCCCTGGTTGAGCTCGCCGACACCGTAACCGAGATGCGCGAAGTCAAACACGCTTATCAGAAAGGCATCCTGGCCCAGCGCGGCATCGAATACTGAACCCAGAGCATCGTAATCTGATCCCTGATCCCTGATCCCTGACCTGACCCCTGAAACCCGGCCCCTGCATTTACAATGGCTAAGGCTTATGTCCTGGTTCAAGCGCGAGAACGGAGAATACGAGTCCGTGGCCACCACCACCGAGCCTGCGGACGGCGAACGCCGTGTGCGCACCGAAGGCTTGTGGGTCAAATGTCTCGGCTGCCGTCAGCCCATCTACAAGCCCGATCTCGAAGCCAATCTGAACGTCTGCCCCAAGTGTCAGCATCATTTCAAGGTGAGTGCTTCGCGGCGCATCGAATTGCTTCTCGAGCCCGGCTATGAACTGGTCGACCGCGGGCTCCGCTCCACCGATCCGCTGAACTTCCACGACGTCAAGCCATACAAGCAGCGCCTGCGCAAAGCCCAGGAAGAGACCGGCCTCGACGATGCGATCCTCAACGCGGTCGGGCAACTCGGACCCCACGATGTCGTTCTCAGCGCCATGGAGTACGCCTTCATCGGCGGCTCGATGGGCGCGGTCGTTGGCGAGACCATTGCCCGCGCCGTCGATCGCGCCCGCCTGGGCCGCAAACCGCTCATCATCGTCGCCGCTTCCGGCGGTGCGCGCATGATGGAAGGCGTCGTGAGCCTCATGCAGATGGCCAAGATTTCCAGCGCGCTGGGCCAGCTCGACGACGCGCGCGTCCCTTATATCTGCATCCTGACTGATCCCACCACTGGCGGCGTCACGGCCAGCTTCGCCATGCTCGGGGATCTCAATATCGCCGAACCGGGCGCACTCATCGGCTTCGCCGGTCCGCGCGTGATCGAGCAGACCATCCGCCAGAAACTCCCCGAAGGCTTCCAGCGTTCCGAGTTCCTCCTCGAAAAAGGCTTCCTCGACGCCGTTGTCCACCGCCGCGATCTGAAGGATTATCTGGTCCGCGCCCTCGACTTCATGAAAGTCTCATCGGCCGTCCCGCAACTGTGTTCAGAAGCCACGTTGTCGTCCTGAGTCGGGTCTCCCACCCACACCCGTCTGAATCACTAGTTTCCGAATCGGGTAGGAGGCGGGATTACTCCCGCCGTCCTCCCACACCACGCGGACGTGCCGTTCGGCATCCGGCGGTTCATGAAACAGACTGGAAGCGTCGTTGTGTATCCAGCAACGAAACCAACCCCATGCAGTCGAACCAGTTCTTGGGATAGGCTTGGTTCATATGCGAGGCACCGCCGTTCCACCATGGGCCTCGCCCGTTGGTGGCCGACTTCCACGCCCGAACTTTATCTATCCCAGCTTTCATCAGATTTCGCACTCGTGTATAGACCCGCTTCCATTGCCGCCACAGCAGACTCCGCAGTTTGTGCCGCAGCCAGCCATCGAGTTCCTCCAACACGTTCTTTACTTCGGTGAGCCGGAAGTAGGCCATCCAGCCCCTCAGGACGGGATTGAGCCCCTTGATGACTTGCTGCATGCTCTGCCCGCGGCCTCGCCGTAGCGCGAGACGGATCTTCTCCCTCAGGCGCTCACGACTCTGCGATGCGATCTTGAGTTTCGGCTTCCTGTGCCACGTCATGCTGTAGCCCAGGAACTTCCGCTCCCACGGTCGCGCCACTGCGCTCTTGGCCGCATTGACCTTCAGCTTCAGCCTTTGCTCCAGAAACGCCGTGATCGACTGCCTCACCCTCTGCCCGGCCCGCTCGCTTTTGACATAGATGTTGCAGTCGTCTGCGTAGCGGCAGAAACCATGCCCGCGTCGTTCCAGTTCGCGATCCAGATCGTCCAGCAGGATATTCGATAGCAGCGGTGAAAGAGGACTGCCCTGCGGCGTCCCTTCGCTCCGTGCACTCGCTATCCCGCCTTCCATCAGTCCCGCTTCCAGATAGCGCCGGATCAGCTTCAACACCCCGGGGTCTTTCACCTTGCGCCCCACTCGCGCCATAAGCACATCGTGGTTCACTCGGTCGAAAAATTTCTCCAAGTCGAGATCTACGGTCCATCGCCGACCTTCGGCAACATACCCTCGTGCGGCATTCACCGCCTGATGGGCGTTGCGTCCGGGGCGAAAACCGTAGCTCGATTCAGAGAACCCGGGATCGAACAGAGGTTGCAGTATCTGATGAAGTGCCTGTTGGATCAGCCGATCCAGCGCACAAGGAATGCCCAGGATGCGGACCCCGCCTTGCGGCTTTGGTATCTCCACCTTGCGCACTGCCTGAGGCATGTATTCGCCCCCCAACAGAGACTGTTTTATCTTCGGCCAGTGCGCCACAAGCCAGGGCTTCAACTCCAGAACCGTGAGCCCATCGACTCCCGGTGCTCCTTTGTTTTCCACCACCCGCTGGTAGGCGCGCATCATGTTGCTGCGTTCCAGCGCAGCTTCCAAAAGTCCCTGCGCTGCTTCCGGTTTCGTTTCTCCACCAGTCGCCGTACGAGCCTCCCCACCAACCACGGCCCTCGGCAGGTTCCGCCCGTCTACCTCCGCGCTGGCCTTACTTGCGTAAGCTTCTGCTTCTATGGCTCGCATCGAGATCTGCTGTCCTACTCCCGTGTTTCACGTTTGGCCCTTCACCCCGCTCCCGCGAAGCTAATATGGCCGCTGCTGACTTCTGGTGGCTCATCCCGACGCCTCACGACGCCGGTAGCCCGGAGGCAAACCACCAGATCTCCCCGGGTATTACGCACTCACCTTCACGCTTATCTCTGTCGGATCTACGCCGCAGCGTCCGTGCAAGTATCGGGCTTTGCATCGATTGGCCTGCTCACCCCACTGCGTCGCCTCTATCCGCTGGCTGTTCGTCAGAGCAGCGTTTTGCCTCCAGCTTCCTCCGGATCCCACCTCGCGATGGACACCCTTGCTGTTCGGCTAACACTTCCCCTTGCCGGGTGTGTAGAGGACTTACACCTCCTAGTGAGTGCGCCCTGCCGGGCGCACCAAACAAAAAACGCCCCGGCACGAGGCCGGGGCGTTTTGTCTGCTTCCTGCTAACTCAGGCCTTAGAACGAGAACTTCAACGCCAGCTGCATCGAACGCGCATTGGCGAGGAAGAACTTTCCAGGCTGGTTGAAGCCGGCATTTGACGCCGTCTGGAACAGGATCTGCGAAGTGTATCCCGGCGAGTTGATGTTGTCGATGGTGCCCGGAATGTACTGCGCGTGGTTGAAGATATTGAACGCCTGCGCCTGGAACTCCAACGCGTAACGCTCGGTGAAGTTGAACCGCTTGATCGCCGTGGCATCAAAGTTGTTGATCGGCCGGATGGGTTGCGTGTTGCGTTGCGAGGTCGGCATCGCGCCCGCACCGGCAACCACGTACCGCGCATTCGGATCGTTCGCCTGGTAGGCGACCAGGTTGGCGCTGCACGTCGAAATCGGGTTGTTGTCGGTATCTACACCGCACAAGCCGGCCCGGTTCGAATCATACAGTGCCGTAACTCCGCTCCCCGTTCCGAATTTGCCGCTCGGGTTGTAGACCGTGCGGTCGATCGCGGTCGAATCGCCATTCAGGTTCGAATTGACCCCCGAAAGTACCGTGTAATATTCCGGCGACTCGTAGGTGTAGATCGGCGCGATCTCCCAGTTGCCCACGATATTCTTCATCATCCACCCGGACTGCTTGAAGAACGGCAAGTCGTACACTGCCGCCATCGTGAGCCGGTGGGGATGATCAAGGGCCGAACGGCTGTATTCCGCAGCCAGGTTCCGCGAGTCCTGCGGACGCCGCGGCGTCAGCACTGTCGAGAACACATCGGCGGTCGCGTTATCCATCGCGCGGCTGTAGGTGTAGGCAAAGTCCAGCAGGAATCCATGCGTGAACCGCCGCGTCAGGCTGGTCGCCAGCCCGTTGTAGTTCGAATACGAATCAGGCAGGAACGAGGTAAGCTTGCCCGTGAAGTTGGCGCCGTTGGTTACGAATGCCGGCGTACGGGCCGAGCGGCCTTGAAGCTCCGCCAGGGTGTTCGGCAGTCCGGCCAGTTCTGCATCCGACGGCGCGCTGCTGATGTACGTCGGCAGGTAGTGCGTGGCATCCGTCTTTGCCTGCACGTTGTATTGGTTCTGGGTTGGCAGGTGAATGCCGCGCGTTCCCAGGTAACGAACCTCAAACGTGTAGTCCTTGGCGAACACGTGTTGCACGCCCAGCGTCCACGTCTCCGCGTAAGGGAGTTTCTGGTTGGGCACATAGGCTGAGGTGGCTGCCTGCTGGTCCGCGATGGTATCAAACGACGCCAGGGTTCCCGTGCCCTTGGGCAGGCCGCCGTTGGTCAGGAAGTTCGGATCGCCCGGGCTGGGATTGTTGCCGCTGCCCACATCGTTAGTCGACGAATACTGGGGCGGGAAGGCAAGAATGCCCAGGTTGTCGTAAAGAACGTCCGTCGCCATGCCGAATCCGGCCCGGATCGAGGTCTCCGGGTTCGCGGCGTAGTTGACGCCGAAGCGCGGCAGGAAATTCTTGTACTGCGGCTGCGGCACGCCAAAGGAGATCACCCCCGGCACGCTCGCCGCCGCATTGAGAACCTGGGCGCGCTGGCCATAGGGAACCGATGTGAACTCGTAGCGCAGTCCGTAATTTATGCTCAGCTTCTCCGTCGCGCGCCACACATCATTGACATAGCCGTAGAAAGCGGTCTGGTCTCCGTAATAGAAGAAGTTGCCGGTTGAACGCTCGCCAAACGCCGTGGGCGCCACATCATGGAGATACTCGGTGGTGAAGTTCCATTCGTAGTCGCCGCGCACGCGCTGCGTGAAGCTCTGCGGCGAAATGAATTTCCGGCCGTCAAATCCGAACTTGAAACTGTGCTTGCCCTTCACCCAGCCGATGTTGTCGGTGAACTGGTAGAGGTTCTGCACCGTGGTTTGAGGTGCATTCCCGTCCGGCCCGATATCGAGGAAGCCGGCATCGTAAAGCCACAGGTTCGGGAAGGAATCCAGACCCGGAAAGCTGTAGTCCCCGGAAACATAGAACTGCGAGAAGCGATTGTAGCCCAGACGCGCTTCGTTGATCAGGTTAGGCGTGAAGTTATGGTATTCGCTCAACGCCAACAGGTGAAAACGCTGGGGAAGCGGTTGGAAGAACGCCGGCAGGGACGCCGCTGTGTCGATACCCGTGTACTTGTTGTAGATGTAGCGGCCGCGGAACGAGTCCTTCTGCGAGATGGTCCAGTCGCCGCTGACCGTCAGCACATCGAAATTCACGAAATTTGGGGCCTGCACGTTGTAGTTGCCCAGCGGAATGTTGTAGGCGTTGCCGGATCCGAACCCGCCAATCCCGCCAAGGTTCGGGTCATAGTTGGCGCCGTCAAACACCGTCATGGTCTGCGGGCCGCTGCTCTGGTTGAAGCAGGCGTTATCAGCCGAGGCGTCCACCTGCGAAGGCGAAACCAGCGTGTACTTGGTGAATTCGCCCAGGTTGGTCGAGTTGAGGTTCGGTATCGCGCCCAAGGCCGTCATGCCCGCCGCCGTCGGCGTGCACAGAAAGTACGAATTGCTCTGGCCCGTCGTCTGCCGCTCGAAGTTGCCGAAGTAAAACAGCTTGTCTTTCTTGATCGGGCCGCCGACCTGCCCGCCGTAACGATTGAAGTCGTAACGCGGGATCGGCACCTTGCCGCCTTCAATTGCATTGGCGGAGTTCAAATTGCGGTTCTGAAAGAACTCGTAAGCCTCGCCGTGAAGCTTGTTGGTTCCGCTGATCACAACCGTATTAAACTGCCCGCCGGCCGAGTGGCCGAACTCCGGAGAGAACTGGTTGGTGACCACCGTGAATTCGCCCACTGCCTCGTTGGGCGTATACGCCAGAGGCCCAGTCACCGTCTTGTTGTTATTGTCGATGCCCTCGATCTGGTAGTTGTCCGCGCGCGGGCGCTGCCCGCCCACTGAAGGACCCGTGCCCGCGCCGACCGCGCCGCTCGAAGCGACGCCCGGCACCAGCAGTGACAGGTTCAGAACTCCGTTGCCGACCGAAGCGGTCGGGAAATTCTTCAGTTCTTCGGTCTCGAACGAGCTCTGCAACTGAACCGTCGTGGTATCGATCACCGCCGCGGCTTCAACCGACACTTCCACGCTCGTCGCCGTCGTTCCAACCGGCAGCGTCAGCGTCGCCGTGGCCGTGTTGTTCAACTTCACTTCGAAATCCTTCAAAGTAAAGCTCGAAAATCCCGCGGCCGAGGCGGTGATGTCGTATTTGCCGGGAAGGAGATTGGAGACGTGAAAATCGCCCTGACCTGTGGCCTTCGCGGCTATGATCACACCTGTTTCAGTGTTCTTTACACTGATGTCCGCTCCCGGAATGGTGGCTCCGCTCTTGTCGGTAACGGTGCCGACAATGTCGCCGCCTGCCGCCTGACCCCAGCCGGCCGTGGCCCCAACCAACATGAGAACGATCGCCAGCAACACCGGGATCACGTTCTGTATGCCGATTAATACCTTTGCTCTAGAAAACATCGTCGACCGCGCGCGGTGAGAATGCAGTGGGAACTGTGGCATGTGAAGCCACCTCCTTGGAGAAATCGAATCGTTCGCAATTTAAGGTGTGGGGAACCCTAAGAGAAGCAGCAGGGCAGAAACAACGCACTTAGCTTCGACTCAAGACATTGCAGGTAGCGTGCCAAACTCGCCGGCATGCGTAGAATTAGCTAAACCATCCAAAACGGGTCGTTTCGGGTAAACCGCGTGCATGCTCTCTTCGCCGTTGCGTCGGCCATCGTCCATCCATCCGCCCGTTTTTCATACATGAATATGACAATTGGAATAAATGCCATTTCTTTTATGGAAAATAGAGGGAAACGTTTCCATTCAACGCTCAGAGCTCTTCCCCATCCTCCCAAAAAATCCGCCTCCGATTCATCTCCATTTTGATCCGGATAACCCGATCGGTCCGGCCTTCCTTTGAGGCATATTTTCCAAGGCTTAGAGCCCTCGTACTCGACCGCCGCCAGCCTCGGCGGCAACCTCCGGCCCGCCGGCCATTCTCCGTCCAAGTGGCTCATTCCAAAGCCTTAATGTACGTCACACGTCATAAAAGACCCCTCCAAATTTGGCCTCAGACATGCATCAAGTTAGGCAACCCAGATTTCCCATACAGATGTTCGGGGACATCACCTCTCTGGCCCTTAGGGGTCGGTCGAGGTTGTATACCCTTCGCATCTCCCATGAACATCCACCTTCGGAGAAGGAAAGTGACGCAAATGACCCTAAAGAATCATCTCGGAGCCCTGCTGCTAGCCGCCGCCACTATTTTCGGCGTGGCGACTTTCACCCTGGTCGCCCCGCCCGCCGCCCATGCCCAGGCCGACCTCGGCTCGATCTCCGGCATCGTCACCGATGCCAGCGGCGCCGTGGTTCCCAGGGCCCAGGTCACAGTGACCAACGTCGCTACGGGCGCGGAGCGCACTTCGGAAACAGAAGCCAATGGCGGCTACACGGTCGCCCAGCTCGTGCCAGGTAAATACACCGTTTCCATTTCTGGCCCTGGCTTCGAAACTGCCACCCAGTCGGTGACCGTTTCGGTGGGATCGCAAAATACCGTTAGCGCCAAGCTAGCGGTGGCAGGTGGAAAGACCGAAGTCGTGGTGGCCGCCGATGACTTCTCCAGCGTGCAGCTGGAAAAAGCCGAAATCTCGACGGTCATCGACACCGAGCAGATTCAGTCACTGCCCACCCTTGATCGCAATCCCTATAACCTGGTGGCCGATTCCGGCAGCCTTTCTTCTGATCCCACTGCGGCAGTGCGGGGGGTCGGGTTCAACATCTCGGGCGCGCGCTCGACCTCGGTCGACATTCTTCTTGACGGCGCCGAGAACACCGATTTGTATGCCGTCGGCATCGGCCAGACGGTTCCCATAGACGCGACTTCCGAGATCCGGATCGTGACCTCGAACTCGGGCGCCGAGTATGGCCGCGGTTCCGGTGCGGTCAACGTCTCCACCAAGTCCGGTACCAACGGGTTCCACGGTTCGGTCTACGAGTTCAACCGCATCTCGACCCTGGCGTCGGCCGGCTACAACAACAACTACATCCACGCCGTGAATCCCGACATTACCGCGAAGCCGCGCTATACCCACAATCAGTTTGGCTATTCGGTAGGCGGCCCCGTGAAGAAGGATCAGCTCTTCTTCTTCTCTTCCACGGAATGGACCCGAATTCGTAGTGCCCAGAACATTGTTGCGGTAGTGCCCACTCCCGAGCTCATCGCCATGTCGGCGCCCAACATGCAGGATTTCTTCAACACCTACGGCAAGCTGGCCAATCCGATTAACGGCGCCACCTACACCGGCGATTCCAGCGCCGTTCAGTCCGTCTTCGGCAAAGACATCACGAAGTTGCAGGCTACGAACCCGAACATCCTGACCACCCCGCTCTTCGGCGAATCCATTTACCAGGCCCCTCAGGATTCCGGCGGCGGCGCACCGGTCGACCAGTGGATCACCTTCAATCGCGGCGACTGGACCATCAATTCCTCCACCTCGATGTTTGTCCGCTATATCCAGCAGAGCTCGGTCAACCCTCCGGGATACATAAACTACAGCCCATACGAGGGTTACAACACGAACCAGACGCAGTACAACCACAACCTTGAGCTCTCGTTAACCAAGGCCTTTTCGCCGACCATCGCCTCTGCCACCAAGGTCCTTGCCACGCGTTTCAACAACGCCCAGCCGCTCGCGGAGAAGCCGGTCAGCCCCACTCTCTACGTCAACAGCTCCACTCCGGTAACCCTCGGCGGCAACTACATCAATTTTCCAGGCTACTCTCAGCTCAGCCCCGGCAATGCCATCCCCTTCGGCGTACCGCAGAACTTCATCCAGGTGGGCGAAGACGTCGCCTGGACCAGGGGCAGGCATCAGTTTGCCATCGGCGGCCTGTTCCTCTTCATCAAGGACAATCGCACCTTCGGCGCCTATGAAGAGGCTGTGGATGCATTGGTCCAGAGCGGCCACAACAACGCCCTCGCGAATTTCGTCAGCGGCGGTCTTGGCTTCCTCCAGGTGGCTGTCGACCCGCAGCAGAAATATCCGTGCGTGATCGATAAGACAACGGGCGCGTACAATCAGACCCCCGATTGCACCATTAACCTGCCTGTCTCCTCGCCAAACTTCTCCCGCTCGAACCGCTACCAGGACGGCGCCGCCTATTTCGCCGACACCTACAAAGTCACGCCCAGGTTCACCCTGAACTATGGCTTGCGCTGGGAGGTTTACGGACCGCAGCACTCGCAGAAACCCGGCTATGACTCCAACTTCTTCTTCGGCTCGGGGACAAACGAATTTGACCAGATCCGCAACGGCGAATTGAAGACCCGTGAAACCTCTCCCAACGGCCGGCTCTGGAACCTCAACCTGAAGGACTTTGGTCCCAAGGTCGGATTTGCGTGGGACCCGGTCGGCGACGGCAAGACCAGCATTCGCGGCGGCTACGGCATGAGCTACGAGCGCAACTTTAACAACTTGACCTTCAATGTCATTCAGAATCCGCCCAACTATGCCGTGCTCTCGTTCACGCCTGCCGACAATAACAAGCAGAACATTCCCATCAGCACCAACAACTTTGCCCAGTTTGGTACGGCCACCGGGTCCAAGCTCCTGCCCAACGTCACCCTGCGCTCCGTCGATCCCGGAATCAAGCCGGCTTACGCCTCCAACTACAGCTTGTCCGTCGAGCACCAGTTTGCCGAGACTACCGCCAGCGTCGCCTACGTCGGCACCCGGGGGATTCACAACTACTCCATCGCCAACTTCAACCGCTCGTTCTCGGGAATCAACTACCTTGGCGATCCGGCCCCCAACTTCGATCTGTCGAACCGCCTCAACCTCCAGTATTCCAACATCAATTTCCGCGGCGCCGATGGCGACAGCTACTACAACGGCGTAACAGGTGAGATTCGAAGCTCCAACCTGCACCACACCGGCCTGACCATCCGCGGCGACTACACCTACTCCCATTCCATCGACAACACCAGCTCGACGTTCACCGACGGTTACTCCAACAACGACAACCTCGGTTATCTTGATCCCTTCAACAAGGCCCTCGATCGCGGCAACTCGGACTTCGATCAGAAACACCGCGTGGCCGCCGCGATCATCTGGGCGGTACCCTACGCCAAAAACCTGTCCGGCGCATCCAAAACGCTGCTCGACAACTGGACCGTCGCGACTACCTTTGATGCCCAGACCGGTACACCGTTCAGCATGTTCGATTGCTGGTTTGCTGTCACCGTCTGCCCGCGCTCAAGCTATGTCAACCCGCAACCCAAGCAGCGCACCCGCAACATGAATGACATCAGCAGCACCTACGGCCCCAACACTTACTCCTACATGTCGATGCCGCAGTATTTCGATGACACGGCGTCGTCCTGCTGTCCAACTTTAACGAGCAGCTTAATCCCTACGTCAACGCCTACTATGGCGGGGATCTGGCTGGCCCGGCCGATTACGCCGCCGGCAGCGACACACCCATCTGCGGCGGCCCCTACAACGCCAGCTGCCGCTTCGTCACCGGCATGACCGGCCGCAATGCTTTCCGCGGACCGGGCTCGTGGCACAACAACTTCGGAGTCATCAAGGACTTCAAAATCCGCGAACGGTACGCCATCCAGTTGAAGGGTGAGTTCATCAACCTGCTCAACCACGCCAACACGCGCCTGAACCTTAGCGGGTCGAACGACGTCTCCGCCTACTCCGACGTCCTGGCCTACAAAGATGGCAACCGCAACACCGAACTCTCAACCCACTTGCAGTTCTAGGAGTGATTCACTTCCCGAAAGGCCGCGGCTCCACGCCGCGGCCTTTCGTTCTGGCGCACTGTCCCTCTCCGCGCCCCGATTGCCCAAACTGTTCTTCGATGCCGTAGACTGTTGGCTTTGAGCCGCAGTCAAAGGACCACCCATGCGCAGCCGAATCTTCACTCTCACCGCGGTTCTGGCCCTGCTTCCTGCCGCCGTTTCCTCAAGCCACGCCCAGGGTTCCGACCCGTCCTTCCCTGCGCTTCCATCGATTCCGTTCGACACCACGGGCCCCGTCATCCAGGCCCACACCGAAGTCCTCAAGCCCTTCACCGTAGCCGGCGAGCGCGGCGTCTTCCTCGGCCAGCAGGACGGCACATTCGAGTCCTGGATCCTGCCTGCAAAAGTCCTCAGCCACCTCATCATCGAGGCCGACGTCGAGGACTACTCCGTGCCCATCGACGTCAACCAGCAGTCCGCACAGATCGAAGTCCGGCCCGACCGCACCATCATCACCTATTCCCACATCGCCTTTACCGTCCGCCAGATCATGTTCTCGCCGGCAGACGCTCCCCCCGGCACTGGCCCCGTCGTTCTCTTCCAATTCGACTGCCTTCATCCCACCGAATTCACCTTCCGCTTCACTCCCGAGCTGCGCTGGATGTGGCCGGAGCGCAATGAAGGCGTCCCCGGCGTCGAATGGGTCGCGCCCGGCCCCAACGCCTCCGAGCGACCGGGCGGCTTTTATGTCCTCCATTCCGATTACCCCGGCTTCGCCGCCGCCGTCACGATCCCCGGCGCGCGCCCCGGCATCCTCGCCCCGTACCAGGAGCGCCCGCAGGTTTATCCCGTCGAACTCAAACTCCACATCGACCCCATCCGGGACCAGGGAAAACTCTACCCGCTGCTCATGGCCATCGGCACTGACCGCGAGGCAGCCAACTCCGGCAACCTCGCCGCCACCCTCGAGAAGCTGAACGCCGCCATTCCTGGCCTGTACAAAACCCAGTCCGAGACTTACAAAAAACTCCTCGCCAACTCCGTCTCCATCGAGACTCCCGACAAGTCGCTCAACGAAGCCTTCCAGTGGGCGGTCATCTCCATCGCGCAACTCAAGACCAAAACCATTCCCGGCCAGAGCTCCGCCCGCACTGCCACCAACGCGGGTGCCCCAGGTCTGGATTCTCAGACCTGGGATGAAGAAACTGCCCTCGTAGCCGGTTACTACGCCTCCGGTGACTCCGCCCGCCCCGGCTTCGGCTGGTTCTTCGGCCGCGACGCGCTCTACACCCTTTATGCCGTCAACGGCTACGGCGACTTCGATCTCTCCAAATCCGAACTCGAATTCCTCATCCGCCGCCAGCGTGCCGACGGCAAGATCATGCACGAGTATTCGCAGACCGCCGCCGCCATCGACTGGCTGCAATTCCCCTACATGTACGCCGCGGCCGACTCCACGCCGCTCTTTCTCCTGGCCACGCTCGATTACGTGCGAGCCAGCGGCGACACCGCCTTCCTCACCGCGCATCGCGACGCCATCGAGAAGGCGTGGGCCTTTGAAACCAGCCACGCGCCCGGCCCCGATCAGGGCGGCAACGGCATCTACGAAAACACCCAGGGCACAGGCTGGGTGGAGAGCTGGCCCGGCGGCATGCCGCACCAGGAAATTTACCTCGCGCTGCTCGATCAGCAGGCCTCTGCCGCCATGGCCCAACTCGAAGAGCTCGACGGCAACAAGGACGCATCGGCAGCGGCAAAGCTTCGCTCCGAAACGATTAAGAAGACCATCGACTCGCAGTTCTATGACCAGGACAAAGGCTGCTACGCCTTCAGCCGCAATCCAAATGCCTCCCTTGACCGCACCACCACCGTCTATCCCGCCCTGGCCTGGTGGAGCAGCCCCTCGGTCACCAGCAACTCCACCTATCTCGCCCATCCCGATGGCTGCCTCCAGCAGCTCGCCTCCCACACCCTCAACACCGACTGGGGCCTGCGCGACGTTTCGAACGAAGACAAGATCTACGACGGCATGAGCTACCACCAGGGCTCTGTCTGGCCGCTCTTCACCGGCTGGGCCGCCCTTGCCGAATACCGCGGCAACCAACCTCTGGCCGGCTACCAGATGCTCATGGAGAACGCCAACCTGACCTGGGCCCAGGACCTCGGCGCCGACACCGAGCTCCTCTCCGGCGACTTTTTCGTTCCTTTCGGTCGCAGTACCAGCCACCAGTTATGGTCGAGCGCCATGGTCATCACGCCCACTCTGCGCGGCCTCTTTGGCCTCGACATCGACGCTCGGACCAAAACCATCACCGTGAATCCCCACCTGCCCGCGAACTGGGATCGCGCCGAAATCAGAAACATTAAGGTCGCCTCCGAGTCCGTCGGCCTGACTTTCCTCCAATCCAAGGGCGAATTGACGGTCTCGTTCACCACTCCTCCCCCATCCGGTGTGAAGCTGGCCAGCACGCAGACGGGAACAAAGTCCCTGCCCAACCAATCCATCACCATTCCCCGACCGGTTGTCGCCGTCGTTCCCTTCTTTCGCAGGCCTTCACCGGGAGATCGCACCCGGTCCATTCGCGTTCTCAAGGAGTCCAACGCGCAGCGTCAACTGTCATTGGCCCTCGAAGGACCCGCAGGGGCTCAACTCGAGATTCCTTTGGTCTTGTCAGCGCCGGCTCCCAGGCTTCACGTCGATGGCGCCGAACTCCAAACCCCGCCGCCCGATGGCGAACCGGGCAGCCCGGCCATCTCTGTTCAATTTCCCCCGGGCGAAGGCTGGAAGACCAAGACAGTCACCCTGTCGTGGTGACCCGACGTAAGATGTTCTAAATCGAATCGAGACGCGCCTAAGGAGCCGGGAATGCCGCAAATTTCGAGAAGAAACTTCATCAGAACCACTGCGTCGAGCGCCGCTTTGACCGCTCTGGCGTCCTCGGCCCTCCGCCCGCTTCACGCCGATCCCCTTGGCCTTCCCATTGGCTGCCAGACCTGGCCCGTGCGCGCCATGATCCCCACAGACTTCCGCGGCACGCTCCAGGAACTCGCCGCGGCCGGATTCCAGACCATTGAGCTCTGTTCGCCCGTAGGTTACGCCGACTCCGGATTTGCCGGGCTCGCGAAATACAGCGGAACCGAGCTCCGCCGCATTCTGCACGAAGCCGGCCTCACCTGCATCAGCAGTCACTTCTCCATCGCGGAATTAAAGAAGGATCAGGAGGGGCGTATCGCCTGGGCGAAAGACGTCGGCCTGACGCAAATGCTGGTGCCCAGCCTCGACGGTCCCAAGAATCCCACCATGGACGACGTGAAGCGCGCCGCCGACGAGTACAACCGCATGGGCGAGCGAGCCGCGGCCGCCGGCATCGTGCAGGGCCTTCACAACGAGGACTTCGAGCTCACTACGGTCGACGGCAAGCGAACCTACGACTTGCTCTTTCAGCTCCTCGATCCCAAGCTCGTCAAGTTCCAGTTCCAGGTATCCACTATCAGCGAGGGTTATGACGCGGCGGAGTACTTTACCAAGTACCCTGGCCGCTTCATTTCCATGCACGTGCAGGGCTGGTCGGCAAAGACCCGGAAAATCGTGCCTGTGGGGCAGGACACTCTCGATTGGCCCAAGATCTTTGCCGCCGCCAAAACCGGTGGCATCAAGAACTACTTCGTCGAGATGGATTTGCCCCTGATGAAGGCCAGCGTTCCGTATCTTCGTCAATTGCAGGTGCAGTAAAACCGGCGGCAGTCAGCTTCCGTGACCGGACAGGGAAGCGATTCTGCCCGGGATGCCCATGGTGGACAGGGCTTCCCCCGGAGGCTATACTTCGCGGCGCCGCCGGGGGACTCTATACGCGCCCTCGGAACGGCCTCTCTCGAGCTAGTAAATTAGCGACTTGCCAGAGGACCGACATGACAACAAAAGAAGCATCCCTGCTGCGCCTTCCGAGGCTCGCATGGACACTGTCTGTGCTTTTCCTTTGCGTCGGCTTTGCATTGCCGGCGCTTGCCGCAACCGACCCACCCATTCCCGCGGGCTCTGTCCGCATCCACTACTACCGCCCCGATAACAATTTCACCGGGTGGACGATGTGGACCTGGAACGCCTCCACTGAAAATCAGACCACGTGGTGCTCGACTGAGCTCAATACGGCCGGGACCGACAGCTATGGCGCGTACTGGGACGTCACGGTCAATCCCACCTGGGGTACCCCCGTCGGCGATCTGGGCTTCATCATCCACAACTGCGCGTTGAACGTGAAAGACCCCGGCCCCGACATGCACCTGAACATCCTGCTCTACAACGAGGCCTGGGTCATTTCCGGCGACAACACCGTTTACACCGCGCAACCCACGCCGCAGCAGATACTCAATGGCGTCTTCCAGGAGCAGCAAGCCTACTGGCTCGATCGTCATCGCCTTGCCATTCAGCCTCAGTATTTTCAATCCGCCTGGACCTACTACCTCAACGCGAGTCCGTCAGGCGGCCTGCAGCTCGGCGATTCCGGCGTAACCGGCGGAACCTCTCTGCCACTCGTGCAGGGCGGAGCGCTCACCGCCGATGAGTTGATGCGCTATCCGCAACTTGCGGGTTATGCCGTCCTCCAGGTGCCCAGGAGCGCGCCACTCGCCACGATCCAGCAATACCTCAAGGGCCAGGTCGCCGTGTCTGCGGTCGACTCGACCAGCACGCTCAAATACGCGACCGGCATTCAAATCGGCGGCGTACTCGACGACCTCTACTATTACTCCGGCAAACTCGGTGTCGTCTTTCACTCCGACGACTCAGAGACCGCTCCCATTCAGATCAAGCTGTGGGCGCCCACGGCGCAGGGCGTGTCGCTCCAGTTATTCAACCAGGCAGACGACACCGCACCGGCCGCGATCATCCCCATGCAGCAGTCGAACGGCGTCTGGGTGGCGAACGGCAACCGGAATTGGGAAGGCAAGTACTACCTCTACAACGTCAGCGTATACGTCCCGGGAGACCACGCCGTGGACTCCAACCTGACCACGGACCCCTACTCGATCGATATCTCGCTGAACGGCGGCAAGAGCCGGATCACGGATCTCGACGCCAACGCCACAAAACCGGCAGGCTGGGAGGATTCAGATGCGCCGCCCTTGCACAGCGTCGGTGATATGAGCATCTATGAGCTTCACATCCGCGACTTCAGCATCAATGACAGCACCGTGCCCGCCCAGGACCGCGGCATGTACGGAGCTTTCAACGATCAGAACTCGAATGGCATGAGGCATCTTCGTGCCCTGGCGCAGAGCGGGCTGAAGGCAGTGCACATCATGCCTTCGTTCCATTTCGCCAGCGTGAACGAAGACAAAACTACCTGGCAAACCACGGGCGACCTCTCCACGGATCCGCCCGACAGTACCGATCAGCAACAGGCCGTCACCAACATCCAGGGCGCGGACGGCTACAACTGGGGTTACGATCCCGTGCACTACATGACCCCGGAAGGCAGCTATGCCGTCAATCCGGATAATCGCGTGCTCGAATATCGAACCATGGTCGAGGGCCTTCACGGCGCAGGGCTGCACGTCATCCAGGATGTGGTCTTCAACCACACCAATGCCTCCGGCGAAGCACCAAATTCCAATCTCGACGAGGTCGTTCCCGGCTACTATCACCGCCTCGATGCCGACGGCAGGCTCGAAATCGGATCCTGCTGTGCCGATACGGCCAGCGAGCACCGCATGATGGAAAAGCTGATGATCGACACGCTTGTGCTCAATGCGCGCGAGTACAAAATCGACGGCTTCCGCTTCGACATCATGAACTTCCACTTCACCTACAACATGAAGGACATCCAGCAGGCGCTTGCCGCCCTCACCCCGCAAAACAGTGGCGTCGACGGCTCGAAGATCTACCTCTACGGCGAAGGCTGGAACTTCGGCGACACGGGCAATGACCAGATCGGGCCCAGCGCGCGCCAGGCCAACCTCTACGGATACGGCATCGGTACGTTCAATGACCGCATCCGCGATGGAATCCGCGGCGGTGGTCCGTTCTCCGATGAGCGCGTGCAGGGATTCGCAACCGGCCTCTTCACCGATCCGAGTTCCTTCACCAACAGCAACACCAGCTCATCCGATCAACAGAGTCAGTTGCTGCAGGAGTCCGATTGGATCCGAGTCGCCCTCACCGGCAACCTGCGCGATTACACGTTCATCAACAGTTCCGGCGCCACCGTTACCGGGGCCCAGGTGGACTACAACGGCCAGGCTGCCGGATACACCAAAACTCCGATTGAAGTAATCAACTACTGCTCCGTCCACGACAATCAGGACCTTTTCGATATAGTCCAGTTGAAGTCGAGCGAAACCGACAACCTTGCGACTCGCGCGCGGCGGCAGGTGCTGGCCATGAGCCTGGTCGAACTTGGCCAGGGCATTCCCTTCTTCTACGCGGCCGACGACATGCTCCGTTCCAAGGACATGGACCAGAACAGCTACGACTCCGGCGATTGGTTCAACAAAATCGACTGGACCGGCCAGACCGCAAACTGGGGCATCGGCTTGCCAATCTCGAGTCAGAACAGTGGACAGTGGTCCTTCCAGCAGCCTCTGCTCGCCAACCCGGCCCTCACCCCGCAACCGGCGAACATCGCCAGCACCACGGCGGCGTTCCAGGACTTCATGCGCATCCGCTACAGTTCCGGGCTCTTCCGCATGGCAGGCCTGTCGGATATCCAGCAGAACCTCACGTTCCTCAACACTGGCCAGAACCAGACGCCGGGGCTCATCGCCATGAAACTCGATGACAATGCCGGACACTACAGCGGCTTTAACCACGTCCTGGTCGTATTCAATGCGACCAATTCAACCATCAGCTTCACCGATCCGCATCTGGCCGGCATGCACCTGCATTTGCATCCCGTCCTGCTCAACTCCGTTGACCCCGTCGTGAAGCAGTCCACCTTCAATGGCCAGCAGGGAACAGTCAATGTTCCCGCGCTCACGACCGCGGTGTTTGTCCAGTAGGCAGTCGCGGAGCCGCACAAGCGCGGCGCAAGTAGGCACACCTCACACCGGCCGGACCTCGGCCGGTGTTTTTTTTGCACCTGATGGGATCGAGCGGCCCGAATCCGCGCGAGCTATTCCGCCTGCTTATCCGTCAGCTTGTTGATCAGAAGGGGAGCGACCCAGAAACAAAGAGCCACCACCACACGGAGGATGGGGTTGGGAACGAGGTTGACTCCAAACGGTGTGAAGACCACGACGATGCCCGCCAGCACCAGCGCGATCGTAGGCGCGAGTTCCCGCACCGTTCGCCATTCGGGCAAATACCAGGGCTGGGGAGGTTCGCGGAGACCAGTTTTTTTGAGGATCAGGGCAAGATACATGTCTTCGTCATCATCGGCCACGGTGGTGAGAGACTGCTCCCAGATCTCGTCCCTGCCCACCTTCTTGTCCAGTTCATACACGTCTCGAACCAGCTTTGTGATTTTCGCTTCGAACCTTTCGTCATCGAAATCACGCTTGAAGACAGCCCGGGCTTCCAGATCCTTTTGACTGGCGGAAGCCTCCGCGAATCCAAGCATGGCGATCTCGACCTCGGTCAGAGGTACCTCCATTCGTTTCGCCTGGTCCACGATCCGGTTGATAAGAAATCGCTTCGCCTTGACTACGGCCGAAGTGCTCATCGCTCTGCCTTCCTAAATGCGAACTAGGTCTCTCTGGATTTTGCCCGTCACCCAGGCCTTACCGGGCGCAGTCAACATGTCGACTTCGGTCCGCACTCCGAATTCCGGCAGGTAAATGCCGGGCTCGACCGAGAAGCACGTATTGGGCAGCAGCAGCCGTTCGTCGTGCGTTTCGAGGTTGTCGAGGTGTGCACCAGGCCCATGAATCTCCTGCGCTATATTGTGCCCTGTTCGATGGGTGAAGTACTCACCGAATCCGGCGTTGCGAATGAAGGCGCGGGCGGCATCGTCGGCCTCGAAACCGCGAATCGGGCGGCCCGCCGCAAACGCCCTCTCCACCGCGCCGATGGCGGCATCGCGTGCGTTGCGGACCGTCTCGAACACGTGCTGCTCACGCTCCGTCGGTTCGCGACCCACCACGCCGGTCCAGGTGATGTCGTAAAAAATGCTGCCCGGCTTGTTCAGGCGTCCCCAGATGTCGATCAGCACGAAGTCGCCCAGCCGGATCGGCGCGGTGTGCTCTGCCGTCGGCTCATAGTGGGAGTCGGAAGAGTTCGCATTCACGCTGACATTGGGCCCGTTCTCCCACACCAGGCCCTCGCAGCGCATGGCATCGCTCAGAAACTGCACAACCGCAAATTCGGTCAGTTCGCCGGGACTCCCAGAGGCCGGGCGCAGGGTTCGCCCGATCTTGCGCCACGCCTCTTCGAGAATGATGTCGATGGCTTTTTGGGCCACGCCATGGCTGGCGATCTGCTCCTCGCTCAGGACCGCCTCAAACTGGCTCACCAGGTCCGCCGAACTTACAATCTGTTTGCCCATCCGGCGCAGGAATTCCACCGTCCCGGCATCCACCATCGACACGTACATGATGGCGTTGTCGGGCGAGTACTGCATGGCCAGGCGCGTGGCGCCCCGGAGCATCACTTCAAGGCCGGTAGCCAACTCCTGCCAGCTGGAATAGAGTCCTTTGCTGCCGGGCAGCGAATCGAGCCGCCCTTCTTCGATGCGGTGCACCAGTTTGCGCGGCGGCCCGTCGGCGGGCACGTAGTAGTACCAGCGGCGCGTGATGTGCGCCTTGGGGTCAAGACCCAGAACCCTCTCGCCGATGGGATCACGATGGTGATGATCGTAGAACAGCCAGCCGTCGTGGCCGGCCTCGCGCAGCGCCGACTGAATCGCGTCCAGGTTCATACGGGCATTCTATAGCGGTATTGACGGTTGCGATCTGCGTCAACGCAACGAGGGTGACGGGGATGGACCCTCAGAAACCCCGTTCCAGGCGATAGGCAAGAGCGTTGGGAAGACCGGCATCGCGGATGCGGCGCTGCGCCTCGGCCACATCATAGGGAACGCGGTGCCAGGTAAAAATAGATTGCTCGTCGTCGTAGACGGCGAATGCGGCGCGCCAGTCG
>Ga0206867_1004_pt3 | contig 33120 bp, 26 predicted proteins | sample Alteio_BWOrgCont_37_FD_152905 | JGI IMG/M metagenome (GOLD analysis project Ga0206867, IMG submission 152905) | Enriched cells from forest soil in Barre Woods Harvard Forest LTER site, Petersham, Massachusetts, United States -... | ecosystem: Environmental > Terrestrial > Soil > Temperate forest >...
GCCGCGATCTCGGCATCGACCTGGTGCCAAATCAGAATTCCTTCGGCCACCTGCGTTATTTTCTCGCCGCGCCCAAATTGAAAAAACTCGCGGAGATCGCCGCGCCTTACGAAGACGCGAGCCGTGAATTTGTCCGCCGCCCGACCACGCTCGCGCCGAACCATCCCGGCACCCTGCCCTTTTTACGCGGCCTTTACGATGAATTGCTGCCGAATTTTTCCAGCAAGTTTTTCAACATCGGCGGCGATGAAACCTGGGATCTGGGCAAAGGCCGCAGCAAAAAACTTTGCGCGGCGAAGGGCCAGGGCGCGGTCTATCTCGACTTCCTGAAAAAGATCCGGCGCGAAGTTTCCGCGCGCGGTAAAAAAATGATGTTTTGGGGCGACATCATCCTGAAATATCCCGCGCTCATCCGCGCCCTGCCCAAAAATACCATCGCGCTGAATTGGGGTTACGCGGCGGATCATCCGTTTGCCCGGGAAGCCGCGCAGTTTGCCCGGGCCAAAATCCCATTTTACGTCTGCCCCGGCACTTCGACCTGGCAAACGATGATCGGCAAACATGATAACGCGCTGGCAAACCTGCGCGCGGCGGCGCAGGCCGGAAAAAAGTCCGGCGCGCTGGGTCTGCTCAACACGGATTGGGGCGATGGCGGCCATCCGCAACCGCTGGCCGTGAGCTGGCCGTTGTTTCTCGCCGGCGCCGCGCTGGCGTGGAATGCAAACAATTTTGACGAATCAAAACTCGTCCCCGTTTTGAGCCGCGATATTTTTGAAGACGCAACCGGCCAGGTTGCCAGCGCCGCCTGCCAGCTGGGTTTGGCGCATCAAAAGCTTGGGGTGCAAGCCTTGAACGAGACACCGTTGGGAACGGTAATCGCCGCGCCAAAACCGGGAACGCGGGAATTATTTTGCCGGAATGGATTGAAATGGTCCGCCAAAATCCCGGCAAAAAAAATTCAAGCCGCCTTGAAGGAAATTGAGCGGCAACGGAAAATTCTGGCGCGCGCAAAGCCCGGATCAGATCCGGGAAAAATTCTGGCGCGCGAACTGGATTTGGCCGCGCGCATGGCGGCGGAATCGTGTCATTTCATGCTGTGGCAGCAAGCCGTTGCGGCGGGCAAAATCCCGGCGGCAAAAAAAATGGCGCAACGGGGAATCCGCGAACTTCGGAGATTGGAAAACGATTTCAAGGCCTGCTGGCCATTGCGTAACAAAGCGACGCCGAAACATTGCTCACCGTGGTTGCAATGGCGGATTCAGGACTTGGAGCATTGAGATTATCATTGTCGCATTAAAAATTATCAATTAACGTCGGCCGGGGATTGATGCCAGGTTGCCCCCATGAAAACACGCGCCGTTTTTCTGGTTCTGCTCGGCAGTTTTTTGGCCGGGTGCGGTTCCCCCGACGAAGAATACGGGGATTCCGGCCTGATCATGTGGGGGATTGCTTCGTTCGCGGTTACCGGGTATGACACCGTCAAGAGCGGTTTGATGAAACACGGTTATGCCGCACCGGGCACCACCTATCCCGACTTTGAAGCCACCATTGAGAAGATTGAAAAAAACCGCTCCGTCCCCGCCGAATTCGGGCGCAGCCCAAATTTCACCACGGATCATTCGTATCTGTTCAAATATGAAGGCCGGAAAGCGGTTTATTATGGACGGTTTGTTCAGGAGACAAATAATCCATCTGACTCGATCCTGATATTCTCAGCGGGCGAGATAACCAGCCTGACGTCTTTCATCGCCAAACTAAAGACGCACTCCGACCCGGTTTCGGCCTTCCTGATGAGCCGGTTTTCAGAAAGCGACCGGCTGACGATCGCCGGTTTTCCAGAATCGGGCATGGATGAGAAAGCCCTTGAACCTCTCCTCGTGAAAGAGCTGAACGCGATGGTTCTCGGGCCTTCGATCTATGATGCGAACCGGTTTCGTGGCGTCAAGTTGCCCCCGCATCCGGCAGCACTCCAATTATTGAGGCTTAGTCTTAATCCACGGCCAGGGTTGCAAATGAGCCCCCAACAAATGCTGGCCGCATCCAACCGGATGCTATTGGCTGAAGCTTGTCCATCAAATTTACCGATGCCGCGGTGGATTCCGATGCGAAATTATGTGGCCATCAAGTATTGAAAATCTTGCGCCGCCGTTGTTCGCATCGGCGGCGGGTTTCAGCAGGCTGCGTCCCCCGGCCGGCATCATTTGCCTTTGACATCCCACGCATCGCGCAGGCCGTCGCCGAGAAAATTCAGTGCGAGCAAGGTTGTCACCAGTACGCCGCCGGGAAAGATGATCATCCACCAGTAAATGCGAATGGGATTGATTTGCCCGACACCATCGCTGATCAGGGTTCCCCAACTGGCCATCGGCGCTTGCACGCCGAGGCCGAGAAAGCTCAAAAAAGATTCGTAAAGGATGATGGATGGCACCGTCAGCGCGACGTAGGTGATGGCGACGCCAAAAATGTTTGGGATGATGTGGTAGAATAAAATTCGCGGCGTGCCGGCACCGAGCGTGCGGCTGGCTTCCACGAAGGCGCGGGACCGCAGCGATAAAACCTGCCCGCGCACGATGCGCGCCATGGTGAGCCACGAAATCGAGCCCAGGCCGACGAACAGCAAAACTACACGTGACGCGCCGGCCAGCGCGGGCGATTGCCGGAACAGATGGGACTGTTTCAAAATTTCACCCAGCGTGGTGATGAGGACGATGACAAAAATGATGGAAGGCAATGAATACAAAATGTCCACAATCCGCATCAGCGCGCTGTCCACACGCCCGCCAACGTAGCCGGCCACTGCACCCCACAAAACCCCGATGATCAAACTCACGCCCGCGCCGACGACGCCGACGAGCAGCGAGATCTGCGCGCCATAAAGGGTCCGTGAAAGAACGTCGCGGCCGTGCATATCCGTGCCAAACCAGTGTTGCGCGCCGGGCGGCGCGAATTGGGCATCGGAAAGCTGGTCGGGATCATAAGTTTTGGCAAAATTGCCGCCGGAAATTTTCAGCGCCAGCGGCCACGCGATGATGATCACCAGCAAAAACACCAGAAACCACGCGCTCCAATTTGCGGCGCGATTTTTTTGGAAGCGGTGCCACGCACGCTGGCCGGGTGAGAGGTGGAGTTGAGAGTTTTTAGTTGAGGGTTGAGCGTCCGAAGTTACCGCTTCGGTTTTACTCTCAACCCTCAACTCTGAACCATCAACTTTCGAGTCATTCATATTTCACGCGCGGGTCGAGCAAAGTGTAGGCGAAATCCACCGCCAGATTCAGGCCGATCAGCAGGATCGCATAGAGCAGCGATAAACCGACCACGACGGTGTAATCGCGATTGAGCGAGCTGTTCACCAGAAACACGCCGATGCCGGGAATCTGAAAAATGTTTTCGACAATGAACGAACCGGTCAATAAATCCGCCAGCATCGGGCCGGAATAAGAAACGACCGGCAGCAACGCGATGCGGAACGCATGCTTGAGCATCAAAGTCGTTTCGCCCAGGCCTTTGGCGCGCGCAGCGGTGACGAATTCCGATTGGGCCGCGCTCAGCATGCCTTCACGCATGATGCGCGCGACTTTGCCGACAAAAAACAAGCCCAGCGCGACACTTGGCAAAACCATGTGCCAGGGCGATCCCCAAAGCGCGACGGGAAACCAATTTAATTTCATCGCAAAAATCAAAATCAAAACCGGCGCAACCACGAAACTGGGAATGCAAACGGTAAGAATGGCCAGAAAACTGCCGGCATGGTCGATCCAGGTGCCGCGCTGAACGGCGGTAAAAAAACCAATGGGCAAACCGATGGCCAGCGCAAAACAAAAAGCCAGCCCGCCGAGCAGCATGGAAACAGGCAATCCCTGCGCGATGATGTCGTTGACGGTATGGTTGCGATATTTCAACGACACGCCAAAATCGCCGTGCAGCAGGTCGCCAAGGTAGCGTCCGTATTGTTTCCAGACCGGTTCATCGAGATGGTATTTAGCCTTGATATTCCGTTCGATTTCGGGCGAAGCCGGCTTGCGTTCGCTGTCGAACGGGCCGCCGGGGGCAAGATGCACGAGCACGAACGCCAGCGCACTGATGACCAGCAGCAGCGGAACGGCGAAAGCAATGCGTCTTAAAAAATACATAGGTCGGGCGAAAGCCGAAAGTCGGGGGTCGAGTGCTTAAGCTGGCGCCCGCCGGGCAAATGGGGTTTTGGAAGTTGTCACCGCCAGCGAGCGATTTAACGCAGCGACCCGTTTTGCCAGCCCTTCGAGCTCATCAAAGAAAGGTTCCAGTTCATTTCCCTTGGCGCAACCTTCGTCAAGCGCCAGATAAAAAATCGCTGCGACTTCCATGATTGAACCATAAGATTGTTCGAGGAAATGAGCAAAGTCTTTGTCTGAATTGCGACCGCAACCTTCAGCGATGTTCGCAGAAATTGAAATTGAAGCGCGGCGCAATTGTGAAGTCATGGCGAATAATTCGCGGCGCGGAAAATTCTGCGTCAACCGATAAATGAGACGGTTGATTTTTCTGGCATCCTGCCATACCTCCAGCTTTTCAAATCTAAACCGTGTTCGCATCGTTATTCCTTCCCTTGACCAGGCGTTTGTGGCGCAGCATTCTCCGACTCTCGACTTTCGACGTTCGTCCCCCGACCAATCTTGCGGATGCTCCGCAGCGGATGATCATCCAGTACGTTCTGCGTGACCCCGGCAACCTTGTTGGTGTCGAAATAATTTACACCGACATAAATGTAAAGTGGAATGATGGGAACTTCGTCGTGCACGAGGATGCTTTCCGCATCTTGAAAGAGTTTTTCGCGCTTTTGCGCATCGACGGTTTCATTCGCGGTATGGACGAGTTCGTCATACCGCGCATTGCTCCAGCCCGTTTCGTTATTCCCGTCGCCGGTCACGAACATACCGAGAAACGTGTTCGCGTCGTTGTAATCGCCGATCCAGCTTGAGCGCGACAGGTCATAATCCATCCGCGATTGCACGCCCCAGAAAACCTGCGTCTCGACCTGGCGCAAATCCATCTGGATGCCGAGCGCGTCGCGCCACATCTGCTGTAATTCGATGGCGATGCTTTCATGGATTTTATCTCCGCTGGCAGCCGCGTTGAAGAGGTATTCAAAATGCGGAAAGCCTTTGCCGCCGGGATAACCGGCTTCGGCCAGCAGCTTGCGCGCGAGTTCGATATTGTAACCGAGGCCTGCGGGTGATGTGTAATTTTGCGTGCCGGCGGGAACCAGATCCGACGTGACGACTTCGCCGCCCTTGGTGATCTTTTTCACGATGCGTTCCTTGTCCACGGCCAGCGCGAGCGCCTGCCGCACGCGCGGATCGTCAAACGGTTTGCGCGTGGTATTAAAACGGATAAAATAAGTGCCGAGATAATTGAATGAATGAAAATCGGGACGCTGAAGCAACACGTCCAGCAGTTCGGCGGGAATGAGGCCCTTGTCCCAAACGATGTCCACTTGCCCGCGTTCATAAAGGTTCAGGGCGGTGCTGGGGGTTTCAATGGGCAACAAGTCGATGATCGCCGATTGTGTGTTCGCCGCGTCCCAATAACGCGGATTTTTCACGAGCCGGATTTTGTCGTTGAGCCGCCATGAATCCAGCTCATACGCACCGGAAACCGGCAACGGCTTGTGCGTGAGCCAATGATCGCCATATTTTTCAATCGCCTGTCGCGGCACAACGTAAAGCGTCGGAAACGCACAGAGGTCGAGAAAAAACGCCGTCGGCGAATTGAGTTCCACGCGCACGGTCAGTCTATTCAACGCCTTCACTCCCACGAGCGACGGGTCTTTGATTTTGCCGGTGTTAAAATTTTCCGCGTTTTTGATGTAATACAATTGCCCGGCGTAATTTGAAGCGGTCTTTGGATCAAGCGCGCGGATCCAGGAATAAACCACGTCATCCGCTGTGATCGGTTCACCGGTGGACCAAACGAGATTCGTGCGGAGATGAAACGTGTAAATTTTTCCGTCGGGGGAAATCTCCCATTTTTCCGCCAAGCCGGGAACGGCGTGCGCCCTCTCGTCGAGGCGAGTCAAACCTTCAAACATCCCCTGCACCACGCGCATGTCCACTTGCGCGACAATAATTGCGGGATCCAGAGATTCCGGCTCGGCACCGTTGATGATGGTAAGGTCAGCCGGCGGTTCGGGCCGCGAACAGCCGAAAATCAACGCGCCGGTTGCCAGCAAAAAAACAAGATGCGCCCGCGAAAAAATTCGGCGGGCGCATCCGGGAAAAAACATTTTTACTTCGCCGGGGTGGTGGCTGCCGCCCCGTTCGTGGTCAGAATCGGGATCGTGGAGAACTGATTTTTGGCCGGTGCCGGCGACGGTTCCGGAGCCGGCTGTGACGGCGCCGGGGTTTGCATTTCTTTCTGGCCGACACTTTTCAAGAAATCAGCCGACCCGGCATCACCGCGATGCAAGTTGTCCTGCAAATATCCCAGCAACAGCGCGATCACGACAAAAGCCACCGTGCCCCATTTGGTGATTTTCGTCAGCGCATTGCCCGAACCGGCGCCGAACAGAGCATCCGCCGCGCCGCCGCCGAACGCCAGGCCGGCACCCGCGTCTTTTTTCGGCAATTGCACCAGCACCAGCAGGATCAACAACAGCGAGTTGAGCAACAAAACAAAGGTCAGGACTCCAGCGATAAAACTCATAATGATCAAAGGTTAAATGGAATTTTTGATGATGTCAGCAAAACTTCTTGCTTCCAGCGACGCGCCGCCCACGAGCGCGCCGTCCACGTCCGGCTGGCTCATCAGTTCTTTTGCGTTTGCCGGCTTGACGCTGCCGCCGTATTGGATGCGGACTTTTTTCGCCGTCGGCTGGTCAAAAATTTTCGCCAGCAACGCGCGAATGAACGCGTGCGCGTCCTGCGCCTGCTGCGTCGTCGCCGTTTTACCCGTGCCGATCGCCCAGACCGGCTCGTAAGCGATGATGGTTTCCACGGCCTGCTCTTTGGTCAAGCCCGCGAGACTGCCGCGCACCTGTGTTTCCAAAACTTTTTCGGTCAGATTGCCTTCCCGTTCCGCCAAAGTTTCGCCGACACACACAATGGGCTTCAAACTCGCCGCGTGCGCCGCCAATGCTTTTTTGGCGACGAGCGCATCAGATTCTTTTTGGAACTGGCGGCGTTCGCTGTGGCCGAGAATGACGTAGCGCACGGAGAATTCCTTCAACATGCCCGCGCAGATTTCGCCCGTGAACGCGCCAAAATTATTTTCGCTCATGTTCTGCGCGCCAAGCTTGATGTTCTTGGATCCCAGAATGGCTTTTGACACCGATTCCAACGCCGTGAACGGCGGACAAACCACGATGTCCAGTTCCTTCACCGACGCCAGGTCGCGCGTCAAATCGTCCACCAAGGCCAGCGCCTCGGCGACGGTCTTGTTCATCTTCCAGTTGCCCGCAATGATTAATTTACGTTCTTTATTCATATTTAAAAAACCGTCAGGACACCAGGCGCACAAAGGTCAAATACTCTTGGCGGCCTTGCGGTTAAATCATTTCTCGCTCAACGCGGCCACGCCGGGCAACACTGCGCCTTCCAAAAATTCCAGGCTCGCCCCGCCACCGGTGCTCATGAACGTCACCTGGTCGCCGAGCCCGGCCTTGTTCAACGCCTTCACGCTGTCGCCGCCGCCGATGATGCTCTTCGCGCCGTTCTTTTGCGTGGCGTCCACCACGGCTTGCGCCACGACATTGGTGCCGGCGGCAAAACGCGCATCCTCGAACATCCCCATCGGGCCGTTCCACAAGATTGTTTTCGCGCCCTGAATGATCTTGGCGTAATTGGCGGCCGTCGCCGCGCCGATGCTGAAACCTTCCGCATCGTCAGGAATATCACCGCTCACGGTGCGGAGGTTGGTGAGGTCATACACCGGCTTGCCTTTTTTGTTCAGCTTGCCCGTGTCCACCGGCGTCGCGATGATCGTGTCCGCCGGCAACTGAAAATTCACCTTGAGCTGCTTCGCCTTTTCTTCCGCCGCAAGCGCCGTGCCTTTGTGGTCCGGTTCAATGAGCGATTTGCCGGTTTTAACCCCGTGCGCCAGCTTGAAAGTGTAAGCCATCGCGCCGCCGATGAGAATGGTGTCCGCCTTTTCGAGCAGGCGATCAATGACTTTGATTTTGTCGGAAACTTTTGCGCCGCCGAGAATGACGACAAACGGGCGCGCCGGATTTTCCAGTTCGTCACCAAGAAATTTCAATTCGCGTTCCATCAACAAACCGGCCGCCGCCTGGCCGCCGCGTTTGGTGACGATGCGGGCGACGCCTTCCGTCGAAGCGTGCGCACGATGCGCCGCGCCAAAAGCGTCGTTCACATAAACATCGGCGATCTTGGCCAGTTTCTCGGCGAACGCAGGATCATTGGCTTCCTCCTCGTTATGGTAACGAACGTTTTCCAGCAAGGCGACCTGGCCGTCTTTCAACGACGCCGCAATTTTTTCCGCGTGTTCACCGATGCAATCATCCGCAAATTCAACCGGCTGGCCGAGCAGTTCGTGCAGTTTGAAAGCGACGGGACGCAGTGACATCGTCGCTTCGCGTTTGCCTTTTGGGCGACCCAAGTGCGCAGCGAGAATGATTTTCGCACCCTTTTCGATCAAAAGTTTCAGCGTCGGCAGCGTTTCGACGATGCGCGTCGTGTCAGTGATGACCATCTGGCCGTCCTTTTCTTCCAGCGGCACGTTGTAATCCACGCGCATGAAAACGCGTTTGCCGCGAACGTCCAAATCTCGAACCGTAAGTTTTGCCATAATTAAAATTAAATGAGCGTGGAGCGTAGCGGGTACGGGTGTTTCACGCCAGTTCTTTCGGCAAATTTTTGGCAGTGCGCAGATGGGATATGGCGCAGATGTCATTTATTGGTTGAACGAAATGCCAGCTGCCTGGTCTCATGAAGTGTTAGTAAGTGTTAGTGATTGGGCAGGGTTGAAGAGCCTGACTATTTTTTAGGGTTTTAGTCAGGCTCTTTTTTTTGCCGAAATCCCATTTTTCCATCGCCTGACGCTGCGCTCGGCGATGGGGACAGCGCAGCGCGCTGTCCTTACCGTCTGCTTCCGCCACCAATGGAAATCACAAATGAACGGCCAGCCGGTTGCCGTGTCTTATTTTAGTGACGGCTTATTTCGCTGGCTTATTTTGATTTTATGATGAAATTTATCCAGCAACCACACCGTCTGGAATATCAATAATTCAATCCGACCGCATTGAAATGAAAAAAATCCTTAATTTTGCCCTCTTATTGTGCGGATTTGCCGGCGCCACCCTGTCCGTGCCGGCGCAAACGGCGGTTCCGCCGCCGTCGCCCGCCTATCAACCTTATTCCGACCAGCAACTGGACCAATTGCTTGGACCCATCGCGCTTTATCCCGACCCGTTGCTCGCGCTGATTTTGCCCGCGTCCACCCTGCCCACGGAAATTGTGCTGGCCGACCGTTATGTGGCGGGCGGCGGCGACCCGGACCAGATTGAACAACAACCGTGGGACGCGAGCGTGCAGGGGTTGGCGCATTATCCCACCGTGTTGAAATGGCTGGATGACAACCTGACTTGGACGACGGAAGTAGGAAATGCTTTTCTCAACCAGCAGACGGATGTGATGGCCTCCATCCAACGCCTGCGCGCATCAGCGCAAAATCTTGGCAACCTGCAATCCACGCCACAGCAACAAGTGTCGGATGATGGCGGCGACATTGAGATTGTTCCCGTTGATCCGGATGAAATTTATGTGCCGGATTATCAACCGGACCAGGTTTTCTATCAAAGTGGCGGTCCGTTCATCACCTTCGGCATCGGCTTTGCGATCGGCGGCTGGTTGAATTGTGATTTTGACTGGTATCATCGTGATTTGATTGTCTGGGGCCGTGATCATCCGCGTCCGGCCAATTGGTGGCGCGAAAGTAGAGACCAGCGCGCGATTGTACTGGCAAGTCACACCACGGTCTGGCGGCCCGTCAATCATCCGGGCGTCGGCTCGGCTAGCCGGGGCGACCGGGGCTGGATCAATAATCCCGCCATCCGCCGGCCAACGCCAGTGGCGGTGCATGAGGTTCGGGTGAATGACGTTCGTCCAGTCAGCCAGCTGAATCATATCGTCGGCCCGGCCATTCATGATGTCGGTCAAGTCAGCCAGCTGAATCATATCGCCGGCCCAGCCATCCATGATGTTGGTCAAAGCAGTCCCGCGCCGGCACCGGAGGAACATTTTGAAACGAGCCGTCCGGCAACCAGCGGCGCCTTCGTTGGCATCCAAAGTTCCGAAGATACGAGAACTTTCAGCGACCGCGGCCAGCAAAGCATGGAGACCACCACGCGCTCAGAGCCGGTTTCACATTCGGAACCAGTTTCGCGGCCGGCGCCGTCGTCAGGCGGCGGTGGTGGCGGTGGACATAGTTCAGGTGGTTCAGGGCAGCAAAAACGTTGAATTTTTAATCCCATGATCTCCACAAAAAAATTATCGCCCATGAAACTTAATCTTCTTCCATCACTACGGCGGATCTGGCTGGTTGCGCTCGGTTTGGGTTTACTGGCATTGCCGAAGTGCGCGGCGGCGGCGGATGAACAGACTTTCAATTCGCTGGATGATGCCGTCAACGCCTTGGTGACGGCGGCCAAAAATGATGACACGAACGCCATCCATCTGATTTTCGGACCGGAAGGACGCAAATTAATTTCGCCGGATGCCGTTCAAGCCACCCAAGGCTTCAAGATGTTCGTGCAACGGCTGACGGAAAAAACGCAATTGGTCAACCATTCCGATTCCAACGCCACGCTGGAATTGGGCGCGGATGGCTGGCCGTTCCCGATTCCGCTCGTGAAACAGAATGGTCAATGGTTCTTTGACACGGACGCGGGCAAAGACGAGATTCTCAACCGCCGCATCGGCATGGATGAACTCGGCGCGATTGACGTATGCAACGGCTATGTCGATGCCCAGCGCGAATATGCCAGCCAGGATCGCATGGGCGACGGCGTGCTCGCTTACGCGCAATTCCTGCGCAGCACGCCCGGCACGCACGACGGACTTTTTTGGCCGACGAATGATGCCAGCGGAGAATTGAGTCCATTGGGACCGCTCGTCGCGCAGGCGCGCGCAGCCGGTTATCATCGCACTGCCACGATGTTAAACGACCAGCAGGCGCCTTATCACGGCTACTATTTCAAAATCCTGACGCGCCAGGGCAAACACGCGCCGGGCGGCAAATATAATTACATCATCAATGGCCCCATGATCGCTGGATTTGCGCTGGTCGCGTGGCCGGCAGAATGGAAAAACAGCGGCGTGATGACTTTTATCGTCAACCAGCAAGGCAAGGTTTATCAAAAAAACCTTGGCCCCAAGACCGTGAAAATCGCCGCCGCCATCAAAATGTATGATCCTGACGACAGTTGGACGCTGGCAAAATAATCATTAAAAAAGCACGCCGGAACCGGAAACTGTCCCGGCCACCGGAGCGCGGGTCTGTGACCCGCAGCCGTTTCGCCGGTCAGCATGCTTTCAGATCAATGCTGGGTCCGGAGAAATCCGACCGTTGCTGCGGCTCACAGAGCCGCGCTCCGAAAAGCGTCTCGTCGCATAAAACCCTGTGTCCGTGTTATTCGGACTCACGCTTCAGAATTGTTTTGAACGAAACCACGGCTGTCCGGTCTGATTAAGTGTTAAGTGATTGGGTTTGGGTATGGGTTGAAGAGCCTGACTATTTTTTAGGGTTTTAGTCAGGCTCTTTTTTATTCATGAATTCCGGCGGCTTCTACCTCTTGCTTTCAACGACGCGCACAAAATTCCATCTTGCCTCGCGTCTTTTTGACCTTAAAATCCCGCCGCTTAATTATGAATTATAAAATATCCCAGCGCGCCGCCTCGCTTGCACCGTCACTGACTTTGGTCATTGATTCCAAGGCCAAGGCGATGAAAGCCGCCGGCGAAGACGTCGTCGGCTTCGGCGCGGGCGAACCGGATTTTGACACGCCGCAGCACATCAAAGACGCCGCCGCCAGGGCGCTGGCCGCCGGTTTCACCAAATACACGCCCAGCAGCGGCATTCCTGAATTGCGCGAAGCCATCGCCGCAAAATTTCAGCGCGAGAACGGCCTGACTTACAAACCATCACAAGTCATCGTTTCCTGCGGCGGCAAACATTCGTGCTACAACGTCATTCTCGCCACCTGTGAAGCGGGCGACGAAGTCATCATTCCTGCGCCGTATTGGTTGAGCTATCCCGAAATGGTCAAGCTCGCGGGCGCGAAACCCGTCATCTTGCAGACCAGCGACAAAACGGAATTCAAAGTCACGCCGGAACAATTGCGAAAAGCCATCACGCCAGATACGCGTTTGTTCGTTCTCAATTCGCCGAGCAATCCGACCGGTTCCGTTTATACGCCGGAAGAAGTGAAGGCGCTTGGCGACATTTGCGTGGAGAAAAACGTCCTCATTATGAGTGACGAAATTTACGAGCACCTGCTTTACGACGGCGCAAAAGTCAAAAGCGTCGCCAGTTTTTCACCAGCGCATCAAGACCATACCATCATCGTGCATGGATTTGCGAAAGCATGGAGCATGACCGGCTGGCGGCTGGGATTTCTCGCCGCGCCGGAACCGATCGCCAAGGCGATTGACGCCGTGCAAAGCCATAGCACTAGCAATCCCAATTCATTCGCCCAAAAAGGCGGTGTCGAGGCGCTCAACGGCCCGCAGGATCACCTGCCGAAATGGCTCGCGGAATTTGATAAACGCCGCCGTTACGCGCACGCAAAATTGAATGCCATGCCCGGCATTTCCTGCGTGAATGCGAAAGGCGCATTTTATCTGTTCCCGAACATCTCGCAGACCGGCCTCAAATCCGCCGAGTTCTGCGCGAAACTTTTGGATCAGCAAAAAGTCGCCGCTGTTCCCGGCATCGCGTTCGGCGCGGACGATTACATCCGCTTGAGCTACGCCACCGGCCTGGCAAACATCGAAAAAGGCCTGGAACGGATGGATAAATTTTGCCAGACACTGGTGAAATAGTTTTTCCAAAAAATTAACTGCTCAAGCCGCGAGCCAGTTCGCGGTTTTTTATTCACAATCAAATGTGAATAGAAGTTTACCTGTTCGACACATTGGCGTAACACGCTTAAATTACCGTGTCAGTGTCCGAGCATGAAAAAAATCCTTATTCTGACCGCCGGATTTGACGATGGGCACAACGCCGCCGCCCGCAATTTGCGCGACGCGATTGAACTGCTCGACGAGGACGCGCGCGCCGAAATCTTCGATCTGTTCGCCGATGGACGCGGCGCATTTTCCACGTTGTTCCACAAAACCTGTTTGAGCCTCGCGCAATATGCGCCGATTTTGTGGAATGGCCTGCGCGCCGTGCCGGATGAAACGGCGGCGATGGAACGGCAGTTCGGCGGCTTTGCGCGGATGCACGATCCGCTGGAAAAAATCCTGCTCGAAACACAGCCGGATTGCGTCGTCTCCACCAGCCCGGCCTATGGCCATTTGATCCAGAGAATTTTCCGCAGCCACCGCGAACGCCCGTTCCGCCTCGTCACCGTCATCACCGAATCACTGGCGGCGAGTCCGGCCTGGTTTCGTGCCCCGGGCGATTATTTCTGCGTAGCCAACGAAACGGTGGCCGATTCGCTGCGCGTTGGCGGCGTGCCGGAAGCAAAGATCAAGCCGCTGGGTTTTCCCGTCAGCCCGGAATTCGCGCGCCCCAAAACCGATTTGCCCGGTCCAACGGTCAATGCGCCGCGCCGCGTGCTTTACCTGGTTCATTCCGGCAAGAAAAAAACCGGCAAAGCGGTTGACCGCTTGCTCGAACAATCCGATGTTCACGTCACGGTCGTCGCCGGGCGCGACGCGGAATTAAAAGCGAAATTAAGCGACCGCGTGCGCGGCGAGGAAAAACGCGTGCAGATACTTGGCTGGACGAACCAGTTGCCGGAATTGCTCCGCGCACATCACGTCGTCATCGCCAAAGCCGGTCTGGCCGTGCATGAAGCCATCGCCGCGCGTTGCCCCATCATCGTCAATCATTTCGACACCAGCCAGGAAGAAGCGAACGCCAGGCTGGTCGAAAAATCCGGCATCGGCGCGGTCGTGGAAAAAAACCGTGAAGCCGCCGAAATGGTCGAGCAGGCTTTTGATAATCGCGCGGAAATCTGGAACGACTGGCGGCGCAACCTGAGAAAAATTTCCCGCCCCGACGCGGCGCTGCGCATCGCGGAACTCGTCCTCGGTGAAATTGAAAACGACCGGCCCGCGCGAAAAGTCGCGCGGCTGTTCGACGCCGCGCCCGAACGCGTGATGCGTTCCACGCCAAAAATCAACGGCAGCCACCCGCAGATGCTGCTGTGCGATTTTCACATCCACACAAATTATTCCGACGGCAAATTGAGCGTGCCTGAGATCATTGATTTTTACGGTGAACGCGGCTTTGATTGCATCTGCATCACCGACCATCTGGCCGACCCGCGCCGGTTGCTTGGAAGAATTTCCGAACTCGCCAACCTGACACTCGGGCCGGATCAAGTTGAAGAATACTTCACCGTCATCGAACGCGAACGCCAGCGCGCGTGGCGGCGATACCAGATGCTGGTGATGACGGGGATCGAATTCAACAAGGACGGTTACACGAGCAAAACATCCGCGCACCTGCTGGGCATTGATCTGAAAGCGCCGGTCGACGCGGCGCTGGACATCCCTGAAACCATCGCGAAAATCCACGAACAAGGCGGACTCGCCGTCGCCTCGCATCCGCACATCATGAAAAGCGAATGGGGCAAGAACACGCTTTACCTCTGGGAAAACCAGGAAAAATTTGCGCCGTTGCTCGACGCGTGGGAAATCGCGAACCGCAACAACATTTTCAATGACATTGGGCTAAAACGACTCCCGTTCATCGCGAACAGTGATTTTCACAAGCCGAAACATATTTATTCGTGGAAAACCCTGATCCATTGCCAGAAGGATGCCGAGGCGATCAAGGATTGCGTCCGCCGCAACGAACATGTTGCCATCACGCTTTACCGCGATTTCGCGGCGGCCCCGGGCAAAAGTTTGCGGCACAGTTTTGACTCGCAGATCACGCCGCCGAATTTATTTCAGGAACGCCTGCCATTGGTGGGGCGAGCCGCCGTCGAGACAAAACTTCCGGCAGAATAACAGAATTTTCAGAATTCAACGCCAAGGCAAAATCGCAAAAAATCTGTCGCCGTCCCACAATTCCGTCGGGATTCTGCCGGTACGATTTCTCCCATTTTTGGAACGGCGACGCGCCATCTCTCGCAAGTTCAAAAAATTGTGGAAAGCAACCGCCTTTTCAACGAAGATGGGCGCATGGCACAAACCGAGAATAACGCCGGTCCGGTCGTTTCCGTGGAGGAGATCCAAAAATCATGGAATAATTTCACATTGCGCATTGAGCAGCTTGAAACCGGCAATGCCGTGCTGGAGCAGGAAAATAAAAACCTGCGCCGGCTTTTGGAAAATGTCATCGAACATCGGAAAAAATCCCACACTGAACTGGTTAATCTGGTGACCACTTTGGTCAGCAAGCTGCCGTTCAATGATCTCGGCGTCATCATCACGCGGCTGGTGGAGCACAATAATCAGGTCGCTGAGATTTCCGCCGCGTTGCTCGGCGGCAAGCTCGAGGAAGGCCAGCTTCAGCCGGCCATCTTGAAATTGCTGGACAAGACGAAGCGCGATTTGACGGCGGCGGTCAAACCGCTGGCCGAGGAACTGATCAAACTGGACACGCCGCTCGAAACTTCCATGCTGCAATCAGTGATCGCGCAGCCGGAAAATTTCTTCACACCGCCCGTCGTCCGCGCCAGCCGCTGTTTTGTCAAAGGCCAGATCCCGCGCGAACGCATCATCCGCGAATTTGGCGAAGCGGCGTTGATTTTCTTCAAGGATCTGACCACGGACGTGAAATATAATCCGCGACCGAAGCCGGAGGAAATCGTGCTCGGTTTCGCCGGTGATTTTGACGCGCTGCTCGCGCAGCATCCCAATGCCATCGGCGACAAAAAGAACGAACTGCTCGCGCTGCACCAAAAAATCAAAGAGAGCCGTCTGCCATCTGAAAAATCCCGTGCCCAAAAAAACGTTTTCCTGAAACTGTCGTTCATTCTCGAAATGCTGCATTACTACGAGAACCAAAGCGCCGAATCACCGGATGCGGTTTTTGCCCAGCGCTTGCCGCCATTGATCGAACAACTGGTGGTCACGGGTGAGCGGGATTCGCTGGACGAGAAATTGCTCAGGCAGGCGGAAGTGTTGTTGTCCTATGTCATCAGCCCCGATTACCGGCAATCCGTCGTCAATAATCTCGGAAAATCCGGCGGCCTGGCGAAAACATTGCGGCTCGTGCTGACCTTGCGCACCGAGAAAGCACCCGAACCGGACGAAGTGGCGGTCGAATTCGTCAAACATTTCATCGCGCCGGAAAAAGTTCCGCCGGTCGAAACCTTCGTGACCGTGATGCGGCTGACCCATCCCAACCGCTATCGCAAGGTGATCGAAGCCATTTTATCCACTGACCGTATCCGCAAAGCAGACGCGGACACTTTGGGCAAAGCCGTCGCCAAGGAACTCGGCATCACGGATTTTGAAAGCATTTTCAAAAAGGCGGACGCGCTTTCACCGGAAAAAGAACAAAAAATGGCGTGGGAAAACATCAAGGAACTGATCCACAGCCGCGCCACGCCGAACGAAATCACCGCCGCCATCCGCAAACGGTTGCACGCGAAATATGACGCTGACGAAGTCAAAGCCAGCTGGCTCACGCTCACCGAATCAGACGCCTTGTTGCTCGTCCGGGTTTTTTGCCTGTTGCCGTATCTGCCCGACGGCCAGACCGATCCCGTCGCCCGGGCTATTTTGGAATCGTATGTCTCGCGGCTCACACACGAAAAATATGCGGACACCTACAATAAAGTCGTCGCTGCGCTGCGCAACATGCACCGGGTCAAAGCCGACAGCCCGGCGCTGGTGAATTTCATTTCGCTCGTGCGCTGGGTGGACGCCGCCGCCGCCGATAAATTATCGCAGGATGTCGGACTGGCCGCACCGGTGGGCTGATTGGTATGACTTGATCTTGCAGAAATTCACCGCAAAAAATCGCGCTGCAACAACTGCATCAAATCATTCACCGCCAGCATCAATTCGCCGCGCCGCTCGGCGCCTTGCTCGTCGGACAAATCCAGCGGCGCGCTCATGGCTTCCGTGTAACGATGCGTCAACGCCAGTTGCTCATCCTGCTGGCCGGTCAAACTCAACAGCTCGCGCACTTTTTCCGCCTGCTTTTTTGCGATGGAAATTTTCTTCAACGCCGCGTTCACCGTCATCCCGTCCGCTTCAACGCGTTTCAATAAACCGCATTCAAACGTCCGGCAACGCTTGGGACGGTCCTGGTAAATGCCGCATAACTTGCCGTCAAAACACGCGCATGGCTGCGCGAATGCCAGCTTCCCCCGCCCTTTTTTCTGCAACGACAATCCAAGTTGCTTCAACCGCTTGGCATCGTCGCCGGCGCGCAATTCCACGTCGGCGAACAGCGTGCTGTCACAGCACAGGCCGCAGCTCGGACAAAGCTGTCCGACCGCCGTGATGGGATTTTTCGGGTTCACGTCCGCGCCCACCTTAACCTTTTCTTTCAGGAGAAGGAATCGCATTCACATGCTGTCTGATTCACGAATGATAGAGTGGAACCGGCCTCATCGCGATTTTTCCAGATGGACGGAAAACGGCTTTTATGAATCCGGAAAAGCGTCAGCACGTCTTTTGCGACATAAATGGTAAAGTGAAATAATCCGAACGAGTCGCGAATAAAACCGTCCTGAATGGACGGTGGAACAACCTCGCAAATTTTCCATCGTCCCGCCGGGACGAACCGCTTCATCCGCCAACCCACCAGCTTCGTAGCCGGCTAATTTCCATCCGTCGCTCCGCGACTTCAAAATGGCTTAACCACGACCACGCGAAAGACATGAGGGAATTTTAAAATTCATTTTCGCGTGTTTTGCGGTTTTAGTTTTTCGCCGGCCATTTGCTCAAACCATCTACCCGCCGCCCGCACATTGCCTGATTGCTTTTGTGAATCCGCGAAATTTCAGCACGGCGTCACTGAACGTGAGCGGCGAAAATAAATGTCTGATTTTCGGGCGCAGCGGCAATAATCTCTCAAATGCGTGATTCCAGCGACATGGAGTTGGTGCGGGAATATGCCCGGCTTAATTCGGAGATGGCTTTTGCTGAACTGGTTCAGCGGCATACAACCTGGTTTATTCGGCGGCGCTTCGTCACGTCGGTCTCGCCACGCAAGCCGAGGAAATCACGCAGGCGGTATTCATCATCCTCGCGCGCAAAGCCGCCAGTTTGCACCCAGACACGATCCTTGCAGGCTGGCTTTTTAAGACAACGCGACTGACGGCATTGAGTTTTCTGCGCGGCGAACGGCGACGTCAGTTCCGCGAACAGGAGGCTTATATGCAATCCACCTTGCAGGAATCCAACGACACAGCCGTCTGGCATCAACTTGCACCGTTGCTGGATGAAGCGATGTCGCGCCTGAACCAAAGGGATCGTGACGCCGTGATGCTGCGATTTTTCAAAGATCAAAGCGTGCGCGACATCGCCGCCGCTTTGCAGATCAATGAAGCCGCCGCGCAACGTCGTCTCTTGCGCGCGGTGGAAAAATTGCGTTCATTTTTCATCAAACGCGGCATCGCAGTTCCCGCCGGTGTTTTGACAGCGACGATTTCCGCCAATTCCGTTCAAGCGGCACCTGTGGCGCTGGCAAAATCTGTGACCACCGTGGCGGTTGTCAAAGGCGCGGCGGCTTCAGCTTCAACCTTAACCCTCATCAAAGGCGCATTGAAACTTATGGCATGGACAAAAGCGAAAACGGTAATTGTCGCCGGGGTAATTGCATTGCTAGCGGCAGGAACGACGACGGTGGTGGTAAAAAAAGTGTTCCAGCCATTTGATCCTTGGACCAACGCGGACAGCTTGAGCAGGGAATTTTCGGAGGCCATTCGAAAACAGATGGCCGATGACAAAGACTCTGAAGCCGGAATTAATGGAAATAGCAAGGCGGTCGCGGAAAGATTCAAAAAACGTCAAGACGAGATCAACAATATTTTCAAACGTTATTCTCAAAAAGCACCCGCCGGTGTCTTTATCCGTCCAACTCATTTTCCTGAAGGCCGAGCCGGTTCCACGCGACATGGCGATGATTTGATGGTTGAAATACAACAACCGTTCACCAGGTTGTTTTCCATCGCTTATGAAGAAACCGATAGATACGAAATTACACAGGCGCGAATGATTCTTTCCAAAAACTTCCCGGTTGGAAATTTTGATTTTTTGGTCAACGTGCCGGATCATGGTTTGGAACATTTTCAAGACCAGATTAAGAAACAGTTCGGGCTGGTTGCGCACGTTGAGATGCGTGAAACCAACATTCTGGTTCTCAAGGTGAGAAATCCCGCCGCGCCCGGTTTGCAACCCAACGCGCAAACTTCCATCATAGGTCCCGGCTTTTTTGGCTCCGAGGAACTGGCGGGCGATTTGGAACAGGAGTTTTTCAATCAGCCAGTCGTTGACGAAACCCATTTGACTGGCAGTGAGCACGTTTTTCTTGTGCCGTTCAAGCCGGTTGATTTGGATGCGTTGAAACAAACACTGCTCGACGAATATGGACTTGAGTTGGTTCCTGAACGGCGTTCCATCAAAATGCTCGTAGTTGAAAAAGCACAATAGCATTTTCCTCCAACGCCCTTCGCAAACCATTTTACACACCGCCCACGCCTTGTATAATGTCCTTCTGTGAATTCGCAAAAGCGTCAGCGTGTGATCTGCGGCATGAGCGGAGGAGTTGATTCCTCGGCAACAGCGGCGCTTTTGATCGAACAAGGTTACGATGTCATCGGCATCACGCTGAAACTCTGGCCGCAGGATTGCGTAAACCGCGCTGAAGACAAATGCTGTGGCCCGCAGGCCGTCACCGACGCGCGCTCCGTTTGCGACAAGCTCGACATCCCGTATTACCTCATTGACGAGGCGGCGGAGTTCCAAAAGCACGTCATCCAATACTTCGCCGACGAATACAAGGCCGGCCGCACGCCGAATCCCTGCGTGATGTGCAATCAAAACTTGAAGTTCGGCCGGCTCATTGACCGCGCAGATCAACTCGGCGCGGATTTTATCGCCACAGGACATTTTGCGCGCATTGAAAAAAGCGCGGATGGTTCGCGTCATTTGCTCAAGCGCGGACGCGATTTGCGGAAGGATCAAAGTTATTTTTTGTTCTCGCTGCGACAGGATCAGCTTGCGCGCGTGATTTTTCCGCTCGGCGAAAAGACCAAGAGCGACACGCGTGAAGTCGCGCGGCACTGCAATCTCAAGACCGCCGACAAGGAGGAGAGCATGGAAATCTGTTTCGTGCCGGACAATAATTACGGCGGCTTTCTTCAGTCAGCGAACCTCGTGCAGAAGACTCGTGGCGACATCGTGGATTTACACGGTCACGTCCTCGGCCAGCATGATGGCATCGCGTTCTATACCATCGGCCAGCGCAAGGGGCTTGGCATCACGACGAGCAAGCCGGTCTATGTCGTTGAATTGGATGCAGAAAACAATCGCGTCATCGTGGGTGATGATTCCGCGCTCGACCGCGATGAATTCGTCGCCGACCGCTGCAACTGGCATCCGTTCGACCAGTTGACCGAACCCATCGAAGTCACGGCGAAAATCCGTTACAACCATGCCGGTGCGGCGGCGACGTTATATCCGTTGAAAAATGGAAAGACGAAAGTCAAACTGCACACGCCGCAGCGCGCCATTACCCCCGGCCAGGCCGCAGTTTTTTATCAAGATGACTTGGTCGTCGGCGGTGGCTGGATCATGCGATAGCCAGGCTCAATAAAAAAGGAACGCAGGCATTAAAATCCCATCAGCAGCGTAATGGGATATTTCAAAACGCGAAAACCGCGCAGTCATTCTGACGTCACGAAACTCATCACATTGACAGTTCACCCAAGCCGGTGCATTGTTTCTGGCATGAAAAAACTGATTTTGCTCGCCACCATTGCGCTGTTTCAGACCGTCGCCATCCACGCGGCGGATTCCATTTATGATATTCCGCTCAAGGATATTGACGGCAACGCGACTTCGTTGAAGCCGCAAAAAGGCCAGGTTCTGCTCCTCGTCAATGTGGCGTCGCACTGCGGCTTCACGCCGCAATACAAGGCGCTCGAAGCCGTCTACCAGAAATACAAGGACCAGGGCCTCGTCATCTGCGGGTTTCCGTGCAACCAGTTCGGCGGACAGGAACCCGGCACTGACACGGAGATCAAACAATTCTGCACGGCCAAATACGACGTGACGTTTCCCATGTTTGACAAACTGGAAGTCAACGGCGACAACCGGCATCCGCTCTATGTGCTGCTCGCCGGCAAAGACTCGCCGTTCCCCGGCAATATCCGCTGGAATTTCACCAAATTTCTCATCGGCCGCGATGGCAAGATCGTCAACCGTTTCGATTCCAAAGTGAAACCGGATTCTGATGAAGTGACCAAAGCCATCGAAGCGGCGCTGGCGGCAAAGTAAAACCCCATCGGTTGAACCAATAAAAAAAGCAGCGGGCGTTCAATCCGCTGCTTTATTTTTTGCGTACATCACTTCGTCTGCGGTGTGGGCTGGATGACATTTTTGTGCTCCAGTTTTTCCAGCTTCGGCGTGATGACGACCTGGCAGTAACCCGCGTTGGAATTGTTGTCGTAGTATTGCTGATGGTAATCCTCGGCCTTGTAAAATTTCTTCAGCGGCACGATTTCCGTCACGATGGGATTCCGAAAATCCGCTTGCGCTGCCAGCTTTGATTTTTCGGCGACCAGTTTTTGTTTCTCGTCGCGATACAAAATGATGGAGCGATACGATGTGCCCTCATCCGCGCCCTGACGATTGAGCGTGGTCGGATCATGCGCCTGCCAGAACACGTCCAATAATTTAGCGTAGGAAATTTTTGCAGGATCAAAAACGATCTCCGTCACTTCCGCATGGCCGGTTGTTTCGGTGCAGACTTCCGGATAGGTCGGGTTTTCCGTGGTGCCGCCGGCAAAACCGCTCGTCACGGAAATCACGCCGGGCAGCCGTTCAAAAACCGCTTCCATGCACCAGAAACAGCCGCCGCCTAAATCCGCAATTTCAGTTGTATTCGTGCTCATAGAATTCGTCGTTTGTGCCGTCGCGGCCAAGTTGACCGCGCCAGCAGCCAGCAAAGTCCAAAACAATCGTTTCATAAACATTTGACGTTCAACCGTGCCGTTTATTCAAAAATCAACCACGGCTGGGAAAAGTTTTGACACGAATCACGCTAATTTTCGCGATGGGATTTTGCCCGGTTTGAATTCGTGTTAATTCGTGCCTGTTTTTATCCGTGGTCATCCGCGTCCCAAGCCTCAATTTTCCGATTCCGGCTGGTCCAGATAATCGCCCGGCGGCAGATCGGCAAAGCTTTCAAAATGCTCCGGTTTCAGCGGCTCGGAAATCGCGTGTTCGCCGCCGAACCATTTTCCAAGATCAATCAGTTTGCAACGCTCCGAACAGAACGGCCCGAATTTCCCGGTGAACCAGTCGCCGGACTTTTTGCACGTCGGGCATTTAATCGACGGCATGGGAACTATTTGGTTTCGTCCACGACTTTTTTAAGGTCGGTGATCACATCCGTCGCGGCATCCAGTGAAACGCCGGCGTCCGTCAAAGTTTTCTGCACGCCGTCCAGCACCGTCTGCTGCTGCGCCGCCGTCAGCTGCGAGCTGTTGAAAATGCCGTGGACTTCGCGCGCCAGTTTCGTCTGCTGCGGTTGCGTCATTTTTTTCCCGACCAGTGCCGTCATCAAATCTTTCGTCAATATCCTGACCGCGCCGGACGATGCCCTGGTATTTTGTGACGCTGAGGATAAATCATTGAGCAACGAAATTCTCTGATCCGTCGCCGGTTTGTCGGTCGCGGCATTTAACGCTGCGATGTCAGCCTGCAAGTGGGTGATGTTCTGCAACGCCGCCGCCATTATCGGATCGATTTTGGGAGTGTTCTGCGCGGGGGCGGATGGCTGGGTTGAACTGGTCGCGCCGCCTTGATTCTGTATTTGCTGCTGTTCGGCGGCGTTTTGGTCGCTGGTACGCTTGGCCTGTTGGATCGCCATCACATAAGGATCGGCCAGCGCTACGCTGGCGACCAGAAGCGTGCAAAAAAATGCGATGAACACTTTCATGGGTTTTAATGGCTCACGATCAGCATGGAATTTTTTGATAACAATGAAATGTAATCTCTCAAAATATGTTCCGTTTCGTCAAGCGCGGCGTCCGGCGATATCCGGTCCAATTCAACCGGGTTCGTCACGGAAAGCGTGCTGCCAACGACGCTCACTCCGCTCAGAAGCATCGGACTCACGGGCAATTTAAAGTCCGGGCAATTAGTCCAGACCGCCACCACATTTGTGCCTTGGAGGGAAATATCAGGCGTGGTGGTTGGCAGCGCAAAAAAGTTCGTGCTGTTTGTGTCACAACTGTAATAAATGAACGGCGGACCGTGCTGGTAGGCGGCGGTCACATTATTCGTCGTGAAATAAGACAGCGGCGCGGGTAATCCGGGATGGCCGGAATTCTCGACGGTCAATTCATAAATCTTTGCGCCCGGCACGGGACGGCTTTCAAGTTCGTCATTGTAAGCCTGATTTTGCGCCGCAACCTGTTCATCTTCCTTGATGGCGTCATTTTCGTTGATGGTGGCCATCCGATCCTCCTGCGATTTCTCATATTCGGCGATGTTCTGATTGATGAAGGCAAAATCTTGATTGGTCGCCAGCCGCGCAGCGGAACGCTGGCGCAGTTCGCCAAGGTATGGCTGGACGAGATTCAATTTATCGAAACTCACCGGCTCGATAGTGTCCCACGGCAATGGATAATCGAGCGCGGTTTCACCGACTAACGGCGAATGATCCAGCTTGTCGGGCAAAACAATGTCAGACGCGACGCCTTTCAATTGTGTGGATGCGCCGGTGATGCGATAGAATTTACCCTTGGTGATCTTGAGCGTACCGGGGTCATTGGTCGCCGCAGGGGTGGCCGCCCACACATACGGGTGGAGCATCCTCAATTCCTGCACCGTGCCTTTGCCATGCGTGGAAGTGTCGCCAACGACGATGGCCCGTCCGTAATCCTGCAACGCGGCGGCGGTGATTTCCGAGGCGGACGCGCTGAAACGGTTGATCATCACCACCAGCGGGCCGTCATAGAGCACGCCGGGATCAGGATCAGAATCCACCGAAACTTGTCCGTCAGAATCGCGGGCCAGCACGACCGGACCATCCTTGATGAATAGGCCGGTCAACTTCACGGCTTCGTCCAACGAACCGCCGGGATTGCTGCGCAAGTCCAGAACGATGCCGTCCACTTTTTCATCCTTTAATTTCTTGATGAGTTTTGCGACATCAACCGATACATAGCTTTGCCCGCCGGATGAACCCATCGGCGCGTAAAATGAAGGCACGTCAAGCACGCCGAGCCGCCGACCGTCAGGAAACTCAATCAACTGCGCCTTGGCCTCCCCATTTTCAAGTTTGATTTCGTCACGAACGAGCGTGATAACGTGATGGCTGGAACGATCGGCGACCGGACTGATGGTCAGCCGCACTTCGGTATTTTTTGGCCCGCGAATGAGTTGGACGACTTTTTCGAGATCCATGTCCACCACGTCCACCGGCGGTTTGCTGCCTTGTGCGACGGCGATGATGCGGTCTTCAGGATTGAGCAATTTACTTTTGCCCGCCGGACCGCCGGGCAATACTTCCTTGATCGTGCAATAGCCGTCGATTTCGTTCAGGACCGCGCCGATGCCGAACAGCGAGAGGCTCATGTCGATGGAAAAATCCTGCGCATGCGGGGCGCTGAAATAATCAGAATGCGGATCATAGGCATGCGCCAATCCATATTCGAGATACAATTGTAAAATGGCGTCGCCATCCACGTTAGTCGTCATGTGCAGACTTGAACGATAACGGCGGGTCAGCGTGTCAATGATGTTCGTGGTCGCACCAGCCGGCAGTTTCACGGTCACCACCCCGTTCGTTTCGGAAACTTCCTGCGCCAGTTTTTCTTGCAAATACTCGTAGCGCAGCCGTTGTTTCCAAAGCGCTTTCGCCGCGTCCAAGTCCGCCGGAAACGGTTCATGGCGGCGGTCAATCTGGATTTTTTCATCCGCCGTGAATTTGAAGTAATCGTGCTTCAATAATTCATTCACATAATCATCGTGCTGCTGGGAACGCTCCATGAACCGTTCGTAGATCGCATAGGCTGGCGTCAGGTCGGCGACGCCGTTGCCGCCCGTGGTGAGCGTGTCGAGATTGGTGCGGTAGATATTAAACTCGGCCAGGTCAGATTGCAGAAAATTCTCATGGCGCGGGTCGAGTGAATTGATGTAACCGTCAAAAAACCTTTCGGAAAGGTCAGTATCCAGCGAACGTTGCAGGTATTGATATTGCCCCAACAACATCGCCGTGGCATAGGCGATGCGCGGATTATTCGGGTCGGACTTGAATTTTGCCGCCACCCCCGTGACCGGCCCGGGATCGGACGATTTCGCCGTCACACATCCCGCCCAGATGGCGAGCGCCGCAGCAATAAATAAAGCCACCAATGAAACTTGTTTTGAACGCATGATAAATTGCAACATTCGACCCAAACTAACCCAAATCGTTCAGTGAAGGAAATAAATTGCGCCATAAAACGGCCGACCCCGGTCTCATTCCTTAAAAAAATCCTGTCCATCCGGCCAATTCTGGCTAAATCTATGCGGGCAAATATGCCTTTTCTCGACGACATCGAACCGCTGAAACAGACCGCGTTGGCCGAATTGAAAAACGCGCCCGACCTCGCTGCGCTGGAACAAACGAAAGGCGCGTGGATCGGACCGAACGGCAGGTTCACCGCGCTGATGAAACAACTCGGCACGCTTTCAAAAGAAGAAAAGCCCGCCGCCGGCAAACTCATCAACGCCGCCAAAACCGAACTCGAAGCCGCGCTCGTTTCCCGCCGTGAGGAATTGGAACTTAAAGCCGCGCTGCCGAAAGAACCCACCGATTTCACGTTGCCCGGACGCCGCCGTGCGCCCGGCAAACTGCATCCGCTCACGCAGGTCACCGACGACATCGTCCGTGCCTTTCGCAAGATCGGTTTCGCCGTCGCCGACGGACCGGAGATCGAGGACGAATATCATTGCTTCGACGCGCTCAACACGCCCGCCGATCATCCCGCGCGCGATGCGCAAGATACATTTTATTTGGCAACGAACGGCGCTGACACAGCACCGCTACAAAACCCTGTAGCGGCGGTCGATGACCGCCGGCTCCTTCGCACACACACCAGTTCCGTCCAGATCCGCGTGATGAAATCGCAGCCGCCGCCCGTACGCATCATCGTGCCGGGCCGCGTGTACCGCCGCGACAACGCCGATGCCACGCACAATCCGACCTTCCACCAGATCGAGGGACTTTACGTGGACAAAAATGTCACCGTCGGCGACCTCAAGGGCACGGTCGAATTCGTTTTCCGCGAACTCATGGGCAGCGACGTGAAGATCCGTTTCCGCCCGCACTATTTCAGCTATACCGAGCCGAGCTATGAGATTGATTTCACCAATGCGCTGGTGAAGAAGATGGGCAAGGACTGGCTGGAGATTGCCGGCTGCGGCATGGTGCATCCGCAGGTGTTCGAGAATGTCGGTTACGATCCCGCCGTCTGGACCGGCTGGGCGTTCGGCTTCGGCATCGAACGCATCGCCATGCTCCGCTACGGCATCAACGACATCCGCCTTTTCTACGAGAACGATGTGCGGTTCTTGAGACAGTTTTAGTAAATGAGCTTTTAATTTAGTTTTGACAAAATAATTTTCCGATGAAAGTCACCCTTAACTGGCTCAAACAATACGTTGATTTCAACTGGTCGCCCGAGGAACTGACCGAGCGGCTCACCATGCTCGGCCTCGAAGTCGAGGGGGTGCAGAAAATCTCCGGCGCATTCGACGGCATCGTCGTGGCACAGGTCGTCACGCGCGACAGGCATCCCAACGCCGACAAGCTCTCGCTCTGCCGCGTCAACGACGGCTCGGGTGAACGCCAGATCGTCTGCGGCGCACAGAATTTCAAGGCGGGCGATAAAGTGCCGCTCATCCTGCCCGGCGCAGCGTTGCCGCCCAAGCCCGGCGCTCAAGAGCCGTTCACGCTTAAAGTGGGGAAGATTCGCGGTGTGGAATCACACGGTATGTTGTGCTCACACGAGGAATTGGAAATTGAACCGGAAACCATCGGCCTGAAAAAAGAAGATGGCCTTTTGATTTTACGTGAAGATGCGAAGGTCGGCCAGCCATTCGCGGAATATCTCGGGCGCAGCGGCAGCGACGTGGTTTATGACCTTGAAGTCACGCCCAACCGTCCGGACTTGAACAGCGTTATCGGCATCGCGCGCGAAATCGCGGCGGTAACGGGGAATCCGCTGCGGATTCCCGAAGTCAGAAGCCAGAAGTCAGAAGTCAGAACGGAAAGTCTGGTTGCGGTCAAAATTGAAGCGGCGGAACTCTGTCCACGTTACACGGCCCGGGTCATCAAAGGCGTGAAAATCAGGCCGAGTCCTGACTGGCTGCGCAGCACTTTGGAAAAAGTGGGCATCCGCAGCATCAGCAACGTCGTGGACGTGACGAATTACGTCATGCTCGAAACCGGCCAGCCGCTGCACGCATTCGATTACCATCTCATCGCCCAAGGCGCGAACGGCAAACCGACCATTGTGATCCGGCACGCGCACGAAAAGGAAAAATTCAAGACGCTCGACAATCAGGAACGGACGCTCACGAACGAAATGCTGCTCATCGCTGACGAACAAAAAGCCATCGCGCTGGCCGGCGTCATGGGCGGCGCGAACACGGAAATCAACAACGACACGCGTGACGTGCTCATCGAGAGCGCGTATTTCTCGCCGGTAAACATTCGTCGCACAAGCAAGCTGCTCGGCCTGCGCAGCGAATCCAGTTACCGCTTCGAGCGGGGCGCAGACATCGGTATTTGCAATTGGGCGAGCCAGCGAGCAGCGCAATTGATCTTGGAAACCGCCGGTGGCGAATCGGCCGAAGGCGTCGTAGACATTCAACCGCAGACCAAAACGCCGAAGGAAATCGTTTTGCATTACGCAAAAACCGATGCGCTGCTGGGCGTGCCAGTTTCACACGCGGAACAACTTTCGCATCTGACCAAACTTGGCCTGACTTTGACCGAACAAACGCCCGGGGTCTGCACTTTCAATATCCCATCATGGCGCGCGGACTTGAAACGCGAAGTGGATTTGATCGAAGAAGTCGGCCGGTTGCACGGCGTGAATAACATTCCCAGCACACCACCGCGCGGGGCGATCGGGTTTAATTCTTTTGATGCAGTTTATGACCAGATTTCCGAAGCGCGTCGAATTTTGACCGGGCTCGGTTTGAATGAAGCGCAGGGGCAAACGCTCATTGCGAAGCCAGAAGCCAGAAGCCAGAAGCCGGAAGAAATTGTCGCGCTGGCAAATCCATTGAGTTCAGACATGGATGTTTTGCGGCCAAGTTTGCTGCCCGGTTTGATCCATTCGCTGCGGCACAATGTCAGCCGGAAAAATGATGACGTGGCTTTGTTTGAAATCGGCCGCGTATTCACCAACGTGAACGGCCGGACGAAGGAAAACCGCAGCGTCGCCATTGCCATCACCGGCCAGCGCGCCCTGCCCTTCTGGAGCGGCGGCGAACGCGATGCAAAATTCGACGCTTATGATCTGAAAGGTCTGGCCGAAGATTTGCTGGAACAATTTGGTTTGCGCGGCATCGCCTTTGGCCAGCGCGCGGAAAGCACGGCATTGTTCCTCGAATCCGCCGCCGTGACGCTGGGCGGAAAATTGCCGCTGGGCGAACTCGGCCAATTGCTGCCAACGCTGGCAAAAAAATACGACCTGCGCGACGGCGTTTTTCTTGCGGAATTCAACCTGGATTTGCTGCTGGCAAAACGGAATCTCACAAAATCATTCAAACCGCTGCCGCAATTTCCGTCGAGCCGGCGTGACGTCGCGATTTTGGTTTCCGAGACGACCACGCACGACGCGGTATTGCAAGCCGTCAAATCCGCCAAGCCCGCGAATCTGGAAAGCGTGGAGTTGTTCGACGTCTTTCGCGGTAAAAACGTTCCCGACGGACAAAAAAGCCTGGCTTATGCGTTCACTTATCGTTCACCCGAAAAGACCTTGACGGATGCCGACGTGAATGCCGCTCACGAAAAAGCGGTGGAAAGTTTGAAGCAAAAATTATCGGCGGCCATCCGCTGACGTTGCAAAATTATTCCGGCACGCCCAGCGGTGGCATGGGGCAATCCAGCGTGTCAGCAACGGCGCGGAGCAATTCCGCTTCGCCTTCCTGGATCACGCCGTCCGCCCCGACGACGTGCGCGCACGCTTCGAGCAGATTTTTTTTGATGATCGGCACTGCCAGCGCCAACCGGTCCAATGCCTCGCTGATCGGGTCAATGCCGCATTGCTCGCGCGGCCGCAACACTAATTCGGAATCGTCCGGCGCGCGCAAATACGGCGCGCCCGTGTCAAAAGCTTTTTGGATTTCGTTCGGAACCTCGCTGCCAACGTTGGCCAGCGCGGACAAAACCACGGCGCAATCCGTCACGAGCGGTTTGAGCGTGTAGAACTGGATGGCAGTCGGACGCACCGCGCCAAATTTTGGCGCCAGATGACGGAGGACAATTTTTTGCAGGACAAATCCGAATAATTCCACTTTGCCGTCGCTTTGGATCAGCCAGGCAAGCGTCTGTGAAAAATTCTGGAACTGTTCCGCGCTTAATTGTTTCAGCGCCCCGAGCGCGAGGTTGACCAGCGGCAAACGCGCCGCCGCGCCGGTTTGCGTGACGTCATTAAAAAGCGCGACGGCTTTTTCAGAAACGGCCGCCGAAACGCGTTTGGCGATTTCGTCCGTTTGCGTGGCGCGCATTTTTTCATCCGGGCTCAATAGCAGCGCATAAATCAGCGCGACGGCGTCGAGCGGCTCACGCACGGCGGTCAGCAAATTTTCCGGCAACGCCGCCCGCATGTTTTCGGCGTATTTCAGGTGCAACGGCGTGGGATTGCCAAGGTTTGGCAAAACGTAATGCGGCTTGATAACCGGCGGTTTGCCGGCGGCATCCGCCGAAAGCATGGCGCCGCCGAGCATGATCATTTTCCCATCAATGAAGACCGGACGCGGTTCGCGCTGGTGATTTTGGATTTCCGCCTTTATTTCGTCCAGGTTGACGCGCGGAAATTTCCCATCCCACGTCGTGTCAATGGCGCGGATACGGTCTTCGAGCGGCGGATGGGTGGACAGGGCATGGAATGCCGAACGCGGAATGCCGTTGCCGAAAAATAAATGACCGGCGTCGGGCGCGTGGGCGGAAATCAACCACGACCCGAAGCCATAGCCGCCGATTTTCTGGAGCGCGCCGGAAAGCCCGGCGGGATTGCGCGTGAATTGAACCGACGAGGCGTCGGCCAGAAATTCGCGCTGGCGGCTGACGGCGGCCTGGATGAGCCGGCCGAAAAAAAGTCCGAGCGAGCCGACGACCAAAAGTAAAATGCCGATGACCGGCAATGGATTTTTATCCCGGCTGTTGCCGCTGCGCGCGTAAAGCAGGATCCGGCCGATGGTGGCAATGCACAGAATCCCGAACAGAATGCCGATGAGCCGCACGTTCAACTTCATGTCGCCATTCAAAATATGACTGAACTCGTGGCCGATGACGCCTTGCAGTTCATCGCGGGACAGCAATTTCACCGCGCCATGCGTAACCGCAACGACGGCATCGCTGGTCGTGTGACCGGCGGCAAAAGCGTTGATCCCTTTCTCGTCGTCGAGCACATAGACCTGTGGCATCGGCACGCCGGAAGCAATGGCCATTTCCTCGACAACATTAAGCAGCTTGCGTTCGTCCGGATCGGTGGTATTTGACGCGACCAGCCTTCCGCCAAGCGACTCTGCGACCGCGCCGCCGCCGCCGGCCAGGGCCATCGTCTTGTAAGCGCTGCCGCAAAAAATGACGGCAAGGGTTCCCAGCGCGACCTCGGCAAATAGTTTTACATCCCAAAAACCGAACGACGACTGATCCGAATAATAATGATGACGCCGCAAACCGACATAAGCGGAAGCGAACACCGCGACGCCATAAATCATCACGATCATCGAGATGACGGCGAGGGTGAAATAAAGAACCAGCCACTTCGTTTTGCGACGGGCCTGGTCTTGTCGCGCGAAAAAATCCATTTTGGGAAGGACGGCGTGTCGCCGTCCCAAATTAAATCAAACCGGAGACGGCGGCATGCCGTCTCTCCCGCATTTACGAAAATGAAACCTTCGGCGCATCCTTCTGTTCCGGCTTGTCGATCACGAACAATTCCGCCGGTGTGAAGTTGAACATGCCGGCGATGAGGTTGCTTGGAAATACTTCGCGGTCGGTGTTGTAACCCATCACGGAATCATTATAAGCCTGCCGCGCGAAGGAGATTTTATTTTCCGTCGAGGTCAATTCCTCCGTGAGCTGCATCATGTTCTGGTTCGCCTTCAAGTCGGGATATTGCTCGGAAACCATCATCAACCGGCTCAAGGCGCCGCCCAATCCGGTTTCGGCGGCGGCCAGATTTTTGACCGCGCCGGAATCGCCCGGATTGCTCGCCGCCGTTTGCGACGCGGCGTAAGCGATATTGCGCGCCTGCGTCACGGCTTCGAGCGTGCTGCTCTCGTGCTTCATGTACCCCTTCGCGGTCTCGACGAGATTCGGGATCAAGTCGTAACGGCGCTTTAATTGAACATCAATCTGCGCGTAGGCGTTTTTGTAACGATTGCGCAGCGTGACGAGCTTGTTGTAAATGCCAGCCACGACCGCCGCAGCGATGACCACGACCACCACCAAGCCGATCAAAACGGCAACCAATCCCAAGGCCACCACCGACGGTTCTGCGAACATGATTTGAGTTGTCATAGTTTCCTTTTATTAAGTTTGTCCATAGCTTGGCCGAACCGCCTTTCGCGGCAATAACAATTTTCCCACAATTTTGGAATGGGCCTGGCGGCCACTGTTTTATGGCTCGACCTCGACCGGCATTCCCACCCACGCCAGCTGCAGGAGATACTCCGCATCCCAATTCGCCAGGCGAAAACAGCCGTGCGATTCCGTCCGTCCGACCTGTTCGGGATTGGGTGTGCCGTGCATGCCGTAACCCGGCTTGTCCAAACCAATCCACGCGACCCCGACAGGATTATTCGGGCCGGGCGGCAAAATCAATTTGTGCCCGATCGCCTGCAATTCGGTCGACTCCGGAAAAAGTTCCGGGTTCACCGTATAATTTGGATCGGGCGCCATGACGACAACGTGCAATTCGCCGACCGGACGTTTCTCGACTTTTGCCGCGATGCTGCAGGGGAAATGCGCGAGCAGGTTCGTTTGCGCATCGAACGCTTCCAGAAATTTTTCGGACAAATGAATCACGACGAACGCCGCCTTGTCAGCCGGCTCGGGATATTCCGCGTCGGGAATTTGCAAGGCCGTGCCGGCATTGATATTTGCCCAGTCCACGCCGGGATTCAGCTTTTTGATCAGCAACGGATGCGCGTGCGCCTTTTCGCCGACCAATTCCAGTTCCGTTTCATAAGCCAGCGCGGACTGCCGGGATTTTTCCAGCCACGTTTTGCCGATCGGCTGCAAGCTGGCGAGATCGTTCGTTGTCACCGTATAAGTTGCCAAAACGGGCGCGGCGAGCGTGAGCAGTGAACGCGTGTTCGCATCCAGCGTGCCGCTGGCAGACAAATTTTCCGAACGTTGAAAGGCCGCGATGGCCGCGCGCGTTTGTGAACCGATGGCGCTGTCAAGCGAACCCGGCGAAATCGCCCGCCGCGCCAGCGCGATCTGTATCTCCAACGCGTCACGAACCGGGCGCGGAAATCCCATCGGCGACGACTGCGGGACAGCGAAGGTTGATTCACTTTTGGGCGG
>Ga0206867_1032_pt1 | contig 32155 bp, 28 predicted proteins | sample Alteio_BWOrgCont_37_FD_152905 | JGI IMG/M metagenome (GOLD analysis project Ga0206867, IMG submission 152905) | Enriched cells from forest soil in Barre Woods Harvard Forest LTER site, Petersham, Massachusetts, United States -... | ecosystem: Environmental > Terrestrial > Soil > Temperate forest >...
CGGGATCCTGATCGGGCACGAGGCGGCAGGTGATTTTTGCGCGCGCCCAGGACGGCACAATCGTTTTGCTGCCTGCCCCTTGATAACCGCTGGTCAGGCCGTTGATCTCAAAAGTCGGCCGGGCGCTGCGTTGTTCGGTCGGCGTGAAACCGTGTTCGCCGAAGAGTTGCGGTGAGCCGAGAAGTTTTTTGAGCTGGGCATCCTTGAGCGGAAAACGCACGGCCTGCAGGCGTTCAAATTTTGAAAGCGGTTCGACGTCGTCATAAAAACCGGGGATGGTGACGCGGCCTTTTTCGTCACGGACTTGCGCGAGCAAACGGGCCAGCGCCATGGCGGGATTTTCCACCGCCCCGCCGAAGACGCCGGAATGCAAGTCGCGCGCCGGGCCGTGCAAGGTGATTTCAAAGGCGCTGATGCCGCGCAGTGAATAAGTCAGAGCCGGATGTTTCAGGTCGGGCATGCCGGTGTCGGAAATGACGATGGCTTCACAGGCCAGTTCGCGCCGGTTCTTTTTAAGAAAACTGGAAAGATTTTCGCTGCCGACTTCTTCCTCGCCTTCGAGCACAAACGTCAAATCGCAGGGCAGGGGCGTGCCGCTTTTCAAGTAAGCTTCAACAGCTTTCAGGTGTGCGAAGTTCTGGCCTTTGTTGTCCGTGGAACCGCGCGCAAAAATTTCCCGCCCGACGATGCGTGGTTCAAACGGCGGCGATTTCCACAAGTCAAGCGGTTCAGGCGGTTGCACATCGTAATGGCCATAAACCATGAAATGCGGCCGATGGGATTTTTTTGCGGGTCTTAGGGTTTTGGCAACGATGATGGGATGGCCGTTCGTCGGATGGATTTTCGCATCGAGGCCGATTTGGCGGCAATGCGCCACGAGCCAGTCGGCGCACACTTGCAAATCCTTTTTGTGTTGCGGTTGCGCGGAGACGCTGGGAAAGCGCAGGTAATCGCAAAATTCCGCGAGGAAACGGCTCTGGTTTTTCTTCAGGTAATCAAGCACGCCTTGCATGCTTGAAAAGCTAGATGATTCCATCTGCGGGCACAATTCAAGAACGCCGGGAGGTTTTTAGTCAGGGCGCGACGGAGTCTCTCCCGTCCAAGGCGATTATTTCTGCGCCGCGATCATCCCGCTTTTGCGCGCGTAATTAAACAGGCCGCCGGCGTCCACAACCGGACGAACATCGCCCAGCGGTTTGAAATGGAAAACTTTGCCGGTGGCTGGAACGGTGACGGTCGCCGCGTCGAGATCAACGGTCACGACGTCGCCGGTTTTCAACGTGTCGCAAAGGCGTTCAGTGACTTCGCACGGATACAATTCACCGGTGGCGACGGAATTGCGGAAGAAGATGCGCGCAAAACTTTCGGCGAGCACGATCCGGCCTTTCGCCGACCCGAGCGCGATGGGCGCATGTTCGCGCGAACTGCCGCAGCCGAAATTTTTCCCGGCAACGATGATGGGATATTCGCTGTCCAGCTGGCCTTCCTTGACGTAGCGGATGGGGTAAAGTGATTTGGGCAGGCCGTCGAGCGCGTAGCTGCCGAGCTTCTCATATTCCTCGGGGATCGTCGGCACGAGGTTCAGAAATTGCGCGGAGATGATCTGGTCGGTGTCAATGTTGTCGCGCACGACATAAACGGGGCCGGTGAAAACAGTTTGCATAACGAGCTTAATGTGCCGTGTGCAGGCGAAATTTTCAATGCCAAACCTGCCGGTAAATAACAGAAGATGGATTTCTAATCAGATTTCGGCGGAAAAATTGGCGGCGACACAGTGTGTTGTTCACGTTTGCGGATGGCGATGACGGCGATGGTGCAGGCCGTCCACGTGGGCAACTCGTTGAGACCGGGAACGAGTTCCAGCGCGAACGTCGGCAGCAGCAGCCAGTGGAATCCGATCAGCCAACTGGCGGCAAGCATCGTCACCACATCAATCGCCTGGTCGCCAAAAAACCAGCCGAGCGGGCCGAGACAAAATTGCAAGCCGTCGGCGCACACGGCGATGACGAGCACAAAGGCGATCCTCAACCTGGTCAATTTCGGCGTGCGGACGATTCGATTTAATGGCTCCGGCAATTTCATCTGGCTGGACGAATTGAAACCAATCGGCTTGCCGAGTCCAAGCCTGTTTCTATAATGCCTGCGTGCTCGACATCAAATTAATCCGCGAAAAAACCGATTTTGTCCGCGCCCGCCTCGCCACGCGCGGGGCCGGGGACGAAAAACTCATTGATGGGATTTTACAGGCCGATGAGCAGCGCCGGAAAATCCTGGCCGAAGTTGAAACTTTGAAATCCCAGCGCAACCGCGTGTCGAAGGAAATCGGTGCGTTGATGGGGCAAGAGAAACTGGCCGAGACGGAAACCAAAAAAGCCGAAACGCGCGAACTTGGCGACAAAATTACCGAACTCGATAAACTTGCCGCCAAGGCTGACGCTGATCGCGACGAATTGATGTTGCGAGTGCCAAATTTACCGAACGAGACGGTTCCCCCTGGCAAAACGGCGGAAGATAATCCCGAGGTTCGGGTGCATGGCGAAAGAGCCATTTTTGATTTCAAGCCCAAATCGCACGTCGAACTGTGCGAAAGTTTGAAGCTGGTGGATTTTGCGCGCGGCGCGAAAATTTCCGGCAGCGGGTTTTTGCTCTACACGAATTGGGGTGCGCGGCTCGAACGCGCGTTGATTCAATTCCTGCTCGACCTGCACATTCACGAACACGGTTACACCGAGGTTTCGCCGCCGTTCGTGGTGAATGAGAGCTGCATGTTTGGCGTCGGCCAGTTCCCGAAATCACTCGACCAGGCCTATGCGGTGCGTGAAGGTCTGGATGATGGCACACTCGGGAAATTATTTTTGGTGCCAACGGCGGAATCGCCAGTTGCGAATATCCATCGCGAAGAAATTCTGGCAGAGAAACAACTCCCGACTTTTTATTGCGCTTACAGTCCTTGTTTTCGCGCCGAAGCTGGCGCGGCGGGCGTCGGCACGCGTGGCATGATCCGCGTGCATCAGTTCGACAAGGTTGAGTTGATAAAGATTGTGAAACCGGAAAACGGTTACGACGAACTGGAAAAATTGGTGGGTAATGCTGAAAAAGTTCTACAACTGCTCGGCCTGCATTATCGCGTCATCATGCTTTGCACCGGTGACATGGGTTTCACCAGCGCAAAAACTTATGACATCGAAGTCTGGGCGCCAGGGCAGGGCAGTTATCTCGAAGTTTCAAGCTGCTCGAACTGCGAGGATTTTCAATCACGCCGGATGAACCTGCGTTTTAAAACCGAGAAGGGCGAAAATAAGTTTCCGCATATCCTCAACGGCAGCGGCACGGCGCTCGCGCGTTTGTTCGTCGCGCTGATCGAGACGCATCAACAGGCCGACGGGAGCGTGAAGATCCCATCGCCGTTGCAACCGTATTTGAAAACCGATTGCATTCGTCCATGACTAATCCATTTACGATTTGAGATATGCGATTGACGCGCGATCAGTCCGGCGACGCGTAAATCGTAAATTGTAAATCGCATATCGAATGAGAATTCTTCTCGCCAGCAGCGAAGTTCATCCGTTCTCGAAAACCGGCGGACTGGCGGACATGGTCGGTGCGCTGGGCAAGGCGCTGGCGAATGCCGGTCATGAAGTGATGATCGTCACGCCGCTGTACCGCGGCATCCGCGAAAAATTTCCACAACTCCGCCGCGAGGACTGGCAATTCAATCTGCAGCTCGGCACGAATTGGATTCAAGGAGGGTTGTGGTCGGTGGCATTAGAACGCGGCCTGAAGGTTTATTTTGTGGAGCACCCGGAATTTTTTGATCGCGCCGGGATTTACCATGAAAAAAATGTCAGCTACGCGGACAACGACGTGCGGTTCATTTTCTTCTCAAAATGCGTGGTCCACCTTGCGCGTTATCTGCCGGCGCGGCCGGAATTGATTCACGTCCACGACTGGCAGGCCGGCCTGGTGCCCGCGCTTTTGTTGCAACAAAAACGTGAAGGGTGGGGGAATCCACCGCCCGCCTGCCTGACGATCCACAACCTTGCGTATCAAGGCGTTTTTCCGCCGGCAGCGTTTGAGCTGACGGGTTTGGCCCGCGATTTTTTCACACCGGAAGGCGCGGAATTTTTCGGCCAGTTAAATTGCCTGAAAGCCGGCATCGCTTTTTCCGATGTAGTCACAACGGTCAGCCCGCGTTATGCGCGCGAAATCACGACGGAATTTTTCGGCTGTGGCCTCGACGGACTGCTCCGTAAACGGCGCGAACGGCTTTTGGGGATTCTCAACGGCGTAGACTACGGCGATTGGAACACGACGGGAAATCCGAACTTGTTCAAGTCGTATTCCGTGACGCGCCTCGCCGGCAAAAAAATCAACAAACGTGAACTGCAAAAATTCGTCGGCCTGCCGGTGAATGAATCGGCGCCGCTCTTTGGCACGATTTCGCGGCTGGCGGAACAGAAAGGCGTGGATATCCAGCTTGGGGCGCTGGCGGAAATGTTGAGCGCCAATATCCAATTCGTTTTACTGGGCAGTGGTTCGCCAGATTACGAACGCGGCTATCATACGCTCGCAAAACGGTTTCCGGACAAGGTCGCCGTGCGCATCGGTTACGATGAAAAATTGGCGCATCGCATTGAGGCGGCGTGTGATTTTTACCTGATGCCATCACAATTCGAGCCGTGTGGTTTGAATCAGATGTATAGTTTGCGTTACGGCGCAATTCCCATCGTCCGGGCGACCGGTGGTTTGGACGACAGTGTGATTGATTTCACGCAAGACCCCAAACGCGCCACCGGCATCAAATTCCATGAATACTCTCCGCACGCGCTGGCCAAGGCGATTCGCAAGGCACTGGCCATTTATGGGCAACCGGAATTATTCCGTCGTTTTCAACGTAACGCGATGAAAACGGATTTTTCCTGGGAACAGACGGTAGATGAATATGTGAGGGCTTATGAAATGGCCGGTAATTACCGGGTGCAACCCATCTAAGGCCGGCGTTTTCCGCCAGAACACTTCAAAGGTGTTTAATATCGACGGTGACTGCCGTTGATTAGAACAAACGTTCTATAGAGTGAAATCAAGTTTGCTGGTAGGTTCTGCTCATCCAATTCTTAAAAGCAGGTGATGACGTGCCTTTTCGTCATGGTTCACCATCTTTAATCGAACGAGCCGTATGGAGTTGGACAACTACCCAGCTCGATTGCGTCCAGACCTGAAAGAAATATGAAACCAAAAATACAAACCACCCCGTTATATGTATTATCAACCTTAAAAATCGCAGCTCTGTTCATCGCCCTCACCGGCTTTGCCGCCATCAGCCAGGCCCAAATCGGCGGCAGCGGCTGGTCCGCCGAGCCGGTCTCATTCAATGTGCAGTGGCCGTATAACGTCGCTGAAGACACCCGCTATTGGTTCACAAACAACATTTATCATTGCCAGGCATTCACCAACGACGCGCCGTTCGAGGAGGGCAGCACCACGTTGCCCCGCACTGAACAGCGTTTCAACCCGGATTATACCAACGGTGAGATTCAATACCAATCCATGGAAATGGCCCCGGGCAACGAAAACAGCTATTGCATGTTTCAGATCCATACGGGTGATGCTTACTCGGACACTTATGGTTCCACCACGTTCATGCTGTTCTGGTTCACCAACGATGGCGGCTCGGTTCACGACTATGACGGCACGACCCTTGCCACCAATCTCGCCAACACCTGGTTTCAATTGAACGTGGACCACAACATGGTCACCCACACTATCAAAGTCTGGATTAATAGTGACTTGGTCTGGACCCAACAGGACAACGGCGCGCCCGATTTTTATTTGAAGGACGGAGTTTACGAACAGGTGAATCAAGGAGGGTTTGCCGAGCCTACCCTGGAGATGGACACCTATGTCAAAGACATCAATATTTGGACCAACTCAGGATTCTCCGACACCTACGAAATCCAAAATGTTACCAGCGGTCAGGCGCTGAATAACCAGGGTTCGACAACCAATGGCTCGCCGATCAGCCAGTGGGATTGGGTTGACAGTCCCAACCTGGAGTGGAACTTTGTTCCGACCAGCAATGGTTACTACCAAATCCAGAGCGTAAAGAGTGGTTTGGATGTGGTGGTGGCACACGCCGCAACGACCAATAACGCGCCGCTCATCCAATGGTCATTTGGTTCATCGGGCGATGACCAATGGGAACCGGTGGAAAATGCCAACGGGACCTGGACGTTTTACAATCTGCATAGCGGTCTGACGCTTAACTCGGGCGGCAGCACAATGGAGGGAGCGCAATATAGCCAATGGGCGTGGGCGGATAGCGCCAATGAAGAGTTTAACTTGATTGAACAGTAACAATAGCAAGGCTGGCAGCCTCGAATACTTTCGGGGCTGCCGGTGCTTGCGCACAGCGGCCTCAAGACACCCAGACACATAATTAAAGTTGCACAGTGTATGTAGCTTCGCCCTTGTAAACAAAAGGGGATATGATTTTAGGCAAAAACAACTTTTTTGAAGAAAGTTATTGACCGATTTTCGTGGTTGCAAACAGGTTATTCACAGAATCAGACTGACGTGACGGAATTTTTGCGCCGCCGCATTTCCCGCACACCGCGTGCGCCGAGCGCGAGCAGGCTAAGTCCACCCAGCGCGGCAATGGACGGCTCCGGCACAGAGGAGATTTCACCAGCCGTGATCCCGGAGTTCGCCAGAGCGTATGCGCCGTAGATGCCCGGGTCGCCATTTTTAGCGAGGAACGAAATTTTGTCCGGTAAACTGTTCCCGTCATCTTGAACTTGGATCCGCAGCCAGCCATAATAAGTATGAGCGTTTAGTTGCCGCTTAAAACCGACATAGCCCGTGACCGCGCCCACGCCATTGTCTGGCGGCAGAAATTTTCCATCAAAGTTACTACCAATATTTGATCGGATGGCGAGTATGGCGGCGCCGGTGCTTCCTTGTAACAAGTCGCCCAAGCCAAAGCGTTTGATAATAGAACCACCACTAGCCATAAGGCGTCCAGAACCATAAAATATCCGTGCTAAACCTGCATAGGTTTGACCGTGGTTTAGTGTGAGATTACTTCCATTCATTACGCCATGAAACGGACCGGCGGTAAAACCTTGGTTTACATTACCGCCGTTGTGCGGAAAACTTAACGAGGTGGCCCCGGTGATGCTGGTGATGTTCTGGATCGTGCCTTGCGCATCGGCGACCGCAGGCGCGGCTAGAAGCGCGACGGTGGCCGTGGCCGAATACGCAGCCACCTTGGAATTAAATTCTTTGGCGCGGGCGGGCTTGGTTTTCATTTTCACGCAATATGCTGTGAACGATAATTCCCGGCAAGCCCAAAACAAATCCCCTTTTAGGTGGCTTCGCCTCGCTGATGCGAATGCTTCACGCTCTGCGTTCCTCACAACACGCTACCGCGCAAATCCACCTCAATTTGAAGTTGGCTACGGCTGGAAATTAGAATTAACGTTGTGCAGGTTCCGACGCCGCCGCATTTCCCGCACACCGCGTGCGCCAAGCGCGAGCAGGCCTAATCCGCCCAAAGCCGCGATGGAAGGTTCCGGCACCGCCGCGATTTCGCCCGCCGTGATGTCGGAACTCGCCAAGCTATACGCACCGTAGATGCCTGGGTCGCCATTTTTAGCGAGAAATGAAATCTCATCCGGGTAGCCGTTCGCGTCGGCGGAGACGCTGACCCGTAGCCAGCCGTAGTAAGTATGAGCGTTTAGTCGCTGCTTAAAACCAACATAGCCCGTGACCGCGCCACCGTGGGCGGGCGGCAGAAATGCTCCACCTGTGTTACCATTACGCGTGGATCGGTCAGCGAGCACAACGCCGCCGCCGCTGCCTTTTATCAAGGCGCCAGCACCAAAGCGTTCGATTACATTGGCGCTTGTAATCCAGTTTCCATTATCAGCAAATAAAAGTGCGGTGCCCTGTCGGTTGCCGGTGTGATAGTTGATTGTGGCACGATTGTTACCTTCTATTGTGCCGTGTAACGGCCCGGCGATAAAACTCTGAACCTTCGCATTGCTGAATGGAAAACTTAACGTGGTCACTGGGGTGATGCTGGTGATGTTATAAATCGTGCCTTGCGCATCGGCCATAGTCGGCGCGGCCAGCAGCGCGACGGTGGCCGTCGTAGAATAAGCGGCCAGTTTAGATTGAAATTCTTTGGTGCGGGCGGGCTTGGCTTTCATTCTCACGCAGAATGCTCCGAACAATCATTCCCTGCAAGCCCTAAACAAAACTCTTTTATGTGGCTTCGCCTCGCTGATGCGAATGCTTCACGCTCTGCGTTCCTCACAACACGCTACCGCGCAAATCCACATCAATTTGAAGTCTCAGCAGGCTTGCCTTAATACGCCTCCAGATTGAAATAAAGCGCGGAAACGTTGGGATTCATGGCGTTGGTGGTGGTGAAATTGCCACTCCCACTCAGAACGTTAGTGGTCAACGACGTCCACTGGCCTAAGGCCAGCAGCAGATTCGTGCTCGCCAGCATGACATACGTTCCGGCGTTTTGCCCGGTTGCATTGATTACCAGATTCGTGCCGGACAAACTGACCCCGGTGATGAACGGCACCGGCGGCGACGGGAAGGCAAGGCAGAACACTGTGCCAAGAATAGCACTGCCGCCTTCATAAGTTGTGCCGTAGAAATTGCCGTCATTGCCCAACGTCAAGCCTGCATGAGGTTCTTCGCCATTGAGACCGCTAAACGACACCAGCGTAGTCAACACCCCGTTGGTCGTCATACTGAACGCCGTGCCAAAACTATGACTGCCGCCTCCTTCAGTCGTGCCGTAGAAATTACCGTCATTGCCCAACGTCAAGCCTGCCTCGGGAGTCTCGCCGTTGTCACCAGTAAACGACACCAGCGTAGTCAGCACGCCGTTGGTCGTCACGCGGAACACCGTGCCATCACTATAAAGGCCGCCTGCTGTAGTCATGCCGTAGAAATTGCCATCATTGCCCAACGTCAAGCCTGCAACTGAATACTCGCCGTTGGTGTTGGCAAACGACACCAGCGTGGTCAGCACGCCGTTGGTCGTCACGCGGAACACCGTGCCATCATTATGACTGCCGCCTGCATCAGTCGTGCCGTAGAAATTGCCGTCGTTCCCCAACGTCAGAGCCACATGTGGATTCTCACCGTTGGTGCTGCCAAACGACACTAGCGAGGTCAACATTCCGTTGGTCGTCATGCGGAACACCGTGCCAACATCATTACTGCCGCCTGCAGAAGCCGTGCCATAGAAATTGCCGTCGTTCCCCAACGTCAAGGCGGCAAGCGGAGCTTCGCCGTTGGTTTTGTCAAACGACACCAGCGTGGTCAGCACGCCGTTGGTCGTCACGCGGAACACCGTGCCATCACTATTACTGCCGCCTGCATCAGTCGTGCCGTAGAAATTGCCGTCGTTCCCCAACGTCAAGCCCGCCTCGGGATAGCTCCCGTTGGTGTTGGCAAATGACACCAGTGTGGTCAGCAACCCGTTAGTCGTGATGCGGAATACTGTGCCTTCACTATGACCACCGCCTGCATCAGTCGTGCCGTAGAAATTGCCGTCATTGCCCAACGTCAAGCCCGCCTCGGGATACTCGCCGTTGGTGTTGGCAAACGATACCAACGTGGTTAGGGTAAGGGACTGCGCCGGTGCCGCTGCCGCCAACCCGATGACTGCCAGAAAGATGATCAGTAATTTTTTCATGTGCTTGAATTCGTTAATCGTTGCCGTTGCTTTGTTTGAACGTTTTATAGGGCTGGTTTTGTGCCTTGGCGCGCGGAGTCTCAATGCCATCCGAAGGGATGTCAATATAAAGTATTGAAGTTTTGCGTTTTATGACGCATTTCGCGCTAATCCACGTCAATTTGAAGTTTGAGACTGGCTGTGAAATTGAGAACTCATCGCCGAAACCCGATTTATTCGCGGTATCGGCGGAATGCCAGACGCCTGCGAATTGATGGACGGGAGAATCTCAGCGTCGTTCACCGACGCAGGCTCGGACACCTGCCTTGTGAGACGTAAGCGTCTGGAGATTCGATTTGAAGCCCGTGAGTTTGGTTTTGCCGCGTTTAACCGCAACCCGAACCGCACGCGACTTAACGGAACGGGAAATTTCGGGACGGGCAGGGGACGGCTCGCTTCTCACACTCCCAGGATTAACGAGTTTCGCGCCTTTGACGCGGATTTTGCATCAAAAGACGAATTCGGATTCAGCCGACTATGTACGATATTGCGGACATACGGCTTGTTCCAATACGGGCTACGGCAAGACGCACAACGCTTGGCCGTGAAATTCTGCGTGATTTCGTCGAAACGGTAGCCGTGGAGACGTTGGGATTCGCCGCAAGTCGGTAACCGCCGAACCAGCTTGAGAAACTTTTGCACAGATTCAGCAGAAAGCCCCGGTGCCAGTGTCGTTTGTTTGTTTGTCGTGCCAGCCAACGACGCGACTTTAATATAGTTAGACAATGTATGTAACTTTGCCCGCGTAAACAAAAGGGGATATGATTTTAGGCAAAAACAACTTTTTTGAAGAAAGTTATTGACCGATTTTCGTGGTTGCAAACAGGTTATTCACAGTAAGAGGCAAGTTTTGTGGATAACCGGTGAATTGTGTGAGAATAACCAAGAGGCGAGGAATCCAGCAAGCCCCTTTTGAAAATGGGCAAAAAAATCAGACTGACGTGACGGAATTTTTGCGCCGCCGCATTTCCCGCACACCGCGTGCGCCGAGCGCGAGCAGGCTAAGTCCACCCAGCGCGGCAATGGACGGCTCCGGCACAGAGGAGATTTCACCAGCCGTGATCCCGGAGTTCGCCAAGCCATACGCACCGTAGATGCCCGGGTCGCCACTTTTAGCGAGGAACGAAATTTTGTCCGGCAAACTGTTCCCGTCATCTTCAACTTGGATCCGCAGCCAGCCATAATAAGTATGAGCGTTTTGCTGCACCTTGAAACCGACATAGCCCGTGACCGCGCCCACGCCATTGTCTGGCGGCAGAAATTTTCCACCAAAGTTATTATCAATATTTGATCGTTCGGCGATCCGGCTGCCGATGGTGCTTCCTTGTAACAAGTCGCCTAGGCCAAAGCGTTTGACAGATTGACTGCCGGTAGCCATAAAGCGTCCAGTATTTTCAAATATATTTGCTCTAGCTACATAGGAGTTACCGTGGTTTTGTGTGAGATTACTTCCGTTCATTACGCCATGAAACGGACCGGCGGTAAAACCTTGGCTTACATTACCGCCGTTGTGCGGAAAACTTAACGAGCTTACCGGCGTGATGCTGGTGATGTTCTGGATCGTCTCTTGCGCATCGGCGACCGCAGGCGCGGCTAAAAGCGCGACGGTGGCCGTCGTAGAATAAGCGGCCAGTTTAGATTGAAATTCTTTGGTGCGGGCGGGCTTGGCTTTCATTCTCACGCAGAATGCTCCGAACAATCATTCCCTGCAAGCCCTAAACAAAACTCTTTTATGTGGCTTCGCCTCGCTGATGCGAATGCTTCACGCTCTGCGTTCCTCACAACACGCTACCGCGCAAATCCACATCAATTTGAAGTCTCAGCAGGCTTGCCTTAATACGCCTCCAGATTGAAATAAAGCGCGGAAACGTTGGGATTCATGGCGTTGGTGGTGGTGAAATTGCCACTCCCACTCAGAACGTTAGTGGTCAACGACGTCCACTGGCCTAAGGCCAGCAGCAGATTCGTGCCCGCCAGCATAACATACGTTCCGGCGTTTTGTCCCGCTGCGTTGATTACCAAATTCGTGCCGGACAAACTGACCCCGGTGATGAACGGCACACCGTAGTTTTAACACCTTGAAGTTTTTCGACGATGCCAGATCAAAAACAATCCGCCCGCTACAGCCAAGCTCAAAACACCCGGTTCGGGAACGGCCGTAGCACTGATGGCATATTGAGGAAAATCACCTGAAATTAAACTCCAAGGCGATAGTCCATTACTTGAAGTAGACAAAGATATTCCTCCCTGCCAGCCCCCACTTGAATTATAGGAGCTTGCACTTGTAACGCTAAATTCATAAGCACCACTGGTAACTGCTGTTCCAGCGGTCAGTACAATAAAATAAGTAGTGTCTGGTGATAGCGTTAAGTCTGAATCATCGGTAAAAGTATAAATGCCACTGGTTGACGGATTAGAAGACCCGCTCAAACTCCCAATGCTAGCTTCAGGAGCAGTGGCAACTGCAAAACTCTTGTAAAGCATAACCGTAAAGCCGTTAGGATCACCTGAAGCAGCAGCCATCGCCAATTGAATGGAATTCAGTTCATACCCATCGGCATTGGCTCCGGTCTCAAACTGCGCTGCCAGCCATGAATCATTTCCCACCGACTCGCTGCCAGCCGATGGCTGCGCCAGATTGGATAAATAAATCGTTCCCTGTGCTTGAATGATTTGTTGAACCAGCAGTCCGACCACAAGCATGATGATGATTTTTTTCATATATTTCCTTTTTATTGTATCACATGAATTGTCATTTGACCACACCGCCAAAATAACCGTAGGCATCTTGCTCCTCTAAAGCCGTCGTTGATACTGGCGTGAGTCCGGCGGCATCGGCGGTGACTTGAACCACGGAATCCGGTGCGGAATAAACTGGCAGAACCGGAGCGGCGAATAATAACAGAATAACCAGTTTAGAGCGGCGTTTGAAAATGAAAGCTAAAAGACCACTTAACCCGACCAAAGCCAAAGTGGTGGGTTCTGGCACAGCAACGACGCCTTCCCCAAACCACAAGTCCGTGCTAGGTTGAAAAGGCGCGGTGAATCCCCCAGCCCCACTATATAGCTGTCCATTTGGGTAAGTATCACCGATTGTTACAATAGCCCACGGGTTATCTCCCGACAAAACGACTGGTTGAAGATAGTAAGTTTGACCAGCAGTTAGAGCGATGAGAGTTGAAAAGTAAAAATTAGTTATTCCCGCCGCGCCAAGTCCATCGTTCACAAATCCATTGGGCATATAAACCGGAATGGTTGAACCGAGAAATGTGGCTGAATTGATGTTTGGCGAACCACTCCACAGATTCACATAAACTGTTGCGCCATTGTTGCCGTTGTTGGCCACATCCTCAAACTCAAACTGGACAAAATCAATCGCCGAGAGTGACGGAATAAAAGATTGGGTCAATGGCGAATCTTTTTGGATATAAAGGGCATCAACTCCACTGTTAAAAGGAGACACTGGCCCCGTGGCCGATTGCTGGTCATAAACGAGCGTGCTTTGTGCGTAAGTTTGGAATGAAGCGGCCAGTAGCAACGTCGCCGCAAATAGAATTCGGGTGGTTGTTTTCATAGAACGCCTTTAGCAATAGCAATGCCAGTGAATTTTGCCAATGAATCTGCAATTTTGTGTTTCGACGATGCGTGAAGCTCACGCGTTTTGCGTGAAATTTTCACGCATGAGATTCGATTTGCGCCTTCGGCAGCATAAGGCAGGAGGGTTGTTTTCATAGTTTCAAGTTTGCGTCCAGCTGCCTTCTCCAATCAAGAGGGCGTGATGGCCTTGCGCCGATTGTGTGGACAGGAAGTGTGTGATTGTGTGAGCTGGGGACAACACACATGAACCCGAACGAAAACAGTACCCCGACCCGTAAATACAAACGCTACGATGAAGCCTACTGCGCAAATCCACGTCAATTTGAAGCTGGCTGCGGCTGGAAATTAGAACGCATCGCCGAAACCCCGTTGATTCGCGGGGTCGGCGGAATGCCAGACGCCTGCGAATTGATGGACGGCAGAATTTCAGCGTCATTCACCGGCGCAGGCTCGGACACCTGGCCTTGTGAGATGTAAGCGTCTGGCGATTCAATTTGAAGCCCGCGACCGCGCTGTGAGAAGGACGAATCTATTTCAAGGGCAGGGGACACGGCACGGCCAACGATAATACGATAAGAAAGGACTGCCGTGGTGGGGAATTTTGGTCGTGATTGCGATTGCTGGTTTTTTGCTTTACCACCTGATCACCGGCGCAGGCTGGTTTCTCGGTCATGCCGTGGCTGGCTCTACCAAGACAGTCCAGCAACATGTCCACGACTCGGTGAACGCCAAAACGAATCCGGTGGCTGCGCGTCACCAGTCTTTTGCTGATTCTCCTGACCGTGACGAACCTGACCCGGTTGAAGTCCTGGGCGACACGCCAGACGACACGAATGATGTGGTTTGCACTGGCTACACGATTCTTGGCAAAGACGTGACAGTTTTTTTCTCTGACGGATCCACGGCCTACGGTGACGCTGGCGAAGTCCAGAAAATTGAATCCCATTGGGTCACGGCTTTTGGTCGGCGGTATCGTATTATCGTTGGCCGTGCCGTGTCCCCTGCCCTTGAAATAGATTCGTCCTTCTCACAGCGCGGTCGCGGGCTTCAAATTGAATCGCCAGACGCTTACATCTCACAAGGCCAGGTGTCCGAGCCTGCGCCGGTGAATGACGCTGAAATTCTGCCGTCCATCAATTCGCAGGCGTCTGGCATTCCGCCGACCCCGCGAATCAACGGGGTTTCGGCGATGCGTTCTAATTTCCAGCCGCAGCCAGCTTCAAATTGACGTGGATTGTGCTGGTTTGTGCATGATCATGCGCTTTCTCTCTTTCCAATCCCCGCCCCTCCCTGCCCCCGTGGCTTTGAATTAGAACGAACAATGGACGATGCTTGCGAGCCAAAGCTCGTCGTCCATTGTGTTCGGACGTCTGTTTTAATCTCACAGACACGGGGTCACGTCTTAATAAAAATTTGCCTTGCTAATTTTTGATGAAAGGTAAAAATCCAAACTGTTCGTTGAAAAAACCAATGTAACACCAAAACTAAAACATAATTTGCGGCTTCGGCTACTGTCCAATACGAAACTGGTAATTTCACTCACAGGACACTGTTTGAAGCACGCCCCGAAATGGGCGTGCCGAAAGCGTTTCTGTGAAGGCATACCAGTGCCTGTATTGGAGCGTGAGTAATCACGCCCTCTTGATTGGAGAAGGCAGCTGGGCGCAAAACTTGAAATTATGAAAACAACCCGCTTGCCTTATGCTCGCACCGGCGCAAATCGAACCTCATGCGTCAAAATTTCACGCAAAACGCGTGAGCTTCACGCATCGTCGAAACACGAAATTGCAGATTTATTGGCAAAATTCACTGGCATTGCTATTGCTAAAGGCGTTCTATGAAAACAACCATCCGAAACCTGCTGGCGATGATGCTGGTGGCCGTTTCATTTCAAACCCACGCGCAAAGCACGCTCGTTTATGACCAGCAATCAGCTGCAAATCCAATATCCCCTTTAGGCAATGGAGGTGTTGACGGCTTTTATATTCAAGAAGACTCGCCATTGCTGCAATCTTTTATTCCATCACTTTCGGCGATTGGATTCGTCCAGTTTGAATTTGAAGATGTGCCGAATAACGGCAATAACGGCGCGATGGTTTATGTGAATATTTGGAGCGGCTCTCAAAACATCAATTCAGACACCTTGCTCGGTTCAACTACTCCGGTTTATATGCCCAATGGATTTGTGAACGACGGACTTGGCGTGGCGGGAGCGACCAATTTTTACTTTTCAACTCCCATTGCTCTAACTGCTGGCCAGACTTACTATCTTCAACCAGTTGTTTTGTCTGGTGATAATCCATGGGCTATAGTAGTGCTTACCAACACTTATCCAAATGGCCAATTATTTTCCGACGGTGGAGCAATTCAGCCTAGTTCGGACTTATGGTTTCAGGAAGGCATCGTCGCTGTGCCAGAACCCACCATTTTGGCTTTAGTTGGGTTAAGCTGTCTGTTGATTTTCGCATTCAAACGTCGTTCCAAACTGGTGGTTCTGTTGTTATTCGCCGCTTCGGTTCTGCCAGTTTATTCCGCGCCGGATTCCGTCGTTCAAGTCACCGCTGATGCCGCCGGACTCACGCCGGTATCGGCGACGGCTTTGCCCCACACGGGAACTTTTTGGATAATGACCATCAGTCCCAACGGCAATCTTGCCTCGGTGCCGTTTCCCTTCCTGCCGCCCAACCTGTCAGACGTGCCGATTTATTCGGTGACCAACGATACGTTCATCGTGGATGACACCGGCGGTGAGCTCGCGCCTTCGTCCGCCGGACGGATGAGCGATGAGCAAGCGGCGTCCACTGCGGAGACGCAATCCCATTCCATGGCAAATCTTCTTGAGCAGATACTTTATCCACCCATCCCCGGCGGCGACAGCGGCGGAACAAACGAACCGATTCAACCCGCCGGTATGATTCCAACGTTTGACACCAACGGCTTATGGCTGGGAGGCTCGAATGAAGCCCCCAATATTGGTCTGCGATTGCACAACCCAGTGAGCGGGGACAATTACCAACTACTTTCCACTCCAGATTTATTGAACACCAACTGGGATTTGGGGCAAATCTGGTTCGGCGCATCCGGTGATTATATAGATTTTTCAAACGCGCCCATGACCAACACGATGACCTTTTTCCGCGTTCATCAGGCCAATCCGGTAATGGAGATTACGAGCGGGCAATATGCGATTGAGCCGAATCCCACCAATGGCGTTGCCAGTCAAGTCGGCACTTTTTACATTCAGAATGAATGGTATGCGGCGACCAACGATGTCACCGTCTATTTCGCCATCGGCGGCACGGCACAGAATAGCGTGGATTATTCCAATCTTACGGGCGCAGTCACCGTTCCCGCCAATCAGAACCAAGCGGAAATTGACATTGACCCGATTGACGACGGCTTGAAACCCGACCAGACCGTCATTCTCACGCTGCTGCAAAACACCAATTACCTGATTGACCCTGCAAACTATTCAGCCACCAATGTTCTCTATGCTAATCCAGAAGTATATCCGGCGGCTTTTGGGGATATTGAGTCCCTTTGCCCAAATACGCAGTTTAGCTATACTTTGCGTGCCGAAGACCCGAATGGCTTGCCATTGACTTATTCTATCCTGACTTATCCAACCAATGGAACTTTGACCGGTACGCCACCTTATATGACTTACACGCAAACCAATAATTGTTATGAAGGTCAGGATAGCTTCACATTTATGGTCAGCGACGGTCAGTATGATTCCGCTCCAGCCACCGTCACTTTAACCATTTCCGACCCTATCACTGTTAATCCAATTAGCCCTCAAACCTGTCGTGGCACGCCGGTCAGCTTCTCGCTTGGGTCGGATAACTGTGGCGAAACGTTGAGCTATGCTCTGCTTTCCAATCCGGCTTACGGCACTTTGAGCGGCACGGTGGCGAATCTCACTTATACCCCTACCAACGGCATGAACTTCACCGGCACGGACACTTTCAATTACATTGTCTATAGCGGCTGCGGCGACGATTCTGCCACAAACACCGTTACCATCACCATTGGCGACGTCGGCCTTCAGGCCAATTCTCAAAACGTGATGACCGGAACCAATCAGCCAGTGGCCATCGCCTTAAGCATAAGTGACTTTGATAGCTGCCACGATGATACCAATTATTACACTTACACCGTCACCAGCAATCCAGCTAACGGAACTTTAAGCGGTTCAGGAGCCAATCTTATCTACACTCCAACGAATGGTTTCGAGGGGATGGATTCATTTCAGTACGTCGTCAGCGATGGTGTTGGTCCGGCCAGCAATACAGGCACCGTCACTCTTTATGTCGTCGCCGGACCTATTCTGACCACTGAATGCGACCCGTTCGAGACAGCGGCGAGATTGAGTTGGGGTCTGGATACCAACGTGATGACGATGCAGCAGGAAGGGCTTGGCATCCAAGATTTCATCGTGTATCGCTCCACCAATTCCGGCGGTTCCTACATACCCATCTTCACCAATGACGATCTGAGCAAGATGTATTATGAGGACACCAACACTGTCATCGGCCTGCCCCATTCTTACGTCGTGAACTTTGAATCCCCCCAGTCTGGCATCACCTACGAATCGCCCTTTTCCAATGAAATTGAAGCGTCAAGCCAGAATCCTGATAATTTTATTTCGGCGAACGCATTCTGGGAGGTGGCGACGAATCTGTCCAACCTTACCAATGTGGTCAGGTTGCAAGCTCCGTTTTCCAGCCAGTATCCCGCTCAATATCAAGACCTTTTTCCATTGCCAAACAGTAATTGGACGGTCGGAACTACCCAGTTTAACTCCATCACTCTGTATATTCCCACCAACACTGACCTGTCACAGGTGCAATACTCCATCGCCATTGACAATGACTACTGGTTGTATCTCAATAATTCATCCAGCCCGATTGATACTACCAATTCAGAAGGTTATGCCACTTGGTTGCCCTTCAAATCTTTCAACAGTGTCGCTCCCGGCCTTTTGCATTACGGAACTAAGCAAGGCCGTCAGTAACAGGACGAAGCTGGTAAGACCAAGCAACGTAGGTGTTATTCGTCGCCCAAAAATCAGCCATGACACGACCATCCAACGTGCTGACAATGTGGTGAGGCTGCAATTGACTTTTCTTTTCAGCCAGAAACCACGCTTCAAAAGTTACCCAAAGCAGGAAAGCGACGATAAAACCGCGAAGGAAACGAATCAGAAAAAACGGGAAAGCCTGTTTCATTTTTCAGGTTTGCCGCGAACCCACTCGCGCAAAATGGGCTCGCGGCAAAGTTGAATTATTTGACCGTGCGACGTGCCAGCTTGAGGATCACGTAGAACGTCACGATGGTGATCGTGATCGGCGCGATGATGGCGAAGTCAGACGACGCAGTCGTCGCAATGACGGACGCATCAGTTTGAGCTTGGCAAATTGCCGCGCCAGCCGCCGTGAAACCAACCACGACGAACGTTTTACCATTGCGACTGATGAAGTCGCCGACTTTGCAAACGCCGCGAGCGACGCTTTGAACGAGCTTTTTCATTTTGAACCTTTCTTTTTACACCGGAGCGGAATTGCACCGGATAACTATAAAGACGATTTCCCCGACGAGGCTGGCCTTGCCGCTCTTGCTGATGACAATCCGACGACACACGGCGTTGATTATCTTGTCCATTGACTTGTCCCAATAGAGCGGGATTTCGTCCTCCTTGAGCTTGTAGGAGATGTTTTCCGTCATGCGTTGTTCAGCCGGTTGGCTCATGTCTTGGCAGACAAGGTTGAACGACTCGCCAGCAGCGCGGGCGGGCGTGTTACCATTTGCGGGACGTGCAGGCCACGTTTCGTGGACTTGCGTGATGACCATCAGTTTGATTTGCATTTATTTTGGTTGGTTTGTTGTTTGGTTTTGCCGCGTTTAACCGCAACCCGAACCGCACGCGACTTGACGGAACGGGAAATTTTGGAACGGGCAGGGGACGGCTTGCTTCTCACACTCCCAGGACTAACGAGCTTCGCGCCTTTGACGCGGATATACTTGTCGGCGGGAATTTCGAGTTGCTTCATACTCACAGCGCCGGCGTTGTGAGACGGAAGCAATTTTGCGTCAAAAGACGAATTCGGATTCAGCCGACTGTGTGAGATATTACGAACGTAAGGCTTGTTCCAAAATGGCGAACGGCACTTGGCGCAGCGGATGGGAACAAAATTCTGCGTGCGCCAGTTGCCACGCGGCCACCATGTATGACCGCAACGGAGACATTTACAGGTACTCATAGTAAAAACGACGCTCTAAGATTTGATTACAGGCGTTTTGATGAACGTGTCCGCGGTCTTCACCCTCGGTTTTTTTCTGACTTCGATGATAATCGGCTGCATCAATCGAAGCTGAATCATCAGCGCCACCATGAGTTGCCGTTTGCCAGGTGCAGTGAGAAGCAAGTCGCAAGGCTCGTCAAGAAGTCGGGCAGGGATGACAGCCTCAAATACGCCACGCTTAGCCCGCGTAAATTTAATTCGCACCTTTTGTGCTAGCATCTCATTTAGCCTGGTTGGTTTCATCGTTCGTTTTCTCCATCGTTGTTGGTGAACATTTCAGGATATTGAAGTTGCTTGCCGGATAGTTGCGCCTCGTCCGAGGGAACAAAGTCGTTCGCCATCACAAGCTCAATCGTGTGGCGCAGGTCACGGAGCCTAGCTAAATGAGCAGGCAGAGCAGGGGCAGGACATTCTGTAATGTCGGCCATGACCGCCCTAGCCTGCATTTTTAGCAAATCAGAAAGACGACATTCGCCAGTAATCTTTCGCAGTTTGACTTCGGGCTGGTTTAGATCGCGGTTGCGCCAGCGATGATGCCTTTCTGGTTCCTCCGGCAGGCGTTCAACCATCAGCCGGAACTGTCTTTGATGTTCAGTGATTTCCATGAACGTCGTCAGTCAGCAAGATTCGGGTCAAAGATTTGGCCAGCTTTCCAGCCAGTCGGGTTCGGGACGAAGATTCCGAATCCTCTCAACGTAAATTGTGAAAAAGTAGAACCGGCAGGAATTGGCAAAGCACCTTTTTCAAATCGATTGATGTTCTCAAGCGGCGTCCACAAAGGCATCCACATATCGCCGACAGGTTGAAGCCCGCAGAATTTCATCCGCACGGCCTTTTGCTTCGGTTCAAAAACCGGCAACCGCTTTTGAATATTTGATGTCGCGTTCACGCCCGCGTTTATAGCACGGGTTTTGAAAAATCAGGGGGCTGGAGGCGGCTGTGCAATTAACGTTATACAATGTATGTTATATTTATTAAAGAAACCCGTTGAACTGTACTATCGCTGCGCTCTAAAGGTTTTGCCGGATTGAAACAAAAAAGAGCCCGGATTGCTCCAGGCTCTGTGATTGGTGATTACCCAAGATTATTGGGAAAGAACGGCATAATGCGAGCCGGTCGAACCCGTCGAATTAGGACAGGTCGGAGCTATGCTAACCTCGTTAAGAATGTAAGCGGCATTTCCAATGGGACAGGTCGGCATGACACTACCCGCGCGGCCCAGATACGGAACGATGGCGGCACTGGTGACGGTCGCGCTGCTTTGCTGGCCTTTTTCCAACGCCCATTGCTGATCGGCGGCATCAATGATCCGGAGGTTGTTGATGCAGGCATTGGTTTGCGAGGTTTGACGGGCACGCACGAAGTTCGGAATCGCGATCGCCGCCAACAGGCCGATGATGGCCACAACGATCATGATTTCCACCAGCGTGAAGCCGGCTTTACGTCCATTTTGGTTTTTGATTGTTTTCATTTTAACTGTTGCTTTCGGTTTTGCGGTGGAATAGAACGGCAGGCGGGTTATGGGATAACGTATTTATTCACTTGATTGCCTGCTTAACCGCAATTTGATGAGACTGAACCAACGCCGGATAAACAATTTCAGAACTGAATATCCGGCGCTGGCTTCAGTAGCCGGGTTGGCATTTAAAATAAAAAATTATACACAGCAACTCACAAGTTTTACTCCTTAAATTTAGCGTAAATGAAAATGCCGGCAATCTGCCCTTTGGGGAAGGTTCTGATTCCCAGCTGTATAGGCGCGGCAGCAGCGTGTTCAAGTAAAAAGGTCAGCCGCGCGCAAAAAAATATGATCGCCACGCCGATCATTCCCCTGCTCTTTCCGATGTCCATTTTTTGGCTTCGGGGCGCGGGCTCCAGTCCGCTTCAACGCTAAAATGACAAGCAACCTTGAAGTGGCATGAATGCCGTGCCCCGTAATATTGATTTTGACGGTTGGCGTTTTTATTGCAGCCGTCGGATAAATGTCCAATGTTTTCCTGGCTTGGCAATAGAATGTTGGTTGATTCACAAACGCACGCACCGATTAGCGGGGCGTAAAAGTGGTCAGCTCCCGTTCATGGCGGGGTGAGTGGCTTGGACACGGGTGAAATATCAGTTGGTCGCGGGTGTTTTGCCGGATGTCAAATCAACGGTTTCGATCTTCTCCCATTTTTCCGTATAATTACTAAAATTTGGTTTCCGGTAAATCGCCGGTCGCTTGGCGCCGCCTTCTTTGACAACTTGCAGTTTTAATTCTTCGTTGGCGATTTTCCAAAATGAACTGGCAATGCTTTTTTTTGAGACACTTTCTGTCTTGTAATTTACAGCGATGATTCTTTCAACGTCACGGATGGTGAATTCATCGGGCGATTGTCGGATGGCAAAAAAGACCATTTCGCGTATGGCAATATCGTGGATTGTTCTAGCCTTTGAAATCGGGTCTTTCGGAAAATGATCAAATACGACAATGGCTGAATTAATGGCCACGACATCTTCCTGCAAAATTTTGATTTTATGCAACAGCTCTTGTTTTTTGATTTCAAGCATTTGTTTGGCAGTTTCATTATTCATGCGCGGAAACCAGAAGCATAAACTGTTCCAAATGAAACTGTTCCAAATTAGGACTGGCGCAGGGATGGATTCACTATCGTTGGTTGACAAAATTTGGTTTTCTGTGATTTTCATGTCATAGAACCCGTGAAATAAAACCAATTCAACATCGCAAACGCCATGAATGGAATTCAAAGGAAACCAGGATATCTACTCGCCACAGCCCTCATAGGCTGGCTGTCGATTAATACTGCTGGCGTTTTAAAAGCGGATCCGGCTAATCCGGGCACCCGCCCATCACCCGACTGGCTGCGGAGTGCGGTCGTGTATGAAATCTTTCCACGGAACTTCTCCAAGGCGGGAGATCTTAATGCGATCACTGCCCGATTGGATGAATTAAAGGATTTGGGGGTGAATATTCTCTGGCTTATGCCAATCCATCCGACCGGCGAAAAGATGAAGAAAGGATCAATCGGCAGCCCGTTCGCGGTGCGCGACTTTTACGCCATCAACCCTAATTATGGCACCACCAACGACTTCAAACGATTGATCGAAGAATCCCACAAACGTGGCATGAAAGTGGTCATGGACATCGTTGCTGGTCAAACCGCCTGGGATAGCGTGCTGATGGAACATCCGGAGTTTTACCTGAAGAATGCGAATGGTGAGATCATCCCGCCCGATCCTGCATGGACGGATGTGGCCGGGTTGAATTATGCGAATCCAGAGGTGCGACGCTACATGATCGGCATGATGGCATATTGGCTGAAGGATTTCGGCGTGGATGGGTTTCGTTGCGATGTATCGCCTACGGTGCCCGTTGATTTCTGGGAAGCGGCCCGGGCTGAACTTGAGAAGATCAATCCCGAGGTCATCATTCTCGCTGACGCTGGCGCCAAGCCGGCAATGCTTTACAAAGCTTTCAACGTGGATTCCTCCTGGGCCATGATCAGCACGCTGGATACGGTCATGAGCAGCGTAGAACCGGCCAATTACATTGAAGAATCCTGGGAACATACCGATCAGCAGTTTCCCAAGGGCGCGTTACACTTGCGTTTCACCGACAACCACGAAGAACCCCGGGCAGTTGCGCGTTATGGCGTGACCGGTGCGCTCGCGGCACAGGTGTTGATGTTGACGCTTGATGGAGTGCCGCTCTTTTACAACGGCATGGAAGTGGGTGATGCCACCGAGTCCGCCGACCCGGCCTTGTTTGAAAAAATGCCAATTTTTTGGCATCCGGGCGGACGCCCTCCCCTGCGCGATATTTATCGGGACCTGATCAAGCTGCGCAAGCAAAACGCCGCGTTCTACAACGGGGAGGTTGTCTGGCTTACGAATACGGCTCCGAAAGAAGTCGTCAGCTTCCTGCGCCAGGATGCCAACGATGAATTTCTGGTCTTAATCAATCTTTCAAGCCGCCGCGTGACCGGGTCGGTCGGATTGTCAAATACCGAAGGCTTTGAGCCGGTGAATATCAGCGGCCGAGCCCCGCCGGTTGACACCCTTGCTCCGGACTTTAGTCTCAGTGGTTACGGGTGGTACATTTATCATCGGACCGTTCCCAAATAAGTCATGGCGAAACAAAAATGGCTTCGGCATTGACGGTTGCCCCGTTTAAAGGTTTGTCTTGCACGCCATTGATGAAAAGACCATTCGCACCGAGTCGGCCGGCTTGCTCTTTCAATCGGGTGATGGCGTCGGCGGTGGCCTGTTGCAAATCAACGCCGCCGAATGAATCGGCTGACACCATGCCAATCACCTCGGAATTCGCCGGCAGCGCATAATAAACTTTAACCGCTTCCGGCGGTACTTGTGGCCGGAGCGTGCCGGTAACTTGATGCGAACTGGTCGCGCAGCCCGTGATAAAAACCAAAACTGCCAAAGTAAGATTTTTCATAATGATGAAACCTCGTCCATTTTCCCGCTTTTTGCAAGGCGGACATGGGGTGAAGTTTTTGCGAGGAGGATTTAAATCATTCCTTCGTGCGGTTGTATTTTTTGACAATTTTGCGGGCGAATGTCCGGGACACGATGCGCGTTGAAAAGGCCAGCAACTGGTTGGAAATCCCCGGCACGACGACGATTTTTTCCGCGCGAAACTTTTGGTGGCCGATCCGGGCCACGGTGGCCGCAGACATTTTCTGCCGCTGCACCTGACGGGTTTTGCCGCCGCGCGCAACGTTGCCAAAATTGGATTCCGTCGGGCCGGGACAGAGCACGCTGAAGGTCAATCCGCTGCCAGACATTTCTTCAGCCAGGGCTTCGGTGAACGAAAGCACGAAGGCTTTGCTCGCATAATAAACCGCCATGTTGGGCCCGGGCAAAAATCCGGCGACCGAACCGACGTTGAGAATTCCACCACGCCGGCGCTGGATCATGCCGGGCAAAAATAATCCGGTGAGTTCCGTCAAGGCCGTAATGTTGACGTGGATGATTTCAAGCTGTCGCGACAGCGGCAGCTTCACGAAGCCGCCCTGCAAACCGAAACCGGCGTTGTTCACCAGAATATCCACGGAAATTTTTTGCGCGGATAATTCCTGGAAAATCTTTTTTGCCGTTTCCGGCAGGGAAAGATCGGCGGTCAAAACCCGGGCTGTAATCCCGTGCGCGGCACGAAGTTCGCCCGCCAGTTTCTCCAGCGCATCCGTGCTGCGCGCGATCAAAATCAGATTTGATTTATCCGCCGCAAAACAACGTGCGAGTTCCAGGCCGATCCCGGACGATGCGCCGGTGATCAGAACCGTTTCGGGATTCGCCGCGTTCATCGAGAGATGGGATTTAGTGATTATCCAGGCCAAACCGGGTGGTCAGCGGCCAATAAACAAAGAAGGATTTGCCGATGATGTTTTGGGCCGGGAAAGTTCCCCACGTGCGCGAATCAGAACTGTTGCAGGTATTGTCGCCAAAAACCATGTAAGAATCCGGGCCGTTGGTGAAAACCGTTTGCGCGTCAGGAAACAACGGCGCAAGGTTGGGATATAAATTAAATTGTTGCGCGATGGCGCCATTGACGTGGCCAGAAAACTGGTTTTCACGCGGCGGCTGTTTGGGATCAAAGCCATAAACATTTTCAAAATGCGGCGTCGAGGCGTCAATCCGCCGACCGTTGATGATCATGTGCCGGTCATCGCCGATCTGCACATGCTCACCGGGCAGCACGGTCAACCGCTTGATATAAAATTGATCCTGCTCTTTGATTTGGGTGCCGACGGTGGCAAAGACCACGATCTCACCGCGGGTCGGCTTTCTGAAATTGTAACTCAACCGGTCAACGAACAGATGATCTCCGGCACTGACCTTGAGGTTTGCCACGATATCGCCCTTGTGAAAAACGTGTCCCTCCGGCCCCACTTGCAGGCCCGCGCGGTAAGGCAGCGGTTCTTCGCCATAATCCGGCGGAAACCAGATCGTTTGGGCCACGCCGCCGATGGAAATCGTCTGTTTGATATTGAAGATCAAAAATTTTGTGACCGGACTGATTCCGTCAATCGTGCCATCCGCCGGCGCGACGATATGAATGTAAGAAATTCCTTTGAACCATTCTTTGACCCGCTGCCAGCCGGTTGGAATTACCATGGTATCCCGCAGTTTTATCTGTTCCCGAAGCCGCGTTTCGATGGAAGTCTTGTCTTCCCAATAATTATTTTGAAAGAACGAAGTGAAATCCGGAACGGACATGACCCCGAACAACGTCGGCTGCATCGAGCCGGTCGGGATTTTGAATGGTTGCAAAAAGAACGTCCGGATGGCCATCGCCACGGCGAGTGCGACCAGCAGTACTTCCACATTTTCGCGCCACGCAGCGTTCGGATATGGCTTGATCCATTTTTCGGCGGCAAACTGCAATTCCTCCACCTTGATGTTGATGCGTCCGGTATGACCTTCCTTGATCGCGATGGTCAATTCATCCAGCTTGGATTGCACGGCGGCGATGGCTGGCGCCGCAAGCAGATCGCTCTGCGCCGCGAGCTGGCGGCGATAATGTTTATGCGCCGCGCACGCATTGCGAACAGCCTGCGAAATGAACCAGCGGAAAATCGTCATAAATTATTAAAGGATTTTGACACGAATTTCACGAATTCACACAAAGAATCAAGCTTTGAGCACTGCGATGAACGCCTCCTGCGGGATGTCCACGTTGCCGATGGATTTCATGCGTTTTTTGCCTTCTTTTTGTTTCTCCAGCAGCTTGCGTTTGCGCGACACGTCGCCGCCGTAACATTTCGCGGTCACGTCCTTGCGGAACGCGCTGATGACTTCGGACGCGACAATTTTTCCGCCGATGGCCGCCTGGATTTTTACCTGGAACTGCTGGCGCGGAATGACTTCTTTCAATTTCTCGGCCAGGGTGCGTCCCCTGCCCTCCGCCTTCGTGCGATGCACGATGCACGAAAATGCGTCCATCGGTTCGGTGTTCACGAGCATGTCGAGCTTCACCATGTCGGATTCCATCTCGCCGTCGAACTCATAATCCATTGAACCGAAACCGCGGGTCATGCTCTTGATGCGGTCATGAAAATCGATCAGGATCTCATTCAGCGGCAAACGGCTGGTGAGCATCACGCGGCGCGCATCCAGCGTTTCCGTGTGGTCGATCGCGCCGCGCTTTTCGGAAATCAAAGCCATCAGGTCACCGATGTTTTCGTTCGGACAGATCACGAATGCCTTCACCATCGGCTCCTCGACTTTGGCGATCAAGCTGGGATCGGGCATGAACACGGGATTATCAATGTGCTTCAGCGTGCCGTCGTTCATCGTCACTTTGTAGATGACGCTCGGATACGTCGCGATGATGTCCATGTTGTATTCACGGCGCAACCGTTCCTGCACGATTTCCAGGTGCAATAACCCCAAAAAGCCGCAACGAAACCCAAAACCAAGCGCGACGGAACTTTCCGAGGAATAGACGAACGCGGAATCGTTCAATTGCAACTTGCCCATGCTGGCTTTGAGCTGTTCGTAATCCGCCGTATTGATGGGATAAATGCCGCTGAAAACCATCGGATGGATTTCCTGGAATCCCGGCAACACGCCTGATGGGTTGCGTGAATCCGTGATCGTATCGCCCATCTTCACTTCCTTCGGCGTCTTGATGTTCGCCGTGAAATAACCCGTTTCGCCGACCTCCAGTTTTTCGCGCGTGTAAGGTTTCGGATTGAAACTGCCGACTTCCTTGACTTCAACCGTTTTACCAGAGTGCAGCAACTTCACCATCTGGCCGGCTTTCAATTCGCCGTTAAAAACGCGGACGTGCGTGACGACGCCTTTGTAAGTGTCAAAATATGAATCAAAACCGAGCGCCTGCAAACTTGGCGCGCCCGTCGGTTTCGGCGGCGGAATACGTTCCACGACGGCTTCGAGAATATCTTCGATGCCAATTCCCTGCTTCGCGCTCGCCAGCACGGCGGTTTCGGCGGGAATCGCGAGGATGTCTTCAAGCTGAATTTTTGCCTGCTCAATGTTCGCGTGCGGCAGGTCAATCTTGTTGATCACCGGAATGATCGTGAGATTTTGTTTCATCGCCAGATGCACGTTGGCGACGGTCTGAGCCTCGACCCCTTGCGCTGCGTCAATGATGAGCAATGCGCCTTCGCAGGCGCTCAAGCTGCGCGAAACTTCGTAGGAAAAATCGACGTGGCCGGGCGTATCAATCAGGTTCAGTTCGTAAGTCTCGCCGTTCCTGGCCGTGTAAAGCATCGTGACCGGATGCGCCTTGATGGTGATGCCGCGTTCACGTTCGAGATCCATCGCGTCGAGCAATTGATCCGACATGTCGCGCGTGGCGATGGTGCCCGTGCGGTGCAAAAGCCGGTCGGAAAGCGTGGTCTTCCCATGATCAATATGGGCAATGATGCTGAAATTACGGATATGTGCGGCGTCCATTTACAAAAAGTCCCATCGGAAGGCTGGCGTGTCTCGTCGCGCTGAAGCGCAGCGAAGGTGGACGCCGTCCAAAAATTAATTCAGGGTCGCCGACACGGCAACCCTCCCAATGGAAACGTAAAGATAGCCGGAAATCGATTGAAGAAAAGAAAATTTGCGGTGGTGACTCGATTTGTCGGCGACGGGTGGGGTGAGCGTTTCCGCGAGCCATCCCCCAATGGCCAGTGCGGCCTCGCACCGCGAGCCGAAACGTCAAACTTTCAATACATGCCCGGCTCGCCGGGAGTTCGCTCCACCTCGCCCACCCGCAGCCAATTTTAGTGGCGTCTGAAATTTGCCTTTCAATACGCCAGCCGGAAGAAGGTGTTACTGGTGGAAACGCTGTTAGTGACGGAAAAATAGCCGCCGTTCGTTCCCAATGCCCCGGCATAAGCCTGCCAGTTGTTGCTTCCCAGCACGGAAGCGGTTTGCAGCGTGTAACAACTGTAATCCACCGGCCATGAAAGAATGACTTTCGTGCCGGACTGGATGAGATTTAATTGTGGCGCGGCTTCGGACTGCACAATCACATTAAAACCGCAGGTGTTGGTTCCGAGCGAATTCGCCGCCGTAACGGCCACAAAATTTGTCCCGATGGGAAACGTGGTCGGCGACAGGATGGGATTTGTGCCAAGCTGGTAGGTGGTTTCAGGCGTCGGGTCTCCAGTGACGCTGGCGGCGAAGGAGATTGACGGCAGGCAGACGCCGCCGGGCGCATTCGCAAGAATATCCGCAGGACAGGTGATTTCAGGAGCTTCGCCGGTGTTTCCCGACAGTGTCACATTTGTGAACATTTGAATTCCACCGCTATTCGCCGCGATGATCAAGTAGGCCAAGCGTGTCCCCGTGGCGGTCGGAGTGAATGTGATGCCAATGGCAGCCTCGGATACTGACGCGAGAGCCCCCCCCGTTTCCAATGTGCTGTTAGTGAGCGAAAAATCGTGAGGATTTTCACCGCCCACACCAATCAGAAACCCTGTGAGGGCCGCGTCGCCAGCGTTGATCACAATTAGCTCCACCACAGATGACGATGAACCAACCGCTATGCTGCCAAAATCCAAAGTGTTGGACGAGACATCAATCTCCCCTTGTACAAGTTGTGCGAGGCCACAAAGCGGAAATAAAATCCAAAAAATCGCGAGCAAAGGCAGTACCTTCTTCATAAATAGGAATCATTTTATTCTGACTGGTTCTATTCGTTGCACAGTATCAGCTGGAACGTCAATGATAACAATCTCACAATCAGTGTCAAAGTTCAGCAGTCTGCCTGCTTCCGGAAGAAGCGACAAAAAGCCATCGCAGTTTGACGCAAGGCCGGATGGGATTTTTTTTGCGGTTTCCGGTTTAAGCCCGTTCTGACTAAAGGCTCACTTCTCGCCGAGAATCTTGGCTTTCTGGGCCTGATATTCGGCATCGGTGATGGCGCCGGCATCTTTGGCGTGTTGCAAGTCGATCAACTGCTGTCCGATGGTGGCAGCTTGGGGTTTGGTCGTAGTGCCACCGCCAACTTGAAGGGCCAAACAGCCTGTGAGCAGCGTCAGGGACAAAAAACCGATCAATGCCGGAATGAATAGTTTTTTCATGTGATTTTATTTTATGCTCTGGTTGTTTTGAACCTTAAATCAGAGGTTGTCAACGTTGGATTTTCATCCGTTGCCGCTTAAGATTGAACTGGCCAGGGCGATTTTTGCGCCCCGGCTTTTTTCAGCGTGGACGTTGATCATGAATATCAAATGACGCGACTAAAAACTTTACAGTTTTTTCACAAATCCGCAAAGTATGCGCGTGTTGTATCAGAGTGATTCACGGACGCAACCGCCGCCTGCCGCCGCGAACGTCCCCATTTCAGATGTTGTTTCCGACCGCGTTCAAGCCGCCATCCAGCGGTCGCAGGATTTTCTTTTGTCCATCCAGAAACCGGAGGGTTACTGGGTCGGCGAATTGATCGTGGATTCCACGCTCGTGTCCGATATGGTGGCGTATCATCATTGGGATGGCAGCGTGGACAAGGAATGGGAACGCAAGGCGGTCAATCACCTGTTTTCGATGCAACTGCCGGACGGCGGCTGGAATATTTATTACGGCGGGCCGTCGGAAGTGAATGCGACCATCAAGGCGTATCTCGCGTTGAAACTCGCCGGTGTTTCCGTCACCGACCCGCGCATGTTGAAAGCGCGCGAAGCCGCCCGGCATTTTGGCGGCGTGCCGCGCATGAATACATTCTCCAAATTGAATCTCGCGCTCATCGGGCTTTTTCCGTGGGAATATGTCCCGACGATACCGCCCGAAGTCCTGCTGCTCGGCAAATGGTTCCATGTGAATTTCTGGGACATGAGCAACTGGTCGCGCGCGATGCTGGTGCCGCTGGCCATCATCAACCATTTCAAGCCAACGCGCACGGTAAAGGTCAACCTCGATGAGCTTTATCCCGAAGGCATCCACGAACGTGACCTGGCACTCGCGCCCGACCCGGAAAAGATTTCACTCCGCAATTTTTTCCTATGGCTCGACCGCCTGCACAAACTCGCCGAATGGTTTGCCGAGCACAACATTCATCCGTTCCGCAAAACCGCGCTGAAAAAATGCGAGCAATGGATGCTCGAACGCTTTGAGGGCGCCGACGGCCTCGCCGCAATTTTCCCCGCGATGCTCAATTCCATCATCGCGATGAAGGCGCTCGGTTACAAAAACGAAAACCCCATCTTGCAACGCGAATGGCGCGAACTCAAACGGCTGCAACACGAGGAAAAAGATTCCGTCCGCATCGAACCTTGCTTCTCCCCCGTCTGGGACACGGCGATTGTTTTAATCTGCCTGCGCGAATCCGGCGTATCCGAAAATCATCCGATGATGAAAAAAGCCGCCGAATGGCTGATCGAGAAGGAAATCCGCTTTCGCGGCGACTGGGTCCACAAAAATCCTGCAAAGGTTGAGCCGAGCGGCTGGGTTTTTGAATACAACAACAAATGGAATCCCGACGTGGACGACGCCGCGATGGTGTTGCTCGCATTGAGAAAAATCCCGACGGATAATCCGCAAAAGCGCGACGAATGTTTTCAGCGCGGCGTGAAGTGGATGATGACCTTCCAGTGCAAGGACGGCGGCTGGGCGTCGTTCGACAAGGATTGCACGAAAAACATCCTGGAAAAAGTTCCCTTCGCCGATCACAACGCGATGCTTGATCCCGAATGCGCCGACATCACCGCGCGCATCCTCGAACTGCTCGGCTACGAAGGCTGGAGCAATGGCCATCATCAGGTGCAGCACGCGCTGGAGTTCATCCGCAACACCCAGGAAGCCGACGGCTCATGGTATGGCCGCTGGGGCGTGAATTACATTTACGGCACATGGCAGGTTTTGCGCGGGATGCGCGCGTTGAATCTCGACATGCATGAAGCCTGGCTGCAACGCGGCCGGGCGTGGCTGGAAAGCGTCCAGCACGAGGACGGCGGCTGGGGCGAACGCTGCAATACTTACGACGATCCGGTTTTCAAAGGTCAGGGGCCGAGCACGGCCTCGCAAACCGCGTGGGCGGTGATGGGATTATGCGCATTCGATGATCCCGAAAATCCCGTACTCAAACGCGGCATCGAGTATCTGACGCGCACGCAAAACGCCGACGGTTCATGGACGGAACACGAGACGACCGGCACGGGCTTCCCGAAAGTTTTTTATCTGAAATACGACATGTATCGCAACGCGTGGCCGCTGCTCGCGCTGGCGACTTATAAACAGATCTGCGAACGCGCCGCAGTGAAGCATAATGGTGAAATTAAACTGCAGGAGACGACGTAAGGAGTCTCCAGCATACATTTGAAACTCGTTACCTCGTCTCCTGCGGTAAAAAAACGCCACAGTTATCCGCAGCGGCTTGAAACCGAAGGGTCGGCACGAGCTGATCAAGACTTTTGGAAATTATTTTTTCGCCAGCTTGCGCGCGGCCCGTCTTTTAGCTCGCAAATCATAAACCGCAAATCATAAATTATCCCGATGAGCTGGCTGCACAAAAGAATCATCC
>Ga0206867_1033_pt1 | contig 30495 bp, 25 predicted proteins | sample Alteio_BWOrgCont_37_FD_152905 | JGI IMG/M metagenome (GOLD analysis project Ga0206867, IMG submission 152905) | Enriched cells from forest soil in Barre Woods Harvard Forest LTER site, Petersham, Massachusetts, United States -... | ecosystem: Environmental > Terrestrial > Soil > Temperate forest >...
CTTCCTCCGCCGCGCAAGGTGTACGCGGGGACCATTCAAAATGGCACAGGAGCTTTCACTGGCACCGGCCCGAATGGCGGAAAGCCCAGAGTCATCCACGTGCTGTATCGCGGAGACGTCCAGAATCCGCGGGAGACGGTGGGCCCCGGGGCGCTGCCCATCATTCCCGGGTCGCCGGGCCGCTTTTCGCTGGATGATGCGGCGCCAGAGGGCGATCGGCGATCAACCCTGGCACATTGGATCACCGATGCACGCAATCCGCTGACGTGGCGCTCGATCGTGAATCGCGTTTGGGAGTATCACTTCGGACGCGGCCTTGTCGATTCGCCAAATGACTTCGGTCGCATGGGTCAAAAACCCACGCATCCCGAATTGCTGGACTGGCTCGCCGCGGATTTTCGGGACAATGGGCAGTCGCTCAAAAAGCTCCACCGCTTGATCGTGACGAGCGCGACCTACCGGCAAATATCCGCCGAGACGGAAGCAAGCCGAAAGGCCGCGCAGAGCGCCGACGCCGATAATCGCCTGCTGTGGCGCATGAACCGCCGCCGACTGGAAGCCGAGGCCATCCACGACTCGGTGCTCTCCGCCGCCGGGCAACTCGATCTCACGATGGGCGGCCCGAGCTACCAGGATTTCGTCATCGAACATCCCGAGCATTCGCCGCACTACGAATATCGCATTTTCGATCCTGAAGATGCGAAGTCGCACCGGCGCTCGATCTATCGCTTCATCGTGCGTTCACAGCCGCAGCCTTTTATGACGACGCTGGATTGCGCCGATCCCTCGATGAGCGTGGAAAAGCGCAACGAAAGCATGACCGCCCTGCAAGCGCTCGCTCTGTTGAATAACCAACTGATGCTGGCGATGGCGGGCCACTTCGCGCAGCGAATCGAGAAGGAACGCGGGACGCCGGATGTGCAGATCGAGCGCGCCTATCTTCTCGCTCTGGGACGGAAACCGCGCGCCGACGAGCGCGATGCACTTTCGGCCTACGCGAAACAATACGGCATGGCCAACGCCTGCCGCGTGATTCTGAACCTGAACGAATTCGTCTTCGTCGATTGATCCCATGAACTTCCGCAACGACTCCCCTTTTCACCAACGCGCGCACGGCGGCCCGCTTTCACGCCGCGATTTTCTTTGGCGCTGTGGCGGCGGTCTCGGCGGCATTGCGCTCTCCAGCATGCTGGGACGCGAAAACGCGCTTGCATCCGAAGCGTCGCCTGGAGCGCTCCACGGCGTCCTGCATTATCCCGCAAAGGCGAAACGCGTGGTGCAGCTCTTTATGGCGGGCGCGGCCAGCCACATCGATCTCTTCGATTTCAAGCCGGAGCTGATCAAACGGCACGGACAGCCTTCCGATTTCGGAGAGCACGTGGAGGCGTTTCAAAACGGGCTCGGCCCATGGTTGCGACCGGTCTGGGATTTCGCGCCGCACGGGCAAAGCGGAAAGATGCTCAGCGAAGCAGTGGCGCCGCTCGGCGCCTGCGTGGATGACATGGCGTTTATCCACAACATGGTCGGCAAAACCGGTGTCCACAGTTCTGCCACGCTGCTGCAGGCCACGGGTTTTCAAACGCCCGGTTTTCCCGGCGCGGGCTGTTGGGTGAGCTATGGGCTTGGCAGCATGAACGACAACTTGCCCACGTTCGTGGTGTTGCCGGACCATCGCGGATTCGCGTCGAATGGGCCCAAAAACTGGGACACCGCATTCCTGCCGTCGCAGCATCAGGGCACCGTCATTTATCCCGGCGCGGAAAATCCGGTGGCCGATCTCTTCCCCGCGAAGAACGATTTCGTGACCAGGGACAGTGACGCCGCCGCCCTCTCGGTGCTGGCAAAACTGAACCAGGCGCACGCCGCCGAGCGCGAGGGGGACGCGCGGCTGGACGCCCGCATTCGCAGCTACGAACTCGCCGCCCGCATGCAATTGGCGGCGCCCGAAGCGCTCGATTTATCGAAGGAGCCCGCCTCCATGCTGGAAATGTACGGGATCAATGAATCCCGAATCTGGCCCTCGGAAATTAACGCGGAGGAAGAGGCGCACCACTTCGGTCGAAAATGCCTCGCCGCCCGGCGTCTGCTCGAACGCGGCGTGCGCTTCGTCCAAATCTGGTCCGGCAACGACAACGGATTCCCCAGGCGAAACTGGGACTCGCACGAAGATCTCCAGCGCGACCACGGCCCGCTCGCGACGGGCATGGCCCGAGGCGCCTCCGCCTTGATCCGTGATCTCAAACAGCGCGGCCTTCTCGATGAAACCATCATCCTATGGACCACCGAGTTTGGCCGGATGCCATCTTCCCAGGGTGGAAAAGGCCGCGATCACAATCCCTACGTTTTCACAAACTGGCTCTGCGGCGGCGGCGTGAAAGGCGGCACGACCTACGGGCCAAGCGACGAATGGGGTTACAAACCGCAGGACCGAAAGAACCCCACCGAGGTCTATGATGTACATGCCACAATGCTCCGCCTGCTTGGCATCGATCACACCAAACTCACCGTACGGCACAACGGCATTGATCGCCGTCTCACGGATGTGCACGGTCACGTGCTCGACGAGATTATCGCGTAAGCGCTCGCGCCCCTCCTGATCCTGCCTGTAAAGCGGCCGGCTTTCCAGGAATGAGCGATCCATATTGCGGCAGGGAGAACACCTGCGTACCCTCGCTTCCATGCATTTCCTCCTGACCAACGACGACGGCATTCACGCGCCAGGCCTCGCCTCGCTGGAGCGCGCGATTTGTCTTCTGCCCGGCGCCGCCGTCACGATTTTCGCGCCGGCGACGGAACAATCGCAGTGCGGCCATCGTGTCACCACTCGGGAGCAATTCTCGGTTACACAACAAACGGAGCGCCGCTACAGCGTGGAGGGCACGCCCGCGGATTGCGTGAGAATCGCCTTGTTTGCCTATGATATTCGTCCGGATTTCGTCGTCTCCGGGGTGAATTCCGGCGGCAATATGGGGCAGGATCTCTACATCAGCGGCACGGTGTCCGCCGCCCGGGAAGCCGCCTTCCATGGGCTCCCGGCAGCGGCGTTGTCACATTACTTGATTCACCAACTCGCGCTTGATTGGCCGCGCGTCTCGGAATGGACGCGCCAGATTCTTCCAGAGCTGATCGCCCAGCCACTTCACGACGGTGAATTCTGGAACGTGAACTATCCTCACCTCCCGGCGGGCGATTCCAAAATGCCAGCCCGCGTGCCATGCCATCCGTGCCGCGCGCCGCTGAATGTCTCTTATGATACGAAAAGCGTCAGCGCTTCAATGACCAGCCACCACTACACCGCAACCTATGCCGCCCGCCCTGTGGAAAAGGACTCCGATGTCGCCGTCTGCTTTGACGGCTGCGTCGCGGTAAGCCGAGTCCGAATATAGTAAGGCCAGCCCGAGTGGCACGGAGATACGCCATTCGCGGGGAGGGCCAAAGGCCCGCAAGTTGATAGCCCAGGGCACAGCGAGGAACGAGCGTCGCCCTGGGTCACCGCCCCCTCTCGTATTAGCTCCACCGGAGCGAGACAATGATTTTGTGCCATTCAGGGTTGGCCCCGATCGAGCGCCCCTCAGGCGACGGGCGCCAACTCAGGCTCTTTTGGCGGTTCGCTAGGTTCGATTGGCGCCGCATCCGGAGATTCGGGCCTTTCGACTCGGTTATGGATCATCGCAAAAACGATGGGCACAAAGAACAGAGTCGTCACCGTCGCGAAAAGCAGGCCGCCAATCACGGCGCGGGCCAGTGGGGCATTCTGCTCCGCGCCTTCTCCGATGCCCAGTGACATCGGAAGCATGCCGATGATCATGGCCAGCGCCGTCATGACCACGGGACGCAGCCGGGTGGCGCCCGCCTCAAGGCTCGCTTCGAGAGCGGATTTCCCTTCATTAACTGCCATCCGCGCGAAGGTGACGATAAGCACGCTATTAGCGGTGGCCACGCCAAGGCACATGATCGCGCCCATGAGCGACGGCACGCTCAACGTTGTCTGCGCGAGAAATAGCATCCAAATCACGCCGGCGAGCGCCCCGGGAAGCGCGGTGATGATGATGAACGGATCACTCCAACTCTGGAAGTTCACCACCAGCAATAGATACACGAGCGCGATGGCAAAGAATAGACCCCAACCCAGACCGACAAAAGAATTGTGCATCGTCTCTGCCTGCCCGCGCAGAAGGATGAAGCTGCCCCTCGGCAAGTCCTTCTCGGCGTCCTTCACGATCGGCTTGATGTCGCTGAGCAATCCTCCGAGGTCTCTTCCGCTCACTCCGCCGAAAACATCGATCACAGGTTGCACGTTATAGTGCGAAACCACGGGTTGGCCGGCCCCGCGGGCGAGCGTGGCGACATTCGAAAATAACTGCTCGTCGCCGGCGGCGTTGGAGGTTCCCGGACTGATCGGAATGTTATCGAGAGCGTCAATCGAATCGATGCGATGCTGGGGTGTGGAAGCAACGACGAGGTAACTGATTCCATTCTTGGGATTCAGAAAATATGCGGGCTGCAGAACTCCGCTGCCGCTGAGGCTAAGGAGCACGTTGTTCGCCACTTGCAGTTCCGTAAGGCCGATCTCGGCGGCTTTCGTGCGATCGACGTAGTAACGCAGCTTGGGTTGATCCGCGGGCTGTTGCACGCGCACATCCACGGCGCCCTGCACCTGCCGGATCTGGGTCGCGATCTTATTGGCCACCACCCGATTGGCGGCCATTTCCTTCCCGTAGATCTGGACGTCAAACGGAGCGGGAAGACCAAAGTTCAGCGTCTGGCTGATGATATCGGCCGGTAGGAAGTAGAAGGTGACTCCCGCAAATTCCCGGTTCAATCGGACGCGCAGTTTCTTGATATACTCTTTCGTGGAGTGATGATCCTCATTCAGCGAGATTAGGATATCTCCGTCGCCTGTGCCGATTAGTCCTGAGCTGCTGTAGCTCAGGCTGATGCCGCTATTCGGGATCCCAAGATTATCGATAATCCCTTTGAGCTCATCCTTGGGAATCTCCTCGCGGATCACTTTGTCCACCAAATCCGTCAGCCGCGCAGTTTCTTCTATTCGCGTGCCGGAGCGCGCGCGCAAATGCAGCGCGATCTGGCCCGCGTCCACATCCGGGAAAAAGTCCTGGCCCACATACGGCAGCAGCAGCCAGCTTCCGCTGAAAAATGCCAGGAAGAGCGCCAACACACGGCCTCGGTGCACAAGACAGCTTTCCAGCAGGCCCGCATAGCTGCGGCGGAAGCGCTCGAAATTCCGCTCGAAGGCGTGCTGGATCCTGCCGAAAATGTTCGTCGGCGCGGCATGTCCCTCGTGCCCGTGATCGTGCTTCTGATTCCGGAAGAGATACATCACCAGCGTCGGCACGAGCGTGCGGCTGATGATATAGCTGGCCAGCATCGCAAACACGACGCTCTCCGCCAGCGGCAGGAACAAATAACGGGCGACTCCGGTCAGGAAAAACATCGGCACGAATACGATGCAAATGCAAAGCGTGGACACAAACGCGGTCGTCGCGATCTGCTGCGCGCCATCCAGGATCGCCTGCCGTAGTTCCTTGCCCATGGCGAGGTTGCGGTGAATGTTCTCGATCTCGACCGTCGCGTCGTCCACGAGGATGCCGACCGCCAACGCCATTCCTCCCAGCGTCATCAGATTGATCGTCTCTCCCAGCACGCTCAGCGTGGCGATGGAGCACAGCACCGAGAGCGGGATCGAGACCGCGATGATCACTGTGCTTCGCCAACTCCCGAGGAACAGCAGGATCATCAAGGCCGTCAGCGCCGCGGCGATAATGCCTTCCCGGATCACGCCATCCACTGCTGCGCGCACAAACCGCGATTGGTCGGCCGTCAGCCTGAAATTCACCTCCTTGGGAACGCTCTTGATGATGTTCGGCAAAGCCTCCTTGACCCGCCGCACCACGTCCAGCGTGGATGCGCTGCCGTTCTTGAACACCGTGACGAGAGACCCGCGCACGCCATTCTGGCGGACGATATTCTGCTGGGGCTGATACCCATCCCGCACGAATGCCACGTCCCGGATGTAGGTCATTGCGCCGTTGGCATACTTGATCGGAAGATCGTTCAACTCCTCGACCACCGTGGGGCTGGAGTTCAACTCCACGTCGTACTCCATTGTCCCGATTTTCGCAGTCCCCGCCGGGAAAATCAGGTTCTGCGCGTTGATCGCCGTGATCACATCATTCGGCGTGAGGCCCTTGGATTGGAGCGCGCGCAAGTCGAGATCGACGTTCACGATGCGGGTCTTCCCGCCATAAGGCCACGGAAGCGCCGCCCCCTTCACTGTGGTCAGAGCGATGCGGACATCGTTCTGCGCGATATCATAGACCGCTTGCTCGGAGAGTTCGCTGCTTCCCAGGCCAATCTGCAGGATGGGCACATTCGAGGCGTTGTAGCGAATTACGAGCGGCGGCTGCATGCCGGGCGGCATCTGCCGCAGCACCGTCTGGGCGATTGCCGTCACCTGCGCGACCGCCGCATCCACGCTCGCTCGCGGTTGGAAAAAGACTTTGATGACGCCCACGCCGTTATACGAGGTGGATTCCACGTGCTCGATATCGTTCACCGTGGTCGTCAGCGCGCGCTCGTGGACGTAAATCACGCGCTTTTCCATGTCCTCCGCATTCAGGCCCGCGTATTGCCAAATGACGCTGACAACCGGGATTTCAACAGCGGGAAAGATGTCCGTCGGCGTGCGCATCAGGATCACCGGCATCAACAGGAAAAGAATCAGCGCGGCCACGATGAACGTGTAGGGCCGATTGAGGGCGAGGCGGACGATCCACATGGCGGGCGAAAATTCTTAGTTGAGCGGAATACGGGGCGATGGGAGCAGGCGTGCGTGCTGCCGCGAACGCCGAGTGAGGAAAGGCTCAATGAATCCAGCTCGGTGGACGAACATCGGGGACTATGGGCCGCGCCGGTTGAATATGCCCAATATATCTTTGCTCTTCCTCCAATACGTTCTAAGTATCGACGATATGGAATTGCGTCATCTCCGATATTTCATGGCCGTGGCGGAAGAACTCAGCTTCACCAAGGCAGCGCGACGCCTCCACATCGCCCAGCCGCCTCTCAGCATGCAAATCAAGGCGCTGGAGACCGAACTGGGCGTGCAACTTTTCGAGCGATCCAGCAGAGCGGTGCGCCTCACGCACGCGGGCAAGACATTCGTGGAGGAGGCCCGCTCCGTTCTCCACACGGCCGCGCATGCCGAACAACGCGTAAAACAGGCCGAGCAGGGAATTATTGGCACGCTTCGCATTGGGGTCATCGCCCCGGCGGCCAATGCGCGGCTCGCCGAGAAGTTGCGCCAATATCGGCGCACGTATCCTGAGGTCAGTCTTTCATTTCACGAGCACTCGTCCTCGACGCAAATCGAACTCCTGCTCGCGGAGCAGATCGACGTCGGTCTTCTCCGCCCACCGGTCGGACATCGGGACCTGAAGAGCCGCTTCGTGAGCGAAGCGCCCATGGTGCTCGGCGCGCCCTCGGGGCATCGCCTGGCGAAAGCAGCGCGAATCCGCTGGCAAGACTTTGACGGCGAATCGCTCATCACCCTGCATCCCAACTTGCAACATGGCTACTACGACAAGTTTCTCACCCTTTGCGCGGAGGCCGGGGCCCGCCCCACGGTGGGCCAGTATGCCAACGACGTGCAAACGGTGCTTTGGCTGGTCTCCGCCGGCCTCGGACTTTCCCCGGTCACCCAGCCGCTCGCCGAAATCACGAGACCCGGACTCGTCTTCCGGGATCTCCCTCCCGGCGTCCCGATGGTCCAGACCATGATTGTGTGGAAGGCCAACAATTCGTCTCCGCTGGTCCAGCGCTTCCTCGAAGGCTTTGCCGATCCGGAGCCAAACGTATTGGCAATCCCTGGAATTTCCGATTGAAGGATGCGCATGCCTCCCAAATCCGATCGACCCGCCGCAAGCGCCACCGCGCCTTCTTCATAATGGACGCGAATCGGACGGAAGCGCCCTCCGTCGGCGAAGAGAAGGCCATCCCAAAAGCGGAGCGTTGGACGGCCGCATTCCTCCTCTTGACCGCCCTGGGGCTGCGGTGCCTCTACATCCTCCGCTATCGCTATGACAGCGATGAGCCACAGCACCTGCACACGACGTGGGGATGGACGCAAGGCTTGGTCCAATACCGCGATTTTTTTGACAACCACACGCCCCTTTTTCACATGGTTTTTTCGCCGCTCGTGGCCGTGCTGGGCGAGCGAACGAACATTCTCACCTATATGCGGTTGGCGATGGTCCCGCTCTGGTTTGTCTCGCTGTGGTGCGTGGCGAAAATGGCGACGCGGCTCTATTCGCGGCGCGCGGGGATGTGGGCTGCCGCGCTTCTGAGCCTTCTGACCTGGTGGTTTTTTTGCTCGGTCGAATATCGCACGGACAATCTCTGGACTCCGCTTTGGCTATGCACATTGACTGTTCTCGTCACTGGACAGTTTTCCAAAACTCGCGCGTTCGGCGCAGGTCTCCTTCTCGGGCTGTGTTTCTGCGCATCCATGAAAACCACCGCGCTTTTTGCCTCCGCGGCGATGGCCGCGGCGGCAGCACCGATGCTTTGCGCTCGCGGCATGAATTGGAAGGAAACCCAGCGCATCTTCATCGCCGCTCTCTTCGTCGTTGCCGGCGCGCTCGTCGCTCCCGCTGCATTGTGCGCGTTCTTTGCCGCGCATGGCGCATTGCAGGATCTATTCTATGGCGCCATCCGGCATAATCTCCTGGCCGGCGTGGATGCAAAAAACCACCCGTGGTATCTGCGGCTGGCCTTGCCAGTTTTACTGCCTTTCCTCGGAGTGGCCGCCTATCGCATCGGCCGATCTTCCCCGGACCGCTCCACGGCCATCCGGCGGGTTTTTATCTTCCTCACCGCCTCGATTTACTACGGCTTTCTTTATAGCGTCTGGACGCTGCTGACCCGGCAGGACTTTCTGCCGTTTTATCCCGTCATCGCGGTGGTCGGCATCCCCTGGCTGCTCCAAGGGGTGGACGCCGCGGCACGGCGCTATGGCTCTGAGGAAAGACGCGGTTTTCTTCGCTTGGCGGCGCTTTGCGGGATCGCAGCTATCGAAATTGCTTTCCTCCTGTTTGGGCGATCCCCCTTGATCGATGGCACGCTACGCGAACGCGAAATCCTCGCGGAAGTGCTCCGGCTCACCCGGCCCGGAGAATATGTCATGGATTTCAAGGGCGAAGCCGTCTTCCGGCAACGCGCCTTTTTCTATGTCCTCGAACCGCTGACCTTTGTCCGTCTCAGGCGGGGCCTGATCGTCGATAACGCAGCCGAGCGATTGGTGAAGACACAGACCTGCGTGATCCTGAACCAAAAACAGTGGTACCCCGCGCAGGGGACTGCCTTCATGACTGCGAACTATCTGCCCATCGGTCGGATGCGCGTGGCCGGGCGAGTCATCGCCCCGGCGCCATCAGCCGCTGGAGCATCCATCCCTTTCGATATCGCAGTACCGGCCCGATACATCCTCTGGGCGGATGGACAACCGATTCACGGGACGCTCGATGGCAAGCCTTATGAAGGGGCAATCGATCTCTCCGCCGACGCCCACGTCTTTCAATCCGCCGAAGATTATCGCCGAATCGCAGTTTTCTGGGCCCGCGCCGCCGAGACGGGTTTTGCGCCTTTACTGGACCACATGGAGTGGCAATTTTTCCGCTAGCACATGGTCGGGAAACTGAATCGGTAGGCCCATATTCTTCCACACTCCCGACCGGATGGAATGACGAAACCAGAATGACGAATGACGATGCTTCGAGGAGTTCAGGTTTCGTCATTCTTTGATCAGCATCGAATGCCCGCAATCCCGCGTCATTGCGCGGTCGCATCCTCCTGCCCTAGTTTGAGGACGCGATTGATCATGCGCACCAAGTCTTCGGTCTGCACGGGCTTGTGCATCGTGAGTCCGCCGATGCTTTTCAGAAAACCGTCCACTTTGGGATTGTCCGCGTGCCCGGTGATAAACAGGAATCGCCGGGCAAGATGCGGCTTCGTCTTTTGAACCGCCAGGTAAAACATATCTCCAGGCATCGTCGGCATAAGCAGATCGCAGATGATCACGTCGAAATCGAGCGCCATGACCTCGCGAAGAGCCTCCGCGCCGTTGCCAACAACGGTGACGACAAAGTTGTAGCCCTCGAGCAGTTCTTTCAGCGTCTCAGCGAGAACCGTATCATCATCCACCAATAGGACGCTCTTGATTTCAAGATCAGCGCTGAGGGATGGGACTTCCATATTAATCTGAGCAGACATCGGGCCGGACAGTACCCCGCAAGGTTGCGGCTGTCATCGAGAAAGTCGGGCAAAAATCGAGGCAACAAAAAGGCCGGCAGGACCGGCCTTTCTGGAAAGTAATATGACTGGGCTTCTTACAAAGGTTCGACTTCGACGCCCATCTGCCGGGCAGTCCCGGCGATGATCCGGTAGGCCGCCTCTTCGGAGCGCGCGTTCAGATCCTTCATCTTGATCTTTACGATATCCTGGACCTGCTTTTTCGAGAGTTTTCCCACCTTCTGCTTATTCGGCTCCTTGGAACCCGCGGCGATGTTCGCGGATTTCTTAATTAGGATCGAAGCGGGCGGCGACTTCGTAATGAAGGTGAAGGATTTATCCTTATAGACGGTGATGACCACCGGGAGGATGTCTCCAGCTTGCTTCTGGGTAGCGGCGTTGAATTCCTTGCAGAACGCCATGATGTTCACACCCTGCTGGCCGAGCGCGGGACCGACGGGCGGCGCGGGATTTGCCTGCCCAGCGGGGATCTGAAGTTTGATTTGACCTACGATTTCTTTAGCCATTTTCCGAAGTGATTGAGTGTTAAGTGTTTAAAATCAAAGATTGCGCGGATCCGGCGTTTAGGGCCGGAATGCGCGATGCGAAAATCAGGAGCGTTCCACCTGCCAGTATTCGAGATCGACAGGAGTGTTGCGGCCAAAAATGGAGACGGAAACCCGGAGCTTGCCGCGTTCGGGGTCGATCTCTTCGACCACGCCGCTCTGGTTTTGAAAGGGGCCGTCGGCCACCTTCACGGTCTCGCCGATGGTGAAAGAAATCTTGGGCTTGACCTTCTCTTCGCTTCCTCGCAACTGCGCGAGCATGCCGTCCACTTCGGATTGCCGCATGGGAATCGGTCGATCCTTGGTGCCGGCAAAACCGATCACGCCCGCGGTTTCCCGAATGAAATACCAAGTCTTGTCCACCAGTTGCTGATTGTCGTCCAGCAGCCACATATTCACGATCAGGTAGCCGGGGAAGAACTTCCGGGTAGTCTCAGTCTTCCTGCCATGCTTAATCTCGGACACGCGCTCGGTCGGGAGGACGACCTCATAAATGTAGTCGGTCATCTCCTCCGTCTTCATCCGTTTGACCAAATTATCATGCACCTTGTTCTCCTGACCGGAGAGCACGTGCACGACGAACCACTGTTTGCGTTTTTGTTCTTCGGTCATGAAAATCCTATTTTGCCGCAGTCCCATTGATGAACCCAACGATCGATTGCAGGATGAACTCCCATCCCGCAATGTAACCACTGAGGAGCAGCATCGCCACGACCACGATCACCGTGGAGTCGACCAATTCCTTGTACTTTTTCATGCCCTTCTCCTTCGGATCCCAAGGCCAGGATGCTTTCAGGAGTTCGACTTTGACTTCGGTAAAGAACTGTTTTGGAGAACTCATTGCGGATATGTCCTTAAATCCTGATTCAGGAAGCAATCGGGGTATTTAAAATGCGGTCTGTGGCTGCTTTCGAATCGGTGTCGGTATTGCCTCGCTAAAAAAACACGGCAGGAGGGACTTGAACCCCCAACAAGCGGTTTTGGAGACCGCTGCTCTACCAATTGAGCTACTGCCGTTTTCAATTTTTGGATCTTTGCCCGTCTTTTTCCGTCTTTGGCGCCGCAGTTTTCACCGCCGCGCCGACTGAAGCACGATTACTGCCGGGCAAAGATCGCGAGACAAGACTTTACGGAAGGACGATCTCGGAAATACGACCCGCGCCGACCGTCTTGCCGCCTTCGCGGATGGCGAAGCGCATGGTCTTTTCCATGGCGACCGGCGTGATGAGTTCGACTTCGATGGCGACGTTATCGCCGGGCATGACCATTTCGACGCCTTCCGGAAGCTTGACCGAACCGGTCACGTCCGTGGTGCGGAAATAGAACTGCGGGCGATAGTTCGTGAAGAACGGCGTGTGCCGGCCGCCCTCTTCCTTCGAGAGGACATAGATCTCGGCCTTGAACTTCTTGTGCGGCTTGATCGAACCGGGCTTGGCGATCACCATGCCGCGCTCGACGTCGTCTTTCTTCGTGCCGCGGAGCAGCAGACCGACGTTGTCGCCGGCGCGCGCTTCGTCCAGAAGTTTGCGGAACATTTCGATATCCGTGACGGTCGTCTTGGCGGTGGGACGGATGCCGACGAGTTCGACTTCTTCCATCTTCTTCAGGACACCGCGCTCGACACGGCCGGTGGCGACGGTGCCGCGGCCCTCAATGTTGAACACGTCTTCGACGGGCATCAGGAAAGGCTGATCGACGGGCCGTTCAGGCACGGGGATATAGTCGTCCACCGCATCCATGAGTTCCATGATGCACTTCGAGTCGGCATGATTCGGATCGCCGGCGGCAAGGGCCTTGACGGCGCTGCCTTTAACGATCGGGATTTTGTCGCCGGGAAATTCATACTGGGTGAGCAGATCGCGCACTTCCATCTCGACGAGGTCGAGCAGTTCCGGATCATCCACCATGTCCACCTTGTTCAGGAAGACGACGATGGCGGGCACGCCGACCTGGCGGGCGAGCAGGATGTGCTCACGGGTCTGAGGCATGGGGCCGTCGGCGGCGCTGACGACGAGAATCGCTCCGTCCATCTGCGCGGCGCCGGTGATCATGTTCTTGATGTAGTCCGCGTGTCCGGGACAATCGACGTGCGCGTAGTGCCGCTTGTCGGTCTGATATTCAACGTGCGCGGTGTTGATCGTGATGCCGCGTTCCTTCTCTTCGGGAGCAGCATCGATTTCAGCGTACTTTTTGGCCTCGGCGTAGCCTTTTTTCGAGAGGACGGTCGTGATCGCAGCGGTGAGCGTGGTCTTTCCATGATCGACGTGGCCGATCGTGCCGACGTTCACATGCGGTTTATTGCGTTCAAATTGGGCCTTGGCCATAAGGTCGGGTTGGTTGGTTTGTTTTGCTACTGTGGTGGGTTGAAAAAATCTTCTGGATGGAGCCTGAGACCGGGATTGAACCGGTGACCTCGTCCTTACCAAGGACGTGCTCTACCAACTGAGCTACTCAGGCACTGCATCCAGCGAATTAAACATGGGACTTAAAATCTCTGGCGCCTCCGGTTCCAAGGGCGAAAAAGCCCGTATCGCAGCGAGGGGATTCCCCCACGAACGATTCAGGCGATTTCGCTTCTCTTTGCCGAAAAGCGAGCTGGCAAATTAGCAACAGGGCGCATCGTGTCAAAAGAAATTCAGGGTTTTTTGCTTGCGTGCCGCTGTCCGCCCTGCACCCAAGTGAACCGGCAAAGCACCACCACCTCTTTTCCTCCTTTGCCGCGCGCCGGAAAGCCGGGCACGGTCGGACACAGCAGTTGACGATCTGTCGTGACTTGACTACCACGCCGTCGTCTTTACTGTTTCGCGGTTTTGCCCACCGCCGTTTTACTCGTTTGCCATTCATGCACCGTACGTTCGTTCGTCTCCTCGCATCCACGATTGCCCCCGTGGCGGCCATTGCGCTCGCCATTTATTCGCCCCAGCTCGCCAGAGCCCAGGAGGTTCTTGATGGCATTGCCGCCGTGGTGAATTCGGACGTCATCACCTATTCCCAAATGCGGGACTTGGTCGGTGAAAAGGAAAAAGTCATCCGGAATCAGTTCAGGGGCGAGGAACTGGTCAACAAGATCAAGGAAATCCGCCTCGCCGCGGTCAACGATCTCATCGATCGCCAACTCATCCTTCAGGATTTCAAGACGAAGGGATATCAAATCCCCGATTATTTCGTCGATCAACGCGTGCTCACCATCATTCGCGAGGAATTTGGCGGAGACCGTCAGGCATTTCTCCGGACGCTCCAGGCGCAGGGATACACGCTGGAGCGTTTCAGACAGCTCGAGAAGGACAAGATTATCGTCCAGGAAATGCGGCGCACGGCCATCAAGGGCGCCGCGAATGTCAACGAGGGCCAAATCGCCGATTATTACCGGGAACACGCCGAACAGTACTCCACGCCGGAGCAGATCAAGCTGCGCATGCTGGTGATCCGCGGCACGGGCGAAAACGCCGGCCCACGGAAGATGATCGAGGAAATTCGGGAAAAAATCATGAGCGGCGCGGAATTTGGCGACCTCGCCAAGATGTACTCCCAAGGAAGCGAACAGGAGTCGGGCGGGGATTGGGGTTGGGTGGATCGCAAGAAGCTGAATGACGAACTGACGAAGGTGGCGTTCAGCCTAAAACCAGGCGAAGTCAGCAAAGTGGTTGAAGTCGGGGGCAGCTACTATCTGCTTTTCGTGGAGGCAAAAAAAGCGGCGTCCGCAAAACCGCTCAAAGAACTCCACGATGAAATTGAAAAAACGCTCATGCAAGCGGAACGCCAGCGGCTCCAGGAAGTCTGGATCAGAAAGCTGAGAAAACCAGCCTACATCAAGATCTACTGAGGAATTTGAGGCAAATCCGCGACTCAGACGTCCCTTTTCATTCCGGCGTGAATGCGCGGCGACGTTCGGGAACCATCGGCATCACTTTGGGGGATGCGGCGGGGATTGGGCCGGAGATTGTCACCGCCGCGCTGGCCTCGGGTAGATTGGAACCGGACTTTCAATATCGCATCATCGGCGAGACCGGCGCGGCGCGAGCTGGCTTTCCCGGCCCCGATACCGCTCGATCGGCTCGCGCGGCTCTGGAAGAAAGCGCACGCCTGGCCATGGCAGGCGAAATTGACGCCGTCGTCACCGGCCCGATCCACAAGGCGCGGATGCAGGCCGTCGGCTTCGAGTTCCCGGGCCAGACGGAGTTTTTCGCCGCCCGCGCCGATGTGAAGAATTTCGCCATGCTGCTCACGGGCGGTGCGCTCACCGTCGCCCTCGCCACCGCGCACATTCCCTTGTGCCGCGTGGCCGAAACGCTGAGCCGCTCCGAAATCGTGCGGGTGGGGCTTCTCCTAAAGGATTTTCTCTTCCGACGGCTCGGCCACATTCCCCGCATCGCCGTCGCGGGCCTGAACCCCCACGCCGGAGAGTCCGGCACGCTGGGCGGGGAAGAAATTGAGACCATCGCGCCGGCGGTGACCGAACTGAATGACGCCGCAAATGGCGAACCCTGTTTTACCGGTCCGCTTTCACCCGACACGGTGTTTCATCGCGCCGCGCTTGGCGATTTTGACGGCGTGCTCTGCATGTATCATGATCAGGGCCTGATCCCGCTCAAACTCCACGCCTTCGACGAGGGAGTGAACGTCACCCTGGGCCTGCCGTTCCCGCGGACCAGTCCCGATCACGGAACCGCTTTCGAAATCGCCGGGCGGGGGATTGCGCGCCCCGACAGCATGATCGCCGCAATTCGACTGGCCGCTGTGCTGGCCCGAAAAGGACCGGCCGGAATGACGAAATCCGAATGACGAATGACGATGGAGCGGAGCGCGCCTTGATCGTCATTTGTCTCGATTGCGCCATAGACTTCTCGCAAAGCCTCGAATGCCATTCTGATTTCGTCATTTCCAAGCAGCGCTCCGGACATCGTCATTCATTCCGGCTTCGCCATTCAAGGCAAACGCTCCGCGCCATCGTCATTCGTCATTCTGGTTTCGTCATTCCTATGCGGGGAGTTGAGCATTGTGTGACTCACTCGCCGCGCGCTACCCTCGCCGGGTGATTAGCGAATCCCCTGCTTCCCACCCCCGTCCTCTTCTCCGCAGCTTCCAGAAATACTGGAAGCTCTTTGATATCGGGATCCAGAATACGTTCGTCTATCGATGGAATTTCCTGCTGCGCACGGTCTTCGGCATCGTGCCCCTGATCGGCACGGTGTTCATTTGGCAGGCGATCTTCCGTTCGAAGCAGGCGCCCATCAATGGGTACGAATACTCGACGATGATCTTCTATTTCATGATCACGGTCTTCCTGGATAATCTGATCACGCCGACCGAGGACGAATGGCAAATCGCGGCGGAAATCCGCGATGGCAGAATTAGCGCCTTCCTGATCAAACCGCTAAACTATCTCGGGTATCGAATCAGCCTCTACCTGAGCTACCGCCTGCTCTACATCAGTGTGGTCTTCATCCCGATTCTTGGCCTCGGCTGGGTCTTCCGGGACAACATCAGGTTTCCGGAGCACGGCGTGACATGGATCGCGTTCGCGGCTTCAACCGTGATGGCCGCCGCGCTCCAATTCCTGATCGCCTACTCGCTGGCGATGATCGCATTTTGGGTCCTCGAGATTTCCACCATCGTTTTCATCCTCTATTCGTTCGAGTTCTTCCTGAGCGGCCATATTTTCCCCCTCGACATCATGCCGCCGTGGCTCCACGGATTCATCCTGTGGTCGCCTTTCACGTATGAACTTTTTTTTCCCGCGCAGATTTGCATGGAGCGAGTGCAAGGGGCCGCCCTCGTGGAAGGCCTCGTGATTCAGGCAGGTTGGATCGCCCTGGTATCTGGAATCGCCACCCTGCTCTACTCCCGCGGAGTGCGGAAATACCAGGCTGTGGGGGGATAGGGAAGAGTCCGCATGTTCGCCTCCCTGCTTACCACGATCTTCTTTTCCCTTTCGGTGATCTTCGCGGCGCGGTCGTCACGGATCCTCGGCGGGCAAATCGCTAATCTGGGCCGCATTTGCCTCGCCGCCGTTTTGCTGGCCATTTGGGCTCACGCTTTCGGCGCGGGTTTGCATGGGGCATCCCTGCCCTGGTTCTTTCTCAGCGGGGTGGTCGGATTCGGGCTGGGGGACATCGCGCTCTTTGGAGCGCTGCCGCGGATCGGCCCCCGTTTGGCCATCCTCCTCACGCAATGCCTCGCGGCGCCAGTCGCGGCCCTGACGGAATGGCTGTGGCTCGGGACCACGTTGCGGGCCGTGGATCTGATGTGCGCGGCGACAATTCTCGTGGGGGTCGCCATCGCTCTCGCGCCGGATCACGGGTCGAATGTGGATCGGCGAACTTTCTGGATCGGCGTGCTTTGCGGAATCGGATCGGCGCTCGGCCAGGCTTTCGGCGCCGTGCTCAGCCGGAAGGCCAACGACGTCGCCGCGCTCACGGGTTTTCCGATCGACGGAGGAACGGCGGCTTATCAGCGAATCGTCGGAGGCGTATTGATGACCGCCGTGGCGTTTGCCTTCACGAAGCGCGCGGCCCGAACACCGAGTCCGAATGGAACCTCGGGCGGCTGGCGCGCGGCGTGGCCGGCGGTCACGGCCAACGCCCTCTTTGGCCCCACTCTCGGCGTGGGCTGTTATCAGTGGGCGCTCAAGACCACGCCCAGCGGAATCGTCCTGCCGATCATCGCCACTTCCCCGCTCGTCACGATCGGGCTGTCTTTCTTCCTCGATGGGTTGCGTCCAACGCGCCGGGCGGTATCCGGCGGAGTGATCGCGGTCGCCGGGGCGGTGGTCCTGAAATGCATTCAGAGCGCCGGTTAAACAATGAACAAAACGGTTCAACACGCCGTCAAAGTTTCCCTATGAACAGCTTTCTCACTCGCTGCTGCGGCGCGATCGCCGTGCTCGCGCTCTTTTCCACCATGGCATTCGCAAAAACCGGTTGGTCCGAGGACTACACGAAATCCGTGGCCCAAGGCAAAGCGGAGAAGAAACTCGTGCTTCTCGATTTCACGGGATCGGATTGGTGCGTATGGTGCATGAAATTGGATAATGAGGTTTTTTCCACCCCCGAATTCAAGGACTACGCGAAAGATAATCTCGTGCTGATGGAAGTGGATTTTCCTCAAGAGAAACCGCTGGAATCCAAGATCAAGGCGCAAAACGACAAGCTGCAGGCCAAATTCAACATCGAAGAATTTCCCACCATCATCGTGCTGAACTCGGAAGGAAAGCCCGTCGGTAAGCTTGGTTACATGGACGGCGGCCCCAAAGCATTCATCGCCGCCCTGGAAAAGCTAAAGAAATAACCCCGGCTCCTCCCCGCACCCGATTCGAGGCGGTTCAGCCGACGCAGAGCCGCCTCGAACGCACGGCTATCATTCCGGCGAAAATGGAAAGCGTCCCCAAATCGAATCGTTCCCGCGACTGCGGGATCATTCTGGTTTCGTCATTCTCTTCATCGACGCCCCCAGAAACGCGAGCAAAACGCCCCACGGCAGGAGCAGCCACGGTCGCCACTGATCCAACGTAGTGCTGACGTAAAATCCGATATTCCACGGCAGCCCGTTCGAGATTGCCGTATAAAAGCAAAAGAGCGCGATCGAGGAAGCCGCTGTATAAATTACAAACCAGCGCTCGGAGTGGATGAGAAGGAAGGGCGCCATCCAGACGAGATACTGCACGCCAAATCCCGGGGCGAAGACCAAGAAAATGGCCCATGAAAGCGCCAGCGTGGAAAAAACACCCACCGGAGCGGAAGCTCTCTTGCGCCACGCCAGCGTGATCACTGCCAGGATAATGATCACCTTGAACAACAGGCCAAGCACCGTTTCCGCCTGGGTGGGAGGGTCGGTGATGCTCGCGTGCAGTTTGGGCCCGCCCAGCATCCCAATCAGATACGGAAAACCCCACCAACCCCAAATACTGCTGTAGGCGATCACACGATGCAAGAAAAGGTTTGGGACCGTGCAAAGCGGCACCAGCCAGCCCACCATCACGAAGCAGATGGCCCCAATGGCAAATGGCCGGGCCTTTCCGCGATGAAGCCAGAAAAAGAAAAACGCCGGCCCCATGAGAACGGGAATAATTTTCACCTGGCAGGTGAGCCCGAGAAATACACCGCATAGCATCGGCTGCCCGGCGACACAGGCAGCAACAGCCAGAGTCACCCCGAGGGCAATCAATGGATCGAAATTGCCGTGAAAGCCGGAAACCATGAATGACACCGGACTCACCGCCAGCAATCCCAGAGCCCACCAGGAGGGCCGGCCCGTCTGCCGCTTCACCCACAAAAGCGCCAGGACCACCGCCAAGTCCGCCAGTATTCCCGGCAACCGGATGTAAAACGCGAAGAGCTTTTCCTTCGGTCCCGCCCATTCATACGCAAATCCCAGGTACGTGCCGAGCAGCGGAGGATGATTGAAAATCGGGTTTTCGTAGATTTTGACGACCCCCTGGTCCGCAATCACCTTGCCGAATTCGTGAAAATAGAAGACGTCCGCCGAGCCAATGGTCGTGGACGCGCAGTAAAGCTTGGCTACCGTAGCAAGCAGCGCCAGAAGGAGGATCACGATTTCCGGCTTTTTCATGGGGCGAAGTGCAGTCATACGGGCGGACACCGATAGTCGAGTTTCTCTTTAAGCCCGTCTCCAAATGAAAGTCTCAGATTTCCACTCCCTCGGGAATCCCCACTGGCTGACATTCCTGCCGGACGGACGGCGCGAGGCCAAATATTTTCCACCGCCGGGCGAATAGAAAAGCTGCCAGCGACGCCCAAGGCAGAAGCGACCACGCCACCCACGCGGGAACAAGTTCGGCGGTCGAAATACCACGATACCACGGCCATCCGTGGGAAATGGTCTGATAAAAGACTCCGAGGAAAATCCCGCTGGCCAGCGTGACTACGGCATACCAAAGCGCCGAATCCATGAGGAGGAATGGAGCTATCCAAACGAGGTATTGCGCCCCCACGCCGGGAGCCAGCACGAAGAACTCCGCCCAAACGAGCGCGACGGTGGAAAACAGGGCATTGGCTGGCATCGCGCGCCGATTCCACGCGATCCAGAGCCCCAGCACAATGATGCCGCCCTTCAGCAAAGTCATGATCATCCCCTGCTCCGGCGTAAGCCCTGCAAAACCCAGCGGCTCGAAAAGCGGCAGGCCGGACGCGCGAAGCGCATACGGGATGCCCCAGCTCCCCCAATTGCTGCTATAACCGAGCACCTGGCCCAGAAATATCCTGGGAAGCGCGATCAAGGGAACGGCCCATCCGGCGAGAATACACGCCGACGCCGGAAGAAAGAACTCCCTGGCTCGCCCTCGGAAAAACCAGAAAAAAAAGAATACCGGCGCCACCAGCAGCGGAATCACCTTCACGTTGCAAGCCAGCCCCAGCCAGATCCCGCACGCCATCGCCCGCCCGCGGTCACATTCTCGAACTGCCAAAAGAACGAGGCACGTCAGAACGGAATCCACATTTCCGTGATACCCCGAAACCATCACACTCACCGGACTTAGAGCGAAGAGCGCCAGCGCCCACCATGGAGGACGCCCGGCAGCCTCACGCCGCCGGAGCAGCACCAGCACCGAGATAAAATCCGCGATAATCCCCGGGACTCGCAAAAACCAGTTAAAGCCCAGTCCGCGCCCCACCCCATAGGCCGCCGCGCAGAACCACCCCGTCAACGGCGTGTGATTGAAGTCCGGAGCCGCCCGGTATTGCGCCAGCAGACCGTGCTCCCAGATGAAGCGCCCGAAATTGTAAAAAGACTCGGCATCGTTCGTGCCCACCGTCAGCGCCGCGATGCATAGCTTCACCACCAGCGCGAAGAGCGCCGCAGCGAGAATGAAAGCGCGAGGTTGAGGCATCGAGGGCCAAAGTGGTAGCAGCTCCCCCAAATCAAAGCGAGTCGGACGAACGAGTCCGGCGCTCGTCATTTTTCATATTTCATTTTCCATTTTCCATTTTTCATTGCGTTTGGTCAGCCCCATCGGATCCCGCCACCTCTCGAACTTCCTCCAGAGCCTCAATTTCCCCCAGACCGTTTCGCGTGTCGGGCTCGCGGTTCCAAATCAGCGCGAGATGTTTCGGAAGGAAGAGGAATGCAACGAGCGCAAGCCACGGAAGGAGCAGCCATGGCGCCCAAACATTGGCAATGGCATGCACGGCAAACCCCGTTTGCCAAGGCATCCCACCTGAAATGGAATTGTAAAATATGAAGAGCGCTACCGAACTCGTGATCGTCAAAACTGCATACCAGGACTCGGAAGCGACCAGGAAAAACGGCGCCAGCCAGACGAGGTATTGCGAACCAAAGCCAGGCGCGAAGACAAAAAAGACAGCCCAAGCGAGCGCCAGCGTCTCAAACATTTTTAGAGGCGCCACTCCCCGGCGGCGCCACGCGACGGTGATAATGGCAGCGATCACGATGAGTTTTAAGCCGAGGATGATGGCGGCTTGTCCGGGCGTGGGCTCCAGTAAAGTGATTTCACTCAAGGCAGCCGCGCCGCTCATGCGCAGCAGATAGGTGATGCCCCAGACGCCCCAGACACTTCCATACCCGAGCACGTCTTTCAAAAACACCCCTGGAATCGTAACCAACGGCACGCCCCATCCAGCCATAACGCACAGCGCGGTCGCGCCCGTAAAGCGGAACGCTCCGCTGCGTTTCCACCAATAGAAAAAGAACACCGGCGCCAGCAACAGGGGGACGATCTTCACATTGCAACTCAACCCAAACGCCAGCCCGCACCACAGGGATTGGTCCGCCACGCAGGCCGCCGCGGCCAGAAGCAGACAAAACGCCATCACCGAATCCACATTCCCGTGATACCCGGAAACCATGAAGGCCACGGGGCTGGCGGCAAACAACGCCAGCGCCCACCACGCCGGGCGGCCGGTTTTTTCCCGCAGCCACAAGAGCGTCAGGACCGCGCCCGCATCCGAAAGAATCGCGGGCAACCGAAGATAGAACGCAAACTTCCAGCGATCTCCCCCGGAAAGCGCATATACCGCCTCCGAAAACCAACCGACGAGCGGCGTGTGATTGAAAAAGGAAGTGTCCCGATACATCGCAATCAACCCGTGCGCGTGAATGATCTGCGCAAACCGGTAGAACAAAGCCACGTCGCTGGTCCCGATGGTTTTCGCCGCGCAATAAAGTTTCGCCGTCAAAGCGCCGAGAGCGAGAAGGAGCACGAGGACACGGGGTTTCATGAACGCCAACCGGACTAGCAGAGAACGTGCCCTTCTGCTCTCCCGGAACTCGCGGGCCAACGCCGGCTTTGCTTGCTTGCGCTCGGGCCTCGCAAACGGACAATTTCAGCGCTTGAACAAAAAACTCCTCCTTTTCGATATCGACGGCACGCTCCTAACTTCCGGAGGCGCCGGAGAGAAAGCGCTCCGGCTCGGATTCCGGGATTGTTTTGGCATCGACGACGATTTGACCAAGGTGGAGATCGCCGGTCGCACCGATTCAGGAATCGCCCGCGAGATGCTCGCCGCGCACGGTTTCCCCGCCACCGCCGAAAACCTTGCCAGGTTTTTTGACGGCTATTTGCATCACCTCGCGCTCGAACTTCCGGCACAAAAAGGCGCGCTCCTGCCGGGCATGCTGCCCCTTCTCGATGCCCTCCGGCAACGCGAAGACATCGTCCTCGCCCTGCTCACCGGCAACCTGGAGCGCGGAGCGGAACTCAAGCTGACGCACTACGGCGTGTGGCACTATTTCGAATTCGGAGCGTTCGCGGACGATCACCACGACCGGAACGCGCTCGGCCCCTTCGCCCGCGAACGCGCCAAGGCACGGCACGGCTATGAATTCCCACCGGAAAACATCTTCGTGCTCGGCGATACGCCACACGATATCGCCTGCGCCCGTGCGATCGGCGCCCGCGCAGTGGCCATCGCCACAGGCAAATACACATCCGCGGAACTTTCGGCCCACGCGCCGGATTTCCTTCTGAAAGACGCGTCCGACATCGGCGCTGTCTTGAAAATATTCGAGACCCCGTAACGGGATGCGCCAACGGCGCTAAAGTTGATAGCCCGGTCCAACGGACTGGGTTCGCAAACGTAAACTTCCTCAGCTCTGAAGGAGCGGGAGAGGCGCTCTCAATACCGTAAGATCCGCGCGAGAAAATCGCGGCATTCCGGAGTTTGCGGCGACGAAAAGAGAGCATCCGCCGGCCCCTGTTCAGCGATCCGGCCTTGGGAAAGGAACGCAATGCGGTCCGCGACATGCCGGGCGAAACCCATCTCGTGGGTGACGAGCACGAAATCACGGCCTTCCTCCTTCAACTCCTCGATCACCGCCAACACTTCGGAAGTCATCTCGGGATCAAGCGCGCTCGTCGGTTCGTCGAACAGCAGCACCCGCGGTTTCACCGCAATGGCACGCGCGATCGCCGTTCGCTGCTGCTGACCGCCGCTGAGTTCGGCGGGCTTCTTGTGCGCGTGCTCGGCCAATTGAAATCGGCGCAGTGTTTCCATCGCGATGTCCCTGGCCTCCTCGGGCGATTTTCCATGCACCTTCACCAGCGGCAGGGTGATGTTTTCCAGGGCGCTCAGGTGCGGAAACAGATTATACGCCTGAAAAACGACGCCCAATCCTTTCCGATGACGCAACAACGCCTCATTGTCGAAATCCACACGCCGGCCATCGAGAGTCACCTCACCTGAGTCCGGTATTTCCAACCCCGCCAGGACGCGCAACAAGGTGGACTTCCCGCCGCCGCTCGGACCGATGAAAACCAGGCTCCGCAATTCGCCAAAATCGGCGCTCACCCCGTCGAGCACGCGATGTTCACCAAAGCTTTTCGTTACTCCGTCCAAAATCAGGCGCATAGTTTTTTGGATGGCTTCACGTCTCGTAGCGGGAGCGTTCTTCCATGCTCTGCGTCCAGAGGAGTATCGGCAGCGTGAGAACGAGATAGCCGGCGGTCACCAGCACATAGCTCTCGAAAACGCCGAACGTGAAGGAATTCACCTCGCCCGCCGCCAGCGTGAACTCACTGATGCCGAGGACCGAGAGAAGAGAGGAATCCTTGATGATCGAGGCAAACTGCCCGGCGAGCGGCGGGAGGATCCTGCGAATCGCTTGGGGAAAAACGATGTGTCGATAGATTTGCGGCCGGGTGAAGCCAATCGCGCGTCCGCTCTCCCACTGCGAGCGGCCCACGCTTTCGATTCCCGCTCGAATGATTTCGCTGATGTAGGCGCCCTCGAAAAGCGAGAGGACGAGCGCGCCCGCAAAAAAGCGGTAATCGCGGGAGAGATTCTGACCGAACACGTACCAGTAGATGTAGATCTGAACCAGCAGCGGCGTCCCCCGCGTGATCTCCACAAAGATGCGGGCTGTGTAACTCAGTGGAAGAAAACCGCTGCGCCGCGCGGCCGCGGAAACCAATCCCACCACGCAACTGAGCGGAAGCGCGAGCCCAGCAAGCCCCAGCGTGGCCAGCCATCCCTGCCAAAACAGCCGCCAGTACCCAAAGACCGGACGCCAAGCCCACTGATAGCTCAGGAAATAAAAGGCGCCGGAGCAAACACCGGCGAAGAGCGCCAGCGCCAACGCAAAACTGAGCGCGCGAGTGGACCGGGAAATGGACCGCCGGCCATCGTCGAACAGAAGCATCATCACTCTCCACCGCTGGCGATCATGCGGTTCATTTCGGCCGCAAGGTCGTGGATTTGCTTCGCGTCGGATTCCGTGAGCGGCGTATCTGGAGGCTTGCTGATGATGCGTTTCACCTCTTTCAGGTCCTTCTCGATCGTTTGACCCAGAGCGCTCTTCTTCAGGGTCGGATGTAAGGTCGAAACCCGATCGATGAAGTAATCGAGCAATTCCGGTTGAACCAATCTGGCCGCGCGCTCCGACGAATAGGTTTGCACAACCACCCCGCTCGTCATCTCCAATCCGCGCAGCCACCCTCCAAGCGCGATCAAATGCGCGATTTCTTCGTCCTTCAAACCGAGCATCGCCGCTTCCACTTCGGCCTGGGTGCGGATCAGTTCCTGTTTGATTTCCGGCCATTGCTGGCGCGCGGCCTTTTCCAGGATGCTCCGGGTGTGTTTGTTCACGGGGTCGGCGACACCCAGCCCGCGCGCATACTTCAAAAGCACACGCCCCACCGGTTCGATCCGCGATTGCTTTTCCGCCGCCACAGCGAGAAAACCATCGGCGATTACCGCCCCCATTTCCAGGGCGAGCCGGGGCCGATCCTGAGGAGTCGCATCGGGAAGATCGCGCCAGATTTTGTCAAAGGGAATTGGTTTGAGATCGTGGAGTTCCCGGAAGACGATCTCGATCGAAGGGGCCGTGAAGTCATTCACCCCCAACTCTTCCCGGATATGTTCGATATCTTCCGGCGGTCGATTTTGAGCGGAGACGGAGACGGCGGCGGCTCCAAGGCAGCAAATCAGGACGGCAATCCCTCGCGCGGAAAGGTGCATGGCGGCAATCATCCTGCAAATGGGCTCCGTATTGAAGCAGGAATTAGCGGTGGCCAAACAAAGACGAAATCCCAGTCCATTTCCGATGGGACGCCCGTAGCCGTTCTTTTTACAAGTCCAACAGCAGGCGCGATGGGTTCTCGATGCCGTCTTTCACCCGCACCAGGAAAGTGACCGCTTCCTTGCCATCGACGACCCGATGATCGTAGCTGAGCGCCAGGTACATCATCGGGCGGACGACCACCTGGCCCTTTTCCGCCATGGGACGCTCCTGGATCTTGTGCATGCCAAGGATACCGGATTGCGGAGGGTTCAGAATCGGCGTGCTCAGCAGCGAGCCGTAAATTCCGCCATTCGAGATGGTGAAAACACCTCCCTGCAAATCCTCGATCTTGATCTTACCCTCGCGCGCCTTGGTGGCGTAATCCGCCAGATCCCGCTCGATCTGCGCGAACGACTTCTGGTCCGCGTTCCGGATCACGGGCACCACGAGCCCTCGCTCTGTCCCCACGGCCACACCGATATCGTAATAGTGATTTTGGATGAGATCGTCACCCTCCAGCCGGCCATTGATCGCCGGGGAAGCTTTCAGCGCGCTTACGGTCGCCTTGATGAAAAAGCTCATGAATCCGAGCTTGATCCCATGTTCCTTGGTAAATGCGTCCTGAAGGCCGGCGCGCAGCTTCATGACCGCGCTCATGTCGCACTCATTAAACGTGGTCAGGATGGCGGCCGTGTGCTGGGCCATCACCAGTTGTTGCGCGATCTTTCGACGGAGGGGCGACAGCTTCTTGCGTGTCGTCCTGCCCGCAGTGACGGGCTTTTCGTTCTCCGATACGACGGACAGCGAGACGTTCGCCGCCGCGACTGCCGACGAGATGGGCTGGTCGAACCGCTCAGCAGCCACGGGCGACACCGTCGTGGAAAGCGTCTTGGGATTTACGGGAGCTGGCGGCTCCACGGCGGGCGATTCCGGCTCATCCGGTTCATCAGCCATGTTCCGGACAGGCCGCGCAACCGGCGCAGCAGGCTCGACAGGCGCCGCCGGCTGGTCCGTTTTGGCCTCGGACGAGGCAGCCGGGGCTTCGGCCTTCGCCGCGCCGCCGCCTTCTTCGATAAACCCAACGACTTCCCCAACTTTCACCTCAGTTCCCGCCGGCGCCTTGATTTTCAAAGTGCCGGATTTTTCAGCCAGGATCTCCGTGGAGACCTTGTCGGTCTCCAGCGTAAACAGCGGTTCGTCGGCGGCGACAGTATCGCCATCGTTTTTATGCCATACAGAAATGAGGCCGCTGGTGATCGATTCGCCTACCGCGGGAATTTTAACTTCGAGAGCCATGAGAAATATCTATTGCTGAATTGCAGATTTTCCAAATTGGGGCAATTCGCGCCGCCAGAGTGGGAGTTCAGATTGAATCCAAAATTGGAAATTCAAAATCAAAAATCAAAAATACCGCCGGGTTCTCGCTCAAGATGAGGATCGAAGCCCGACTCAGACGCTCAACTCCCACCTTCATCTTCCTCCAAAGCAGCGACGTAATCGAGCGCGTCGCGAAATACCTGGCGCGGATTGGGCCTGAGCGAACGCGCCGCGATTTTCACATCCAGGCGATTTCGCACACAGGAAATCGCCAACGCGAATCCCAGTTCCGCCTCGTTCAAATAGCCACTGCGCTTTGCGCTCCAGCCTTGCGTGCTAACACCGGTCCATTGCTCAAATTTGAACGCGGAATTGCACAGAAATATCCCGAATCCCTCGAGCACCGCCGAAAGATCGGTCAATGGCTCCAAATCCTTCCACGTGCATGGCGGCTCTTCACGGACCACCGCCAAAAGATAGTGGCACAATTCGTGGGATAATGTCGCCACGAGCCCTTCCGGATCGCGCAATAGCGAGGCCGAATACGTAATCACCACGTTCTTTTCAGGTGGTGAAAAAAATGTTCCGGCAGCCCCTTGGGAGGAAGTTTGTCCGAGAACGCCGCTCCGGCTCAGATCAGCCTTCAGTTCCTGCTCCTCGGATCGCCGCTGAACGAACTCGCAATGCCAGTCTCCCATCCCCATCAGCTCTTTAATGCGCTGAAACACGATCATCGCCGACGCATGATCGCCAGCATACCGTTCCGGGAAAAACTCCTTTGTGGGAACCACCATGCGGGCTCGCTCCGTCAAAGCGCGGCGAGGCAAATGCCGTTCGAGCCATAGGTAATGGCGATAAAGCCAAATCGCGCGCTCTTCAGTGAATGCTGATGCCATTAGGTTCAAAGGCGCTCCTGACGCCGGGTTATACTCGACTCAGCTACACCGCCGGCTTCTCGAGGCTAGCCGAGCGTAAACGCGTCCTGCACGAGAAGCTTCAGCTCCCGTCTGTGGACGGCAAGCGAACCGACCGCGGGGCTGGCGCTGGCGGCGCGTCCCGCATACCAAAACGAGGTTTCGAACAGGCGGCGCAATTGCCACGAAAGGAAGTTCCACGCGCCCATGTTTTGGGACTCCTCCTGGCACCAGACGAGCGCCCGCGCATTGGGATATTGCTTCACCGCCGCCACGATCTGCGCCTCGTCGAGCGGGTAAAGCTGCTCCAGGCGGACAATGACGGTGTTGGAGATCTTTTGTTCCTCGCGGAATTTGAGGAGATCGTAATAGACCTTTCCCGAACAGAAGACGAGGCGCTTGATCTTTTCCGGCTTGTCCAGCAACGGGCTTTGCAGCACCTCGTGGAAGCGGTCGCTAATGAAATCCTCCGCCTTGGAAGCGGCGGCCTCCAGGCGCAGCATGCTCTTCGGCGTCATGATGACGAGCGGCTTCTTGAAGGGCCGTTTCATCTGCCTGCGCAAGACGTGGAAATACTGCGCGGGCGTCGTGAGATTGCACACCTGGATATTGTCTTCGCCACAAAGTTGGAGAAACCGCTCGAGGCGGGCGCTGGAATGCTCGGGCCCCTGGCCTTCATAGCCGTGCGGCAGCAGCAGCACGATTCCGCTCGGCCGTTGCCACTTGGATTCCGCGGAAGAAATGAACTGGTCGATGATGACCTGCGCGCCGTTCGCAAAATCTCCGAACTGCGCCTCCCACATGCAAAGCATCTGGGGATAGCTGAGAGAGTAGCCGTAATCGAATCCGAGCACTCCCGCCTCGCTGAGCAGCGAGTTGTAGATGCACGCCTGGGCCTGCCCGGGCTCGATGTGCTTCAACGGGCAGTACCGCTCGCGCGTGTTCTGATCGTAGAGATAGCTGTTCCGCTGGCTGAAGGTGCCGCGCCGGCAATCCTGGCCGCTCAATCGCACTGGCACTCCCTCGATCAGAAGCGTGCCCATGGCGAGCGCCTCCGCGTAAGACCAGTCGAACGGGCCGCCGTTTGCCCAGATCTTGGCGCGCTTATCGAGCAGAAAATTCTTTAACTTCGGCTGCACCGCAAAACCTTCCGGCGTCGTCGTCAAAGCCTTGACCACCTTGGCCAGTTGTTCCCGCGAGACGCCAGTCTCCACCGGCGCGTGCGAGTAGGGTGGCTGCGGGCGGGCGGTGGAACCCGTAAAGCTGTTCAGCGTCTGGTCTTTTTCGGCGGCCTTGACGATGGCCAGGGCCTGCTCGTGGCGTTGGTCCATCTCCTTGAGCAAGGCCTCGGCTTCGACTTTCGTGATCACCCCCGCCTCGATCAAACGATTCTGAAAAATCGTGCCGACGCTCGGATGCGTATTGATATCGGCATACATCGTCGGTTGTGTGGAGACGGGATCATCGGCTTCATTGTGGCCATGCCGGCGGTAGCAGTAGATATCGACCACGACATCGCGTTTGAAGGTCTGCCGAAATTCCAGAGCAAGCTCCGAAACAAAACGCACCGCGATCGGATCGTCGCCATTCACATGGAAAATGGGCGCCTCGATCATCTTCGCCACATCCGTGCAATACGTGGTGGAACGCGCGTCCGCCGGCAGCGTCGTGAACCCGATCTGGTTGTTGACGATGATGTGGATCGTCCCTCCGATCCGATACCCCTGGAGCTGGGACATATTCAGCGTTTCCGCCACGATCCCCTGCCCCGCGAAAGCCGCATCCCCATGAATGAGCAGCGCCACCACTTTTTTCCGCTCCTCGGTGTCCTTCCGAATCCGCTGGCGCGCCCGCGCCATCCCCAACACCACGGGGTCCACCGCTTCCAGGTGGCTGGGATTCGCGGAAAGCCGAACCTCGATCTCCTCGCCAGATATCAGCGTGCGCTTCGTCCTGTAGCCCAGATGATACTTCACGTCCCCATCGCCCCCGACTGTGCTCGGAATGTAATTCTCGGAAAATTCCGCGAACATTTCGCCGTAGGGTTTGCGAAGGAATTCGGCGATCACGCTGAGCCTTCCGCGGTGCGCCATCCCCATGCACAGTTCTTCGACCCCTCGGGAGGGCGAAGTCTCGAGGATGGCGTAAAGCGCCGTAATAAGCGACTCCCCGCCCTCCAGTGAAAATCGCTTCTGGCCCTGGTATTTCGTGTGCAGGAAGTGCTCGAAACTCTCCACCTTCACCAATTGCCGGAGCATTCTCCGCTGTACTTCGGCGCCTGGGCCGGGATCCGTAAGCCGGCTTTCGACCTTCCCGCGCAGCCAGTTGCGAACACGCGGATTCTGAATGTGCATGAACTCCGAGCCGATCGGGCCGCAATACACCAACTCCAGTTCGGCGATCATTTCGCGCAGCTTCATCCGCTTGTCGCTCAGAAAAAACCTTGAGCTCACCGTGAGCTCGAGATCTCTTTCTTCGAATCCAAGTTCCTGCAGGCTCAAAAGAGGATTTTGTGTGCGCTCGTCAGCCAGCGGATCGAGATTCGCAATCGTATGACCCAGAGTGCGATAAGCATAGACGAGGCCATCGACACGGCCTTGGAGCGGAGCATCGATCGCAGCCGTGCCGGCGCCGTCGCGCTGCGTCCCTCCGGAGGCGGCGGCGCCATTTTTGGAATGGACTGAGCCTAGTTCAAAACCCTCAAAAAATGCCGACCAGGTGGCGTCGACCGAAGCGGGGTCATTGCGCCAGCGCTGGTAGTTTTGATCGAGCAGATCGGCATTGGAACGATTCGCAAACGAGATGGCCATAGCTGTGGAGTAGGGCCTGCAACTGTATGCACGGTGCGCCAGCCGTCCAAATGAATTTGCGCGCACCCGTGCGAAACTACGTCCATTTTTAGGGCAAAAAACCGC
>Ga0206867_1035_pt1 | contig 30067 bp, 25 predicted proteins | sample Alteio_BWOrgCont_37_FD_152905 | JGI IMG/M metagenome (GOLD analysis project Ga0206867, IMG submission 152905) | Enriched cells from forest soil in Barre Woods Harvard Forest LTER site, Petersham, Massachusetts, United States -... | ecosystem: Environmental > Terrestrial > Soil > Temperate forest >...
GAAAAGGTGTCTGGAGTGTCGCTGTGCGAAAAAACTGGAAAATTACCTTTCGTTTTGAAAATGGCGAGGCCCACGATGTTAATTTAGAGGATTATCATTAATGAGTACCCTAAGAACAAAGAAGCGTAAACCCATCCACCCTGGCGCCATTTTACGCGAAGATGTTTTACCCTCACTAGGCCTTACTCAGGCTGAGCTGGCAAATAGATTGGGAGTATCAAGGCGCACCATTTCACAAATTCTTCATGAGCATCGTCCACTGACACCTGATATGGCAATTAGATTGGCCCACTTCCTAAGCACAACCCCAGAAAGCTGGCTTAATATGCAGCAAGCTGTTGATGTCTGGGAGTTGGAACGCAAAAATGCTCGTATTTATGATCAGATTGAAAAAGCAGCATAGAAAATATTGTATCCGTCAACAGACATGAGACCCTGGCGGGCCTCATCTCCGTGAATAAAATCACATAACCATTCGATTTTTAATGGTTTTGTTTAAAGACCTTAAAAAGCTTTGCAAACGTGATTAGCTTGGCGCACCGAAAAATGGCAAGAAATATTTCTAATTTATTCAATCTGCTATGACTGCCCCCCCCCCCTGACACAGTGAACGGCCACCTCGGTTTTGATTTTAGGGGCTATAATCGGGGTATGACAAGATAGAGGTGACTTATGCCAACACAACCCGCATCTACAGATGAAGAGTTTAATAAGAAGAAAAAAGAATTTGAGAAGATACGAACAGAATTAGACAAGGATGAATACAGAACAATATTACACGAGGCAAAGAGAAGAGATAGCAACAGGCGGGATTTTAGGGGATTTCCCGTGGGAAATGTGTGGAACGAGCTATCTCGTGATATTGATTTAGCATTTAATGCAGCATGTGATCGTTTTAAGTGGAACCAGGGTAGAGCTGAGAGATTAAGGAATATTGATGATCTGACACTCTATTTAAATGGATTAAAGAACTTACATGATGCGATTTCAATTCTTAAAAATAGAGATACCAGTAATCTAGATAATAACCAGAAAGAGCTTTTGAAGAGTCTTATCGAAGATACCACGGAGCTCTATACAAACAGCCAAGATCTAGGGTTGGGATACATAAATGAGATTATGAAAGATAAATCTGCTGAGGGGACTGAGCACATGCGTTTGCTGACCCAGAGTATTAACGCCTATTCATCGATGGTTAAAGATCCCTCCGAAACCAATCAGAAGCAGTTAATAGGTGTACTTTCAAATGTAAATGAAAAGTTGGAGAAATCCATACAAAATGAAGCCAAATGGGATAAAGAAATTCGTTTCTATCACAAGATAGAAATGGCAGTTTTGGCGTTTCTGACAGTTATAGCTCTTCCTACTATTATTGGTTCTTTTGTAGCTTTTGGCGTACTGCAAGCAAGAAAGCAAAGTGAGAATGAGCGCAGACACATTCGGAGCCAAACTACAACTAAAGATGAAAGGATGCAACAGGTCGAGATAACTAAAAAGGCGGAAAAAGGGCTGAAAAAGGGCCAACAAATTGGAATATTTTCTGCTGCTGCGAAGAATCCAACTACTTTAAATAGGGATGATTCTTTAAAAACCGGACATGGTAGTACTCATCACCAAACAACATCAAAAAGACATAAGTCAGGACATTAAGAGAGTAGCCAGCCGTAGCCTGGGTGCAGCGAAGCGGAACCCGGGAAATACTGGCATTGCACTATTCCCCTGGGTTCCGCTTCGCTGCACCCAGGCTACATTTTACAAAGAAAACTAATAGGTTAATTGAGATCTTTGCGAGGGCTAAAGGAGTGGAACTCCTTGGCCATTTTTTCGTAAATATCGCGTTGTTCTTCCTTCGTTGCTGCGGGTGTTTGGATTTGCAGTACCACATATTGGTCTCCTGGGTTTGGCTTGGCAGGCAGGCCGCGGGCTTTGAGGCGGAGTTTTTGGCCGCCTTGGGAGTTGGGGGCTAGTTTGAGTTCTACCTTGCCGCCTAGGGTGGGGACGGAGACTTTGGTGCCTAGGGCGGCTTCCCAGGGGGTTATGGGGAGGGTTAGGTAGATGTCGGAGCCTTCGAGTTTGAATAGGTTGTGGGGTTGGATTTCTACCTCTAGTAGTAGGTCGCCGCCGGCTCCGCCTTGGCCAGAAAGGCGCAGTTGTTTTCCTGTGGTGATCCCTTTGGGGATGTTTACTTTGAGTGTGCGTAAGGTGTAATGGATTTGGCCGTAGACATCTTGCTCAGGGACTTGCAGTTGAATGTTTTTGGCGCCGCCGTGGTAGGCTTCTTCTAAACTGATGCCGATTTTGGCGCGTTGGTCGTGGCTTTGGGGTTCTTGGAAACCGCCGGCGAAGGATTGGTGATGCGCGCGTCCATGAGGCTGTCCTCGGCTCTGTCGGCGAAAACCGCCGCCAGCTTGCTGGCCGAAGAGTGAGGCGAAGAAATCGCTGAAATCTTCGCCGCCCATACCACCGCCCGCACCCCCAAAGATATCTTCAAATCCGCCTGAGGCTTGCCAGCCCGGAGGGGGGCGAAATTCCTGTCCGCTTTTCCAATTGCTGCCCAGTTGATTATAAGCAGCGCGCTTTTTAGCGTCTTTCAATACTTCATACGCTTCCTGTACTTCCTTGAAACGCTCCTCGGCTTGCGGTTCTTTACTGACATCAGGATGGTATTTGCGAGCTAATTTTCGATAAGACCGTTTAATGTCTTCTTCAGAGGCTGATCGATCTAGCCCCAAGGTGGCGTAATAATCTTTATATTCCATTCTCTGGCAACCGCACTGTTAGTACATCGCATTTTGCACCGTGCAAAATGGCATTTGCCGTGGAGCCTAGCAACAAAGAGAGGCCATGTCGACCATGGCTGCCACAAATAATTAAATCCACCTTGCCCTCCTCTGCCACACGCAGAATATTCGACTTAGGCTGGCCAATTTCAATCCATTGTTGTTCACGGGGCACGTTCAGTTTTTCACCCAGTTTCAAGAGCGCTTCGCGGGCTTCTTCAATCAGCTGCTCTTCGATGTCTTCTATGCCCAAATAAGCATAGCTATACCCCGGCAAGGGTTCGACCACATGGACCAAGCTCAGCTTCGCGCCGGTATATCCGCGCATCATCTGCACTTTATCCAGCACAGTGTCTGTTTCCTCACTGAGGTCGGTCGCAAACAAGATGTGTTTATACATGGCTCTCCCTTTTAGGCTTCTTCTGTGAATACCAAATGTTTATTTTTCTCGCCCACTTTAATCACGTCACCTGGCAGGTATTTGCCTGCCAAGATTTCTTGCGCCAAGGGGTTTTCAATATATTGTTGAATGGCTCGCTTTAAGGGCCGCGCGCCATAGGAGGGGTCGTATCCTGTCGCCACTAAATAATCTAAGGCGGCGGGCGTTACCTGCAATTTGAATTCCTTCTCCGCTAAACGCTGGCGCAAATGTTGCAGCTGAATCTCCGCGATCTTCTTAATTTCAGCCTCATCCAAGGGATGGAAAACAACCAACTCATCCACTCGATTTAAAAATTCAGGACGGAAATGTTTGCTGACCACTTCCAGCACGGACTTTTTCATTTGTTCATAACTGCCGTTTTTGGCGGCAATATCCTGAATGCGATCCGAACCTAGATTGGAAGTCATGACCACAATGGTATTGCGGAAATCCACCGTGCGACCCTGGCTATCCGTTAAGCGCCCATCATCCAAGACTTGCAGCAAAATATTGAATACATCTGGATGCGCTTTCTCAATTTCATCCAAGAGCACCACAGAGTAAGGTCGGCGTCGCACTTGCTCGGTGAGATAGCCCCCTTCTTCATAGCCCACATAGCCAGGCGGCGCCCCGATCAATTTGGCGACGGCGTGTTTTTCCATGTATTCGGACATATCGATGCGCACCATGGCCGCTTCGGTATCAAAGAGAAAACCAGCCAAGGACTTGCATAATTCGGTTTTGCCCACCCCCGTAGGGCCTAAAAATATAAAGGAACCAATGGGACGATTTGGATCTGAGAGTCCCGAGCGTGAGCGACGAATGGCATTGCAAACCGCCGCGACAGCCTGGTCCTGGCCAATAACACGTTTGTGCAGCGCCTCTTCCATCTGCAAAAGTTTTTCCTTCTCGCTCTCCAGCATCTTGGAAACGGGAATATGCGTCCAACGGGAAACCACATCAGCGACTTCTTCTTGGGTCACTTTGTTGCGCAGCAATTGCCGTCCCTCTTTCTTGGGACCTTTGAGCGCTTGATTGATTTGCTTTTCTAACTCGGGAATGACCCCGTATTGCAACTCCGCCATGCGCTGCAAATCCGAGGCGCGACGCGCGCTTTCTAATTCCAGACGCGACTTTTCCAATTTATTTTTGATTTCCTGGGTATCCAATAAGCTCGCTTTTTCCCCATGCCAGATGTCTTCCAGCTTGGCGCTTTCCTTTTCCAGCTTGCTTAACTCTTCCGCCAATTGGTCTAGGCGTTTTTTGGAGGCTGGATCTTTTTCCTTCTTCAGTGCTTCGCGCTCAATTTTCAGTTGAATGATGCGGCGATCGAGTTTTTCCATCTCTTCTGGCTTGGAATCAATTTCCATGCGAATCATGCTCGCAGCCTCATCGATCAAATCGATGGCCTTGTCGGGCAGGTTGCGATCGGTGATATAGCGATGCGATAAGGTCGCCGCGGCCACTAGAGCCGAGTCAGTGATCTGGACGCCGTGATGCAGTTCATAGCGCTCCTTCAGACCGCGTAAAATCGCGATGGTATCTTCAACGGAAGGCTCATCCACCAGAACCCGCTGGAAACGACGTTCCAGGGCGGCATCTTTTTCGATGTACTTGCGGTACTCATCCAGGGTAGTGGCGCCCACACAGCGCAGCTCGCCGCGCGCTAGGGCGGGTTTAAGCATGTTGCCGGCATCCATCGACCCTTCGGCCTTCCCCGCGCCGACCACGTTGTGTAATTCGTCGATGAAAAGGATAACCTGGCCAGCTTGCTTGCCTAAATCCTTCAACACCGCCTTGAGCCGTTCTTCGAACTCGCCACGGAACTTGGCGCCGGCCACCAGGGCCCCTAAATCGAGCGAGAGTAAGCGTTTGTCACGCAGCCCTTCTGGCACCTCCCCATTGACGATGCGTTGCGCCAGGCCCTCTACAATGGCGGTTTTACCCACACCGGGCTCGCCGATGAGGACGGGATTGTTTTTGGTACGACGCAGTAGCACCTGGATAGTGCGACGGATTTCACTGTCTCGACCAATGACGGGATCTAATTTGCCCTCCTCCGCCAATTGGGTGAGGTCTACGGTGTATTTCTCCAAGGCTTGTCGTTGCCCCTCAGCCTCCGGATTATCGACGCGTTGGCCGCCCCTTTCATCGGCAATGGCCTGTTCCAGGACTGCCTTGGTTAGGCCGGCCTTGCTTAACAGCTGGTTTAAACTGCCCTGCTCTTCCAAGACAGCCGGCAAAAACAGTTCAGAGGAAATATATTGGTCTTTACGCTTCTGGGCGAGTTTATCCATCCAATTTAAGATACGATTCAGCTCGCTGGAAACATGGACTTCACTACCCCCACCCTCCACTCTGGGCAAACGCTTCAACTCATCGTCCAGTTGGGAACGGAGCTTAGATAGGTTGACGCCGGCTTTGGATAAAATTCGGGCAATGCTGCTGTTATCTTGGTTTAGCAGCACTTTGAGGACATGGATTGGCTCAATAAAGCCATTATCCTGGCCTAAGGCCAGAGATTGAGCATCTGAAAGGGCCGTTTGAAATTGGCTGGTCAATTTGTCCATTCTCACGGATGGTAAACTCCTGCATGTGATAGGTATATTTTAACATGGGGGCGAGCTAGAAGGAGATCAAGGGGGATAAGAATTTAGAATGGGCCGTCTGCGATTCGAACGCAGGACCAACGGGTTAAAAGCCCGCTGCTCTACCGGCTGAGCTAACGACCCAAAGAAGTGGCGCGGTAAGGACAGCAATATTACCGATCTCGGGGAAAATATCAACGCCCAGGCACATTTCCCCATAAATATTTATGCAGCTGCAGCTGAAAGCGCACCGGCAGCTGATCTTGGAGAATCCAGTCGGCCAACTCGGCGGCGGATTGTTCTTGGTGAGAGGCGGAAAAAAGAACCTGGCAACGCTCCTGCAAAGCCTCTAGCGCTAGCATTTGGCGTGACCATTCATAATCTTCACGATTACAAATGACGAACTTGACCTGATCGTGGGGTAAAAGATGTTGCAGATTGCTAAGCAAGTTCTTGCTCATTTCGCCGGAGCCAGGGGTTTTTAAATCGACCACTTTCACTACGCGAGGGTCAACCTCAGAGACATCCAAGGCACCGCTGGTTTCCAAAGAGACTTCATAGCCTTCATCACAGAGCTGTCGCAATAATTCTAGGCAAGCTTTTTGCGCCAGTGGTTCCCCGCCTGTGACGGTGACATAGTGGGTTTTATAGCTTTTGACTTGCTGCAAAATTTGATCGAGGGTGTAGATCGTGCCACCAGTGAAAGCATAGGACGTATCGCAATATTGGCAGCGCAAAGGACAACCGGTTAAACGAATGAAAACCGTGGGCAGACCCACCGTGCCTGTCTCACCCTGCAGGGAAAAAAAGATTTCCGTTAGACGCAACTTGACCATCAATGCCCTGCGATTTTAAGCTGCTTAAGCTCTTCCATGGCAAGACGTGCTGAAGCCGATCCGGGATATTGGCGCACTACCTTTTTGAATGAAGACCTGGCATCGGCCCAACGTGCCTGCGTGGCATAGATGAGGCCCACTTTTAATTGGGCATCCGCGACACGAGGGCTGCCGGCGTAATTTCTCACCACAGAGCCGAATTCCGCGGCGGCTTGGGCGTTTTCCCCGCTGAGGTTATAGAGCTCGCCCAGCCAATAATGGGCATTGGCGGCAAAGGGGCCGCTGGGGTATTTGAGCAGCATTTTTTGTAGGGTTTCGATGGCATCGGTATATTTTTTGGCTTTGATGAGGCTATAGGCCGTTTGGTAGGCTTGCTGTTCCTGGGCCAGATTGGGCGCTGTGATGGGCGCCACGGGCTGGCCGCCAAGCTTGGCGTGGGTCCCGGTGGTTTTGTTGTTATTATTATTGTTAGTTTTCGCTTTGGTTTTGCCAGCCGGTTTAGGCGCCTTGGCCGCCGGCTCTTCCTGTGTAGCCGCTGCAGACACGCTTAAGCGCTTGTCGACATCTTGATACATGAGGCGTTGTTGTGTTTGCAAGAGTTGTAACTGATGATGGAGTTGCTCAACCTGATTGCGCATGGCCTGCAATTCTGTCTGCATACTGTTGACGCGGCTGTTCACCTCGGTTTGCGGGCTGGCGCCAATTTCATGTTCCAGACGATTTAAAGCCTGTTCGCCAGGAAGAACCGAAGAACGCGTGACCATTCCCTCGTGAGACAAACTATCGACATCATAAACAGGCGCCATCTGTTCCGCGCAGATAGCTCCCGATACCAAGGCTAAGGCCACTCCTAGACTAAGCATTCTCGGCAAGTTAAACATGCACCATCCCTCATCGGATATATTCAATCACCACACGGCGATCTAATTGATAATCAGCGTCGCTATGTCCATTCGAAGCTAATTTCTCGGAACCGTAACTAATCAATCTGACCTGCGAAGGTTGCAAGCCCTTTTCTTTCATCACAGCAGCCAGGGCTTTGGCGCGACGCTCGCCCAAGCCGACGTTGTATTCTCGGCTGCCGCGGGGGTCGGTATGGCCTTCAATTAGAATTTTGGATTCGGGGTGGGAAGATAGCCACTCCGCATTGGCTATGACGGCGGCTATGTCATCTTCATGAAGTTCGCTGCTGTCAAAATCGAAATAATAGACCCGTTTATTCAAGCCCGTGCTTTGAGAGCTTTGTGAACTGGCAAATTTTTGCGCTTCAGGCTGACCTAAGCCTGCAGTTTGCACAGTGCTGTTATAGGTAGTAGCGCCATCGGCTAAAGAGGCATTGGGATCTTGGTCACCACGCCAAGCGGCGCAGGAGGCTAGAAGGCAGAGAGTGCTTCCGAGCAAGAGGGTACGAAAGCAGATTTTTAAATGCATAGTCGCTTCCTTAATCAGGTATTAGGAAATCTTTAACAAGTATACTAAGAAACGATTTAACATCAAGACATAAAGGGAGACCAGGCGGCATCTTGGGCTTCGCCGTCGCGGGCTGGCAGGCGTTGTTGGACGCGGCCGTCGGTTGAGACGATGCCTAGGACGCTGCGGCCGTTGTAGAGGGTGTCGAAGAGAACCATGCCGCCGTTAGGGGCTACGCTGGGTGATCCGTTGTCCGTGCCGGATGCCGTCAACATGCGGTTACTGCCGGTGGCTAAATCAAAGATAGCGATGCTGTAGGCGCCTTTGTCGCGGTGAATGGTGACTAAGTGCTTGCCGTCTGGGGCTAGACCACCGCGGGCGTTGTAATCGCCATCATAGGTGAGACGAGTGACCTCGCCTGAACCCAGGTTGTATTGGTAAATTTGGGGGCCACCGCTGCGATTGGAGGTAAAGAGCAAGGCACGCCCATTGGGAAACCAGGCAGGCTCTGTGTTGATGTACCAATCGTGGGTGATGGGCGTTAAATGGCGGCTAGCTAAGTCAAGAATGTAGATATTGGGCGACTCGCCCTTGGAAAGCACCAGCGCCAATTTTTTTCCATCAGGCGACCAAGCTGGAGCACCATTGATGCCTGGTACCTGGCTAACTAGCTCACGATTGCCCGTAGCCAAATCCTGCGTATAGATGGAAGCCTTGCGATTCTCGAAGGAAACATAGGCAATTCGCTTACCATCCGGCGACCAGGCCGGCGACATGATAGGGTCGGTGGAACTCAGCAACATACGTGGGTTATAGCCATCCTGATCAGCCACCTCCAAAGTATATTGCGCCCGCGCATTCCCCCCGCGCTTCACCACAACGTAAACCAAGCGAGTAGAAAAGATACCCCTCACCCCGATAATCTTTTCAAAAACCAAATCACTAATATGATGCGCTAAATGACGCAACTGCTTGCCACTAACCGTGAATTTTTGATCGAGAATAACGATAGGCCGAACCGTCTTCCCCCGAGGCGTATCCATCAATTGAAAACTAACTTGATAACTATCCCCCCCTACACTCTCAACCTTACCCATCAACACATTATCAACCGCCACTTTCCGACCCAGCCAGGATGAATCAGGCTTGTCCGGCGTATAACTATCCATGGCATAAATCTTAAATCGACCACTATGCGCCAGATCGTTATTGATAATCTCGGAGACGGGTTCAGGAGAAGGCACCCCCGAGGAAAGAAAAGGAACCATCGCTAAAGGCACCGCCCCCGCCACGCCCTGGGTTAATTCCATGCGCAATAAGGCAAAGGAAGAGGAAGAAAGCACCAAAAGAAACAAAACACCCAAGCTAAGAAATAATTTGCGCATAGTCCTGAATACTCAAATTGGATGCCAACAGGTTAACGTTAGCGGTCGAGGATGTACAGGGGTACTATCTATCTATGGAGGACAGCAAAATCTGGTCTTTTAAGGAAGACTAGAAATCGTTAATATTTGACATCCTCCTCGGCCTAAAGTCAGAGGATTCCTACCGCGTTCAAGCTCTTAGAGCTTGAATCGCCTCGGCGGGTTCCTGATTCATCGAGCGGCCTAATCGCACCGTCTCTCCACAGGCTAACCGGGCATGCCCTGCCCTTAAAATATTTATCGCACCAACTTTGTCAGCGTTATTCACATACCCACAGGCTACACATTCAAAATGTGCTTGCGTGCTACGATTTTCCGCGGAGATATGATCACAATTAGGGCAGGTTCTGCTCGTGTTTTGAGGCGGCACCGCAATTACAGTGCCACCTAACCATGCCTCCTTATATTCGAGCTGACGCCTAAACTCATGCCACCCCTGATCGAGTATCGACCTGTTGAGGCCTGTTTTAGCTTTCACCTGCCGGCCTGGTATTGCTAGGCTACCGCTCGCACTCTTGCTCATATTCTTAATTTGCAGATCTTCGAGGCACACCATCGCGTGGTTTTTGCTAATGGCACTTGTCGTTTTATGCAAATAATCTTGACGAATAGAGCTAATCTTGCGATGCAAGAGACTAACACCTGCCATGGCCTTCTTCCAATTTTGACTAAACTTTTTCCTTTTAGACGCGCGACGCTGCAAAAAAGCCAGCCGTTGTCGATGTATTCCAAAACTATTGACTGCTTCATAAACCATTCCATCAGATAAGGTGGCCAGCCGTGCAACACCTACATCAACCCCAACAGCACTTAATGACGCATGAACAGGGGTAGGAACATCGCGTTCTGTCTGTATACTCACATACCATCTCTTACCATATCGGCTAACTGTGATATTACTAATCTCGCCTAACACATCGCGACTCTTGCGATACCGAAGCCAACCCAGTTTGGGCAAAAAAATTCGACTATTGGATTGATCTAATTTACTTCCTTGCGGAAAACGAAACGCATCCCGAACGCCTCGACGTTTAAATTGGGGAAAATCGGCTCGTTTTTCAAAAAAATTTCGGTAGGCTCTTTCAAGATCTTTCAGAGATTGCTGTAGCACTTGCGAATGTATTTCTTTAAGCCAGAGGGTTTCATTTTGGTGGCGCCATTGGGTGAGCTGCTTACACAGGCCCGCATAATTTAATTTCTTTTCACCTTTTTCATAACGGTCTTTTTGTAGAGCCAAAGCCTTGTTATATACAAAACGACAGGATCCAGAAAAGCGATAAAATAGCCGCTTTTCGCTACCAGACAATCTCAACTCGAATTTAAAAGCTTGAAGTCGTTTCATCGCCAAAATATACTTTGACCCATGAAAAAATTCAATCGCATTCGAAATAGTGAAACAGTATGCTTAATAGCAGCCTACTCCAAATTAAATGGATTCAAAACACTGAGACGCCTTCCGCGTCTACGCTATCCATCCACGCCATGAATGACGGGGCTTTTCGCGTATAAAATGGTAAATTATTCGAGGTGAAATGAGATGAAAAAGAGCTTACTCGAAGTTGCGCACGAAATGGCTAATGACCTGTATGAAGCTGGGGTAATTAATGGCATAACCATGCGGGAGTATGATGCAGACTGTATCCCAGCGATTCGGGAATTAAGTCCTCGCGAGATTAAACGTATTCGGTTGCATGAAAGGGTTAGCCAAGCTATTTTTGCTAAGTATCTTAATACTAGCACCTCGACTGTGAGGCAATGGGAACAGGGCAGTAAACATCCTAGAGGCACTTCTCTTAGACTACTTAATCTTGTTGCAAAAAAAGGTTTGGAAATTCTTGCTGCATAACCTCTTTTCTCTAAATCAACCAGCTCCAACAACCGCCTCTATCAATTCCAAATGCTTAGCCAACGCCCCCCGATTAGATTCCACCACCTCTTTCGCCTTTGCCCCATAATAATGACGCTCATCGACACTGGCGAATAGGCGTTCTACGGCTTGGGCTAAGGAGGAGGCGTCGCTTACTTTGATTAAAGCATCCGCTTTGCTGAGGAGTTCGCTGATTTCGGTGAAGTTGAAGAGGACGGGTCCGCTGAGTACGGGTTTGGACAAGGCGGCGGGTTCTAGGAGGTTGTGGCCGCCGATTTGGGCGAAGCTGCCGGCGACGAAGGCGATGTCGGAAGCGGCATAGAACAACATCATCTCGCCCATGGTGTCTCCCAGGAAGACGGGGCTATCGGCGCAGGCTTCGCCGGTGCTGCGACGTGCTACTTTGAAGCCTTGGCGTGTAGCCAATTCGTAAACCGTGTTGAAACGTTCCGGGTGTCTTGGCACTAGAATGAGCAAAGCTTGTGGATAGCGCTGACGGACTAGCGCATGGGCTTGCAAGATAATTTCTTCTTCACCTCCATGGGTACTCGCCGCCACCCAAATCAAACGCTCTCCTCCTAATTGCTCGCGCAACACCAGCGAGCGCTGGTTTAAGTCACTTGGCAGCTCTAAATCAAACTTGATATTCCCCGTCACCACCACTCGCTCTGGTGGCATGCCTAAAGCAATAAAACGTTCAGCATCTGCCTTGCCCTGCGATAAGAGTAAATGCACGGTTTGCAACATTTCTCGGGTTAATGAGGCAATGCGTTTATATCCCCCTGCTGAGGCGGGAGATAAGCGAGCATTGGCGATCAAAATAGGAATTTGGCGTTCGCGGCAGGCTTGAAATAGATTAGGCCATAATTCGGTTTCCATAATGACCGCCACCACTGGATTAATCCGCCCCAAAAAGCGTCGCACGGCAGAAGGCAAATCATAGGGGATATAAATATGTCTGACCTTGGTCCCCAAGGCCGCCTGAACGCGAGCAGCTCCCGTGGGTGTCAGCGTGGTGACGACAACAGGGATGTTCGGATAATGCGCCACCAATTGCTTGATCATCGACAGAGCCGCGATGGCCTCCCCAACCGAAACCGCATGCACCCAAATGGATTTCTCAAAACGCTGGGGAGCAAAGCCCAGCCGCTCCGCCCATCGCTCTCGATAAGCCGGATTGCGCCGCGAGCGCCACAACAGGCGTAAAAAGGCATAGGGTAGGCCAAGATAGAAAAGCAGGGTATAGATGGAACGCAGAATGGTGTTTTTATTCATGGGATCTGATTTAGGGGTCATTTTCATCAATACTGCCGACGTTACCGTGCGTTGATTCGTCAAGAAAATTAAAGTAATAGGTAAGCCCCAGGGCAAAATTGTTAATGCGGGGCAAGGGGGTGTTATGTTGCGGTATGATGGTGTAGGAAAAATCAACTACCATGGCTTTATAAAAGCCATAACCAATACCCAGTCCGTAAAGCGGATGCCAGGAATAGCCGAAATCACTGGGACCGTTACGGGTGATGCCTTGGTGGGATTGGGCGTTGATATAGGTGACGCCCACTTTTAGATAGGGGAAAAGATGAATGTAGGCAGCCATGGGCAGAAAAAGTTTACCCGTTAAGTCCCAGCCATATTCACTAACGCTGCCATTCGGGATGGTGCCACTGTTGATGTTGGTAACGCGCGTGTTGCGCCAGCGGCTATAACCCGCCTCAGCGGCAAGATAGTCGTTAAATTGGTAACCCGCATAGGCGCGAAACATAAGAAGATGATTGCTGATAGTGGCGGTACTAATAGGAACATAACCAGGCAGGCCGACAAAACTCCCTTTACTAAAGGCATTAGCAAAAGGAAATAGCAATGACCGATAAGCCATGTTACCCAATCCTCCCCTCCGCTGAAAAAAATGCGCATATCAACAAGCAGCGATATAAAGAGCTCTACCAACGTTCTTTGGATGACCCGGAGGGTTTCTGGGGTGAGCAGGCGGAGCAGTTTATTAGTTGGCAAAAGCCCTGGAAGGCGGTTAAAAGTGGGGGTTTTGAGCGGCTTGATATGCGGTGGTTTGTTGGGGGTAAGTTGAATGCCAGTTATAACTGTTTGGATCGGCATTTGGAGGATCGGCGAGGTCAAATAGCCATTATTTGGCAGGGAGATGATCCTAAGGATAGCCAGAAGATTAGTTATGGGGAGCTTCATCAAAGGGTTTGTCGTTTTGCCAATGTTTTAAAGCAGCATGGTGTTAAGAAAGGGGATCGAGTTTGTATTTATTTGCCTATGATTCCCGAGGCGGCTGTGGCTGTTTTGGCTTGTACTCGGATCGGTGCTATTCATTCCGTTGTCTTCTCCGCTTTTTCTCCTGATTCACTTAAAACCCGTATTTTAGACGCTGATTGTCATTTTTTGATTACGGCGGATGAGGGACTGCGTGGGGGGAAATTGAATGCGATCAAGAAAGCCGCTGATAAGGCTTTGGAAGGTTGCCCTAAGGTAAAGACGGTCATCGTGGTTAAGCGCACAGGCAATGCGGTTCCTTGGACTAAGAATCGAGATTATTGGTATCACGAAGAAATGGAAAAGGTCTCGGCGGATTGCGCTGCCGAGGAGATGGATTCGGAGGATCCGCTCTTTATTCTTTACACTTCAGGCTCCACGGGAAATCCCAAGGGTATCTTGCATACCACCGGCGGTTATCTGGTTTATGTGGCGATGACTTTCAAGTATTTATTTGACTACCATGATAAGGATATTTTTTGGTGTACCGCCGATCTGGGGTGGATTACGGGGCATTCCTATTTAGTCTATGGGCCCTTATTAAACGGCGCCACCACCCTGATGTTTGAAGGCGTTCCGCATTACCCCAGTTTTTCGCGCTTTTGGGAAGTTATTGACGAGCATAAGGTGAATATCTTTTATACGGCGCCCACGGCTATTCGTGCTTTAAGGAAGGAAGGGGATGACTGGGTTAAAAAGACCAAGCGCAAAACACTTAAACTTTTAGGCACAGTAGGTGAGCCTATCAATCCTGAGGTTTGGGAATGGTATTACCGCGTTGTTGGCGAAGAACGCTGTCCTATCGTCGATACTTGGTGGCAGACTGAAACCGGTGGCATTCTTATTTCGCCCTTCCCCGGAGCCACAGCATTAAAACCAGGCGCAGTTGCCTGGCCATTTTTTGGGATTGTGCCAGAAATTGTCGATGAGCATGGGAGCCCCGTGGAGGCAGGGAAAGGCGGCAAGTTAGTTATAAAACAACCCTGGCCGGGTCTGATGAAGACTATTCATGGTAATCAACAACGTTTTGTTGAGACCTATTTTAAGGAAATCGCGGGAAAATATATGAGCGGAGACGGCGCCTATCGTGATGCGGATGGTTATTTCCGGATTAGCGGGCGTGACGATGATGTCATCAAAGTGTCTGGGCATCGCATCGGAACGGGTGAGTTAGAGTCAGCCCTGCTTACCCATGCCGCCGTGTCGGAAGCGGCTGTTGTTGCTATTCCGGATGAGATAAAAGGGAATAGCATTTATGCTTTTGTGACCACGAAGGTCGGCAGCCAACCTTCAGAGGCTTTAAAGAAAGAATTAATACAAACAGTACGCGATAGCATCGGCCCCATCGCCACACCTGACACTATCCAATGGGCCAAGGACCTTCCCAAAACCCGCTCTGGAAAAATCATGCGACGCATTTTACGCAAAATTGCTGGGGATGATTTTGATGATCTGGGTGATACTTCTACTTTGGCGGATCCGGGCGTGGTGAAGGAGTTGATTGTGGGGAGGAAAATGGGTGGGGTGGGGTGATTTTTCCTGGGTTTCGCTGCGCTACACCCAGGCTACGGTCATTCTGTAGGGGCACCTCTTGTGGGTGCCCAGGATGTGGCAGGGTAGAGAGGGCACCCACAAGGGGCGCCCCTACAGGATGACAGGGAGGAGTTGTTGCCCCGTTACTTGGATAGACCTGGTGTATCAGTGTATTTTTTAATAATGGTGGGTTGCTGTCTGCTGAGTCATCAACCTCCTCTATTCTTGGGCCAGCGTCTAAATCATCAGGGTCTTCTGGCTTTTTGGAGTCCATCGATAAGTATTCACTCATTAACCCCCCAGACAATAACCCAGCTAGGGAACCAAACAAAACCGAACCCGTTATCGGAAGTCCCGCCGCTATAGACAGTAGAATAACAAGCGATGTTACCGATAGACCAAATAGAGCGCTCAATGAAGTGGCGTTTTTTCTTAAAAAAGGGTTATCAATTTGTTTTAAGGTTTTGCTCAGACTGGAGAACTTTTCGTTTACAGGCATTCCAGCATGACAAATATAATTACCCAACCCAGGAATAGAAACTTGCCTACTCCCATGAAACACCTTTTTCCCGGTGATTCCTTCTGACTTAGTCTTACCAAATTCCATATAACCCTTTTGCCCTGAATAACTAGGATCACCCCTCAAAAATTGAAAATCAGCTTTAAGCCAATAGATGATCTTATCCCGATCAAGGCCCGCTGCTTTTCCAATAATAATCTGTCCTTTAATTTCGCCATCAGCTGAAGCCTTTGTTAGTACCTTAGTACGAAAAGATTCTTGTCCCATTAAGGACTGAAATAACATGTCGATGGAGGTCACATTTAACGAATCATAAGGATCAAAATAGGGGTTAATATTTTTTATCTGAAAACTCGAAATTCCCAATTGTTGATCTAAAATCTTGGCAGCTAGGGCCTGCTCATGTATATAAAATCCGTATATTTTGTAGCCTAAACGACCCAACCTGTCGATTTCCTTTTTGAGTTCCCCAATATTTTCAGGTCGATAATGGTTGTGGCCTAAGAGTATTATTTTCACCGTGGCAAACCTATGATGGTTAAGTGGCGCGCCCGGAGAGATTCGAACTCCCGACACCCTGGTTCGAAGCCAGGTACTCTATCCAACTGAGCTACGGGCGCCTATTTAAAGAGGCAAGGTCTAGGCCTTGCGGTCAGGTATTAGAGCAATATTGGCTGCTAAATTCAACCATGGTTCCAACAAGGGGCTTGCTTCCTTGCCTCATTTAACCCTATATATTGATTCCTAAGCAATTTATTCAAGGAGGTGGTATGAGCTCGTCTATGCGCCCGGATCCTAGGGCAATGGAAGCCCCTGTTGATAGGGAAGAATTACCTAATTTTAAGGTGGTTTTACTGGGGCCCTCTGGGGTGGGTAAAACCTCTCTCTTGAATAAATTCCTTTATCCCAGTCTGAATAATCTGGCGACACAAAAAACCTTTGGGGCAACGCATCAGCTTAAGGTGATGCAAGATGCGAATTTGATTTTTTGTGATATCGGTGATGGTGCTTGTCGTAATCCCGAATATTATCGCTTTGCTCTACAGTCTTATACCAAAGGGGCGGCTGCCCTGATTTTTGTCTTTAGTATCGAACAAAGCTTAGAGACAATAGACCATTATCTAGCGAATGTGGGGACCCTATCGCAATGCTATTTTTCGGCTACTCCCCGTACTTATGTCGTTCTTCATCAAATGGGAGAGAGAGGGCTCTATCCTGTAGAGGCGCGAAAATTGGCGGCTGATTTGGAAGCACGGATGGGCGAGAAGGCGGGGCTTCGACCGGAGAAATTTTTTCAATGCTGCGCCAAGACGGGGGATCAGGTCTGGTCTGCCTTTGATGAAATTTACAGGGATCTAAGCGAGGTTGTGGTACGTGAAAAACTCCTAGTCCACTGGGCGGTTTTTAAAAAAATATATAGCGCTTTGCGCGAGGCGCAAGGAGGATATACCAGCAACTTTTTGGCTACCCTAAGTGACCAGAAGTACAGCGTGGAGCAGAAGCTCGCACTCATTCAAGCACACATAGCCCAGAATGAGAACCCAGACAGCCGAACCAGGGAAGCTTGGCGTTTGACTCTAATCCACATCAAAGCCTGCTGTGCGGAGAACAGGCCCCTGGTAGAGGCCATCCGTAAATGGGCTAATGAGCATGCATATGCTTTACTTAATTTGTTACCTTCTCAGGCTTCTCAGATGGTTTCCCATGTCGCCTCGCAGGCAGTTTCCCAATTCTGGAGTTTTTTTCAGACGCCGTTTAGCCCGAGTCCTAGCTTGTCGCAACAGCTTTTGGATGCGCAGACTGAGAAAATTTGCGCGGCGTTGGGGTATTCCCAGCCGAGTAGTCGTCATACGCCTGAACGACCGCGGTAGGGTACGAGAATTAACTGTTCACGACTCTCGCCAAGGAACCCCTCTCCCGCTGGCGGGAGAGGGTAGGGTGAGGGTTTCGACCGGTTATGTTCTTGATCGAAGCGAATATTTGCCACATCCAGACCCTCACCCTGCCCTCTCCCACTTCGTGGGAGAGGGGTTCCTTGGGGAGAGTCGGGAACAGTTATGACGGGAAAGGTAGAAGGTCGAAAAAAAAGTCTCGTCTATTCTTCATAAACGAGACTTTTGATTTGTGGCGCGCCCGGAGAGATTCGAACTCCCGACCCTCTGGTTCGTAGCCAGATACTCTATCCAACTGAGCTACGGGCGCTTCCTTTAAGAGCTTACTTTGGCGGAGAGAGAGGGATTCGAACCCTCGATGAAGTTTTTGACCTCATACTCCCTTAGCAGGGGAGCGCCTTCGACCACTCGGCCATCTCTCCTTGATGAAACTTCTTCGCCTGGGATGATAGACTTACTCTGAATCATCCTCGGTGTCACTGTCTTTTAAGGTTTCTTTTTTGGACGCTACCGGCGTGGCATTCTTTTCTTGCTGAATGCGCTGGTAAATTTCTTCACGATGCACAGAAACCTCTTTTGGAGCATTAATACCGATGCGCACTTGGTTACCTTTAATGCCAAGCACTGTCACTATCACATCGTCCCCGATGATTAGCGTCTCACCCACTCGTCTGGTTAAAATAAGCATTGCAATTCCTCCTTTGTAACTGCCTGAATAATCACGTTTTATTGCTTCCATTTCATGTCTATGTAGTGACTTTTTTAATCCGATAGGCCACTTCTTAAAGTGTGCAATAATAAACAATATGCCAGTATTGTGCAAATGAATTAACACGCAAAATAGACTTAATTTGAGAGGGCGGGACTGGCCTCAACAGCTAGGGTTTGCGGGGCTTTATCGAGCTCAAATGCCTGGTGGATGACCTCAACACCACGTTCTAGGTATTCCTCGTCAATGATGGCTGAGATCTTAATTTCAGAGGTGGTAATCATCTGAATGGGGATGCCAACCTTGCCCAGGGCTTGAAACATGGTAGCGGCCACACCGCTTTGGGAGCGCATGCCAATACCCACGATGGAGAGTTTGGCGACTTTGGGGTTGTTCACCACGGAGGCGGCGCCTAACTCTTGGGCCAATTGCCTGGCGATATTCCAGGCGGCCACATAATCTTTACGTTGCACGGTGAAGGTAAAGTCGATCAGCTCACGCGCCAGGGCATGCTGAGCAATCATGTCAATTTCGATATGCGCTTCGGATATTTTGCCGATGATATAGCCTTCAACACCCGCGCAATTGGGCACGCCAGCGATGGCAATCACGGCTTCTTCGCGACTAATGGCAATTCCTGAGACTGAGCGTTTTTGTATCATTTTATCCTCACTGGTAACTAAGGTTCCGGCGCCGGGATGGAAACTGGATAGGACGCGCAAAGGGATGTGATGTTGGCTGGCTAATTCCACGGAGCGCATTTGCAATACTTTGGCGCCTAAGCTGGCCATCTCTAGCATTTCATCGAAGCAAATCTCATCGAGTAGACGCGCCTCTAGCAAGACACGCGGGTCGGTGGTGTAGACGCCATCCACATCGGTATAAATTTGGCATTCATCGGCTTTTAAGGCGGCAGCTAAGGCGACGGCGGTGGTGTCTGAGCCGCCGCGACCGAGAGTGGTAATGTTGCCCTTTGAATCAATGCCCTGGAAGCCGGCGACGATGACGACCTGTTCTTGAGCCAGTTCTTGTCGAATTAAGTCAGTGCGTACTTCTTGGATACGCGCGCAGGTGAAAAAATCGTCGGTGATGATGCCAATTTGCTGGCCAGTGAAAGAGTGCGCGTTGCATTTTTTGGCGTTGAGAGAGATGGCGAGTAGGGCGGCGGATACTTGTTCGCCTGTGGAGATCAGGGCGTCGTATTCGCGTGCGGCTGGCTGAGGGCAGAGTTTGTTTGCCATTTGGATAAGGCGGTCTGTTTCGCCTTGCATGGCTGAGACCACGACCACCAGTTGATGACCTTGTTGTCGAGCTTCCCAAATCTTAGAGGCTACCTGCCTGATGCGATCCAGGGATCCTACCGAGCTGCCACCGTATTTTTGTACGATCAAGGCCATTTTTGTAATTTCCTATGTTACTATTTGGTACTTTTTCCTTTTGTCATCCTGGCTCCTCTGTCATCCTGCTCCCTCTGTCATCCTGAGCGAAGCGAAGGATCTCAGGCCTGGCTCGAGATCCTTCGCTTCGCTCAGGATGACAGAGGGAGCAGGAGCCTAAGAACGTAGCCTGGGTGTAGCGAAGCGGAACCCAGGGCATCCGGGGCAAACCGGTTTTCCTGGGTTCCGCTTCGCTACACCCAGGCTACGTTCTATGCTATTTACGTTATTGGAGCTTTCCTTCAATCCAGCCTGGTACTTTTGCCAATACCCCTGCCAATATCTCTGGCTTATTGCCACCGCCTTCGGCCATGTCGGCTCTGCCGCCGCCTTTGCCGCCTAGCTCGGTGGCGAGGGCGCCTACTAATTCATTGGCTTTGATACGGTCTAGGGCATTGGGTGTAACGCCGGCGACCACACTCACTTTATTGTCTTTTATCAGGGCTAAAACTACAACCGCTGTGCCTAACTTATTTTTCAATTGGTCAACCAAGACGCGCAAGGTTTTGGCATCTAAGTCGGTCAAGGCGGCGGCGATGACCTTAATGCCCTTGATATCCTTGGCCTGGGTTAACAAATCGTTGCCCAGTGTGACAGCCAGTTTTTCTTTGAGGTGTTCGCTTTGCTTTTCAAGCAGGCGCAGCCGTTCTTCTAACTGTGCTACCTTTTGGTTGAGCTCATTTTCACGCTGGCTAATCCAGGCTAAGGCCCCATCACCCGTGACGGCTTCAATACGCCGAATGCCCGCGGCCACACCGGTTTCAGAGACAATCTTGAAAATGCCAATGTCACCCGTATGCTCCGCATGCGTCCCGCCGCACAACTCGATAGAGGAACCAAAACGCACGACGCGAACTTGGTTGCCATATTTCTCTTCAAAAAGACCAATAGCCCCACTGGCGATAGCTTCTTGTGGCGTGGTGACGCGAACGGAAGCGGCATGATTAGCCCGAATTTCCTGGTTGACCTTTTGCTCAACCAAGATCAATTCTTCGGCTGTCAGGGGAGTGGAATGCGCAAAGTCAAAGCGCAAACGCTCCGCTTCCACCAAAGATCCTTTTTGCACGGCATGTTCGCCTAAGACTTGGCGTAAAACCATATGCAAAATATGCGTGGCGGTGTGGTTCAAAACGGTAGCGGCCCGACGCAGAGCGTCAACCTGAGTAAAGACTTCGTCGTTGACTCGCAGGCTGCCTTTTTCAACGCGACCAATGTGTAAATAAGTGCGACCTTGGCTGATGGTATCCGTCACCCTAAAAAACAATTGATTATCGCCACGCAAAAATCCCTGATCGCCAACCTGGCCGCCGGATTCGGCATAGAAGGGCGTGCGGTCTAAAATGACAGACCCTTTTTGTCCCGCTTTCAAACTATCGACAAATTGGCCATCGCGATACAGGGCCAAAATAGTGGCGCGCTCGGGTTCCTGTTCAACCAGCAAATTTTTGTAGCCGATGAATTCCGTAGGCTGATGCGTTCTATCTTGAGCAACATGGACTTCCGTTTCAAATTTGCTGGCTTGTCGTGAACGTTCACGCTGTTTGTCCATCGCTTCCTCAAAACCCACCTCGTCGATGGTCAAACCACGTTCACGAGCCATGTCTGCCGTGAGGTCGAGGGGAAAGCCATAGGTGTCATAGAGTTTAAATAAGACATGACCAGGAATAACCTTGTCCTGCAAGTCCTGGCTAATTTGTTCAAAGAGTTTCACGCCTTGGTTCAGCGTGGTACTAAATTGCAGCTCCTCTTGCAGCAGGGTTTTTTCAATCAGGGGCCTTTTGTTGACCAGCTTGGGAAAGGCTTCGCCCATAATCTCAGCCAAGGGGGCAACGAGCTTATAGAAAAAGGGCTCGAGCAAACCTAACTTATCACCATGTCGCAAGGCGCGACGAATGATGCGCCGTAGCACATAGCCACGTCCTTCATTGGAGGGCAAAACGCCATCGGCAATTAAAAAGGCGCAGGAACGAATATGGTCGGCTATCACGCGCAAGGAAACATGGGTTAAATCTTTCACCCTGGCCAACTTAGCCATGGTTTTAATGATGGGTTGGAAGAGATCGGTATCGTAGTTGTTTGCCTTGCCTTGCATCACAGCCGTGATGCGCTCTAAACCCATGCCAGTATCGACAGAGGGCTTGGGCAGGGGTGTCAGGGTGCCATCCGCGGCACGATCGTACTGCATAAACACCAGGTTCCAAATCTCGACATAGCGATCGCCATCTTCATCCGGGCTGCCGGGTGGGCCGCCGGCAATCTTGGCGCCATGATCATAAAAAACTTCCGTGCAAGGACCGCAAGGACCCGTTTGTCCCATCGACCAGAAGTTGTGTTCTTCACCACAGCGGGAAAAGCGTTTGGGATCGACCTTCATTTCCTTCAGCCAAATATCTTCGGCTTCCTGATCGTCTTTGAAGACGGTGATCCAGAGCTTCTCGGGGGGCAGGCCGCAGTTTTGGGTCAGAAATACCCAGGCAAATTGGATGGCTTCGCGCTTAAAATAATCGCCAAAACTGAAGTTGCCTAACATTTCGAAAAAGGTGTGATGACGCGCGGTATAGCCAACGCGTTCTAAGTCATTGTGCTTGCCGCCGGCACGCACGCAGGTTTGCGAGGAAGCGGCGCGCTGGAAGGGGAGTTTTTCTCGACCCAAAAATACATCTTTAAATTGCACCATGCCCGCATTGGTGAAAAGCAGGGTAGGATCGTTGGAGGGCACCAGCGAGCTGCTGGGTACTACGGTATGTGCTTGGGCCTGAAAATAGTCTAAAAAAAGTTGACGGATTTCCTGGCTACTTAATATGGCTGATTTTTTTTTTGGCATGATTTAGGCATCAAAAATGGTTGCGATTTGTTCCTCAGTGAATCCCCGGTATTGCAAAAAGCGCATTTGTTGACCTCGAGCTTTAAGATCGACTGGATGTTGACCAGAAAAACGCTTTTGCCACACCCTTTGCACTTCTGCAAGCCAGGCATTATCAGTGATATCCAAGTGATCTTCAATCATCTCTTTAGCAATGCCGCGCAGCGCCAGTTCCTGCCTAATCCGCAAAGGACCATAACCCCGCGACTGCCGATACCGAACATAACTCTCCATAAACCGCCGATCACTCACGCTGCCCTCACGGCTAAGCTCCGCCAACACAGCCTCAACCGCCTCCTCCGCAAAGCCCTTAACAAGCAATTTCCGCCTCAACATCGCAGCCGAATACTCCCGCCGCGCCAGCAGCCGATAGACGTTAGTTTTAAGTTTGGTATCCATTACTCCCCTACAGCAATCTCCCCCGTTTCTTCATCGACTAAAACAGGCCCCGGCTTCGCATTCGTCGCCACCAACATCTTCTCCCGAATCTTAGCCTCAATCTCCTGCGCAATCTCAGGATGCTCCTTCAGGAAAAGCCGCACATTCTCCTTCCCCTGTCCTACCCGCTGCCCATTGTAGCTAAACCAAGCCCCGGACTTATCAATAAACCCATGCAAGACCCCCAAATGAATGATCTCACTCTCCCGTGAAATCCCCTCATTGTAGAGAATGTCAAACTCCGCCTGCTTAAAGGGCGGCGCCACCTTGTTCTTAACCACTTTGACACGGGTCTCACTACCAATAATCTGCTCCCCATCCTTAACCGCGCCAATCCGCCGAATATCCAAACGGACAGAAGCATAAAACTTCAACGCATTCCCACCCGTCGTCGTTTCAGGATTGCCAAAAACAATCCCAATTTTCATACGGATTTGATTGATAAAGATAACCAGGGTATTAGAACGCTTGATATTCGCCGTCAGTTTGCGCAGCGCCTGAGACATAAGACGCGCTTGCAAGCCCATGTGTTGATCGCCCATTTCGCCCTCGATCTCTGCCTTAGGAGTCAAGGCGGCAACGGAGTCGACGATAACCACATCCACAGCGGAGGAACGCACCAGCATGTCTGCAATTTCTAGTGCCTGTTCACCGGTATCAGGCTGAGAAATGAGCAGGTCGTCGACGTTGACGCCCAGGCGCTTGGCATAAGCCGGATCTAGCGCGTGCTCAGCATCGATAAAGGAAGCTACGCCACCCATACGCTGACAAGCGGCAATCACTTGCAAGGTGAGGGTGGTTTTGCCGGAGGATTCAGGCCCGTAAATTTCTACAATACGGCCACGGGGCAGGCCGCCGATACCTAAGGCGATATCTAACGATAAAGAACCGGTAGAAACCACATCAATATCACGCACGACATGGCCATCGCCTAAACGCATGACGGAGCCTTTGCCGAATTGACGTTCAATTTGGGTGAGAGCCGCGCTGAGAGCTTTTTTCTTGTCTTCTTGCATGGGTTTCTTCCTTCTAAAAATTTTTAAAGGGAAATCGGAGTTTAGTTAAGAGTACCTCAAGGGCCGTTATTTTAAAACAAGGGGGCATCTGGTATAAGGAGACGCTAGTGGAAAACCAAGGCAGCGGAAAGCGCTGAGGGGAAAATAAAATTAACGCAGAGGAGAGCGGAATGGATAGTAATAGAGGCCAGATCATAGGTCAACTGGCACAAACGTCGGGGTTCTCTTCTATTAATGCTAGCCCAGAGGAAAAATTTGAGGAGCCCACTTCTTCTCCTTCCCTAACGCAGCCAGCCTTGCGGCTTTCTCGGCAACTTGCCTTTGTCACTGCCTACAGTCTCTATTTTGGTGATGGACTCTTTCTCTTAGCGCTGCGCTATAAAGCCGTCGCTGATTTCCTCTGTTTTGTCCTCAATGCCCAGATTGGCACCATCCTGGGTGCGTTGGTTTGCGAACCCGCGCCTCTAGATAGTTTGCGCACAGCGGCCAATGGCTCGGCTCTTTGGGGCTTGGGTATACGGACGCTGGAGTTTGGCTTAACCTGCCTGCCTGTAGCGCTAGTGGGGGCCAGCTTCGATCAGCTGCTGGGGTCTTGGATTCCAGAAGGGAAGGGTCGTTTAATGGGCTATGGTACGGCCGGGTTTTTTATCCATAAGGCAGTGACCTGGGGTGCCTGGGAATTCAGTTGCGGGCCTCTTTTTCGGTCGGCCCCAGAACCTGTTTTTGCCGCGGAGGCAGAGGTATCCAAGCCGCAAAAAGTAGTTCGAAGGGTTTTGAACGGTTACGATGGCATCGTTTTCAGCGAAGCCAGCCATATCCAGTCTCCCTTCGCCCCCGTGCTGATAGATCATATATTGCGTGGTTGGCATTACCTGGCCTTTGAACCCTCTCCTTTTGAAAGTTTGGTGCCCCCGGATGGAGACAATGTTTTATCAACCTCCCAACGAACAGAACTGCTGCCTTTAATGCAGAGGAAAGTAGCCAAGGAGGGGGAAGTGCCTGTACCGCCTCCTGCGGGGATGGCAGATTTAGAGGTGCTTGCGCCTCAGCCTCGACAAATAGCGTGGGCGGTTTTGCAAAAGCTGGCCATAGCCGGCGCCGAGGTGGGTGTGGCTCTTTGTTTTCAAGAACTGGTTTACGTTTGGTTTCCGCAGACCCGTGACAGTGACAGTTTGAGGGTGAGGCAGGCTGCTGATCTAGCTGTGTTTGGTCTAACCTGGGGAACTAGCCAATTAGCGCAGGCAGCCGCGTCTAGGCTAGCCGCTTGGCGGGCGGGAGGGCGCGGGCCGGGTTTATTTGAGCGCTCTGCGGTATCGCCTTCAGCCCAACCAGCGTTGCCCTTTCAATCTTGTACTGAAAGCCAGGATAGTGCTATGGAAATGACCTCAATCCCTCTAGGGCAACCCTGATGGCTTGTTCACGAATCTCGCCGCGGTCTCCGCTAAAGAGCCGGCGTTCAGCGAGGATGATCTCTGTGGGCAGGCCCCAAGCAAACCAGACTGTGCCGACGGGTTTTTCCGGGGAGCCGCCCAGGGGGCCTGCGATGCCGGTGATGGCTACGCTGCATTGAGCGGCGCTGTTTTTCAAGGCTCCGGCGGCCATTTCTCTGGCGGTTTCCTCACTGACGGCGCCGAAGGTTTTTAGGGTGATGCCGCGGACGCCCAACATTTCTTCTTTGGCCGTATTGCTGTAAGTGACAAAACCTCGCTCGAACCAATCGGAGCTGCCGGAAAGGCTGGTTAGCCAATAAGCCAGGCCACCACCGGTGCAAGATTCCGCGGTCGCTACTTTGAGCTGGCGCTCGAGTAGGCGTTGACTGATTTCCTTGACTAATTCATTTAGAGACATGAGTTGACCGCAAGACTTAAACGATTTAAAAACACTATTACTATTCACAGATGAAAACAACTATGTCGACACCCCAGCTTGAACTTGCTCGTGATCCTGTCCCCGATTCTTTTTCCAACCATACCCCTATGATGCAGCAATACTTGCGCATTAAGGCCGATTACCCACAAATGTTGCTCTTTTATCGCATGGGCGATTTTTATGAATTGTTTTTCGATGATGCACACAAAGCGGCGCAGTTGCTGGATATAACACTCACCGCCAGGGGTAGCACCAATGGCAAACCTATTCCCATGGCGGGTGTGCCTTTTCATGCGGCGGATGCTTACATGGCTAAATTATTGCGTCAAGGCTTATCGATAGCCATCTGCGAGCAGATCGGTGATCCCAAAACCGCGGTAGGCCCCGTGGAGCGGCAGGTAGCGCGTATTCTGACGCCAGGTACGGTAAGTGATGCGGCTTTTTTGGAGGCTAACCAAGATAATTTATTGCTGGCCTTGCATCAGGTGCAGGATATCTATGGTTTGGCTGTGCTGGACTTGAGCGGTGGGCGCTTCCATTTGTTGGAAGTGCAGGGTGAGGAAGCCTTGCTGAGTGAGCTGGAGCGATTGAAGCCAGCCGAAATTTTACATAGTGAAAGTTGGAACCCGGCAGCACTGCAAGCGAGCAAGGCAGCCTTGTGTCGGCGTCCAGAGTGGGAGTTTCAGTATGAAACAGCCTTGCGCTTGTTAACCCAGCAAATGCAGACTCAGGATTTAGCGGGGTTTGGTTGCGCGGGTCTGCCTTTGGCCATTTCCGCGGCTGGCTGTTTATTGCAATATGCTAAAGAAACCCAGCGCGCCGCTTTGCCGCATATTCGTAGTATTACGGTGGAGGCGCGTGACGAAAGTCTTATTTTGGATGCGGCCACGCGACGTAATCTGGAATTGATCAATACCCTGTCTGGGGGTGAAGAACATAGCCTTAATCACCTGATGGATCACACGAAGACGGCGATGGGTTCTCGCTTACTGAAACGGTGGTTAAACCGGCCTTTGCGTGATTTAGGCGTTTTGCACAAACGGCAAGCGGTGCTACAAGACTTGATCGCGCGGCGCAGCTATCCAGCGCTGCAAAAAATTTTACAGGGGCTGGCTGATTTAGAGCGCATCTCCGCGCGCATTGCTTTAAAGAGCGCACGTCCTCGCGATCTAGCGCATTTGCGCGATACGCTGGCGCTTTTACCGGAGATTCAACAGCAGATGCTTGCCGCGCAAGCGCCTCGGTTGACGGAGCTTGCCACGGAGATCAGTGAGTTTCCGGATTTCCATGAAGAATTGCGTAAAGCCCTGGTAGAAAATCCACCGATGACTATCCGTGATGGAGGTGTGATCGCGCGTGGTTATGATGCGGAACTGGATGAGTTGCTCTCACTCAGCGAAAACGCCGGCGAATTTTTGCTGCAACTGGAAGAACGCGAAAAACAACGCACAGGTCTTTCCACACTGAAAGTCGGCTATAACCGCGTTCATGGTTACTACATTGAAATAAGTCGCCTACAAGCCCGAGAGGTGCCCGCGGATTATATCCGTCGGCAAACCTTGAAAAATGCCGAACGCTATATCACCCCCGAGTTAAAAGTATTCGAAGATAAGGCCTTAAGCAGCAAAGAACGCGCCTTAGCCCGTGAAAAAAGTTTGTATGAGGCCTTGCTCGAACATTGCCTCTCTTGGTTGCACCCTTTGCAACGCTGCGGCGCTGCCTTGGCTGAGTTGGACTTGTTAGCGAATCTGGCTGAGCGAGCGCAGACTTTAAAATGGGCCTGCCCCGAATTAGTCGCGCAGCCAGGCATTGAAATCAGGGGCGGCCGCCACCCTGTCGTCGAGGCTGTTTCAGAACATCCCTTTGTTCCCAACGACGTCACCCTAAATCCAGCCCAGCATCTCCTAGTAATCACCGGCCCCAACATGGGCGGCAAATCCACCTACATGCGCCAGATCGCCCTCATCGTTTTACTCGCCCACATCGGCAGCTTTGTCCCCGCCCAGCAAGCCCGCATCGGCGCGGTAGACCGCATTTTCACCCGCATTGGCGCCTCCGATGATCTAGCCTCAGGCCGCTCCACCTTCATGGTCGAGATGACAGAAATGGCCAACATCCTGCACAACGCCACCTCACAGAGTCTAATCCTGATGGATGAAATCGGCCGCGGCACCAGCACCCTAGATGGCCTCTCACTAGCCTGGTCTTGCGCCGAGTATTTGGCTAAGCAAATCAAAGCCTTCACCTTATTCGCCACCCATTATTTTGAATTGATCGTGTTGGAACAAGAGCTAGCCGGCGTTAAAAATGTCCACTTCGATGCGACGGAGCACGGCGACAAGGTTATCTTTATGCACACTGTCCAACCCGGTCCAGCGAATCGCAGCTATGGCATTCAGGTCGCCCAGTTGGCAGGCGTGCCGCAGGCGGTGATTAATGGCGCCAAACAAAAGCTACAAGCGCTGGAAAGAGAGCATCAGGTTCAAACGCCGAGTGTGGATCTAGTCCAACCACCCCATAAGCCGGCTGTGATTGCGCAGTTGGAAGCCTTGGATCCTGATCAATTGTCGGCGCGTGAAGCGTTGGAGTGGATATATAAGTTGAAGGGGTTAGTTTGAAGTTTCTCCTAATAGCCAGCGCCAAATTGGGATTATTTCAACAGTATAATCTTCTTCATCAAACCTAATTTCCTCTCTACCCTCTTCCTCATAGGTTAAGATCAATCCGTTTTTCATTTGGTAAGTTTGCAAGGCCTCCAAGAGGCCGTTGATCTCTCTACTTCTTGTATTAGGTTCATTCAAGCTCACACAGACCTGGATAGCTTGCGTGATCTGCAAGTCTTTTTTTATCACAAAATCACATTCCAATTTTTGTTTATGGAAATATATTTCCTGATGACGTCGTCTCAGTTCGCAATAAACAATATTTTCGAGAATTCTTCCTTTATCTTCTGAAAAGCGGAAGGAGACTGCGGCAGCTAATCCCGTATCGAGGCAATATATTTTTTTGTCATTAACAAACTGTTTTTTTAAAGAGTAGTCAAACTTATAGAGTTCTTCGAACAGAAATGCGTTTTTAAGGTAGCCAAAATAATCAACAATCGTATTTTCGTGTGAATTTAAAGTATTCGCTATATTTCTATAGCTAAACGCTTTTGCAGAATTAGTCGCCAGATATATCGCCAATTCTTTAATTTTTTTGGGATCGACGTTGTAACGCGCCACGATATCCTTATAGATAAAGTCATCAAAATAAGCTAACAATAACTCCTTCTTTAAAACTGTTCGATTCGCCACCGCAGGGAAGGCACCATATTCCATATATTCAGAAAATAATTTATTAATTTGTACTTGTTGTTTTTTGCTAAGCGTTAAGGTTGACAGTTTAAAGTGCTTAAAAGTTAAAAATTCATGAAAGGATAAGGGAAAAACATGTATGGGTAAATTTCTACCCGTCAACAAAGTGGCGTATTCTTGCTTAATCAATGATGAGTTAGAGCCACTCACCCATATTTGTTTTAGTTCTTTTTTATCGTAGGTCTTGCGAACATAGCTTACCCAATCCGCGCAGTTTTGTATTTCATCCACGAAAAGATAATCAACAGACCCATATTCTAGATAAGCATCCACAACTTCCGTGAGAGAATATTTTTTTAAGATTTCATCTTCAAAATTAACATAGAGCAAATTTTTTGATTTTCTCAAGACATGATGAATAACCTGATAAAGCAAAGTACTTTTACCCACACGACGAGCACCTTCAATGACTTTAATTTCGGGTACTTCCAGGTATTGAAATAAATGATAATCACGTGGAAAGCCCATTAATTCCATTGGAAAGTCCCCAGTTAGCCAGGGGTTCCAGTCTAATAATGCTTGGTGAATCGCCGTTGATTTCATAGGCACTCTTGATTTATACCATAGTTAAGTATGCCATATTGAGTGATTATGGCATAGTCTAATATGGTATAAATTTAAAATCAGGGGGATAACTATACTATGCACGGTACAAAAATGAGGGGAGAGAAATAACTAGCTGATTTCAAACAAAAAACTTCTAAGTTTGCATTTCAATATTATTCGACTAGGATTAGACCAACTAAAAACGGGGTGCTTAGCTAATGAAAGGTATATCTACACTTAAGAGAAAGAGGTCACGGAGTTTATCAGCAGAAACCCACAGCAGTGTAGC
>Ga0206867_1029_pt2 | contig 29547 bp, 15 predicted proteins | sample Alteio_BWOrgCont_37_FD_152905 | JGI IMG/M metagenome (GOLD analysis project Ga0206867, IMG submission 152905) | Enriched cells from forest soil in Barre Woods Harvard Forest LTER site, Petersham, Massachusetts, United States -... | ecosystem: Environmental > Terrestrial > Soil > Temperate forest >...
CACATTCAAGGCGTCGACCATCGAGACTCCCGCGCCGTCCCAGCCGGCCACGTTGTCCGCGATGATGTTGTTGGTGATTGTGGGCGAATACCACCTTTCCGGATTGAGCGGGAAGTTAACTACCTCCGAACCGTTGATGTTCTGCAGACGGAGGCCTCCACCGCTGCCCGTTTCCGCGGAGTTGCCCATGATCAGGTTGGCATTAATGACCAGGCCGGGCCCAATGCCGTCGCTCACACCTGGCGCGCAATCCACGTCGGTGACGCTGCCGCATTCTGTGCCCGCGGGACTGCCTGGGGGCGCACCGTCGGGAGCCCCGCCCATCACGATGAGCCCGCCGCCGTTGGCAGGGATCGTCGGGTTGAGGCTCTGGTTGAAGATGATGGTGTTGTGTTCGATGTCTCCGTTAAAGCTGAATCCTAATTCGGAGACACCGCCGCCATCACCTGAGCCCAGGTTGCCGCATACCCAGTTGTTCTTCAACTGGAAGTTGTCGGCGCCGATGCTCATCGTAATGCCGCCGGCCGCCGCGGGCGTGGCCGCGAACAGTTCGTCGCCCGTGGACGAGTTCAGCGAGACGTTATTGTTGTGAACCGACACGTGCTGGTTGTAGCAGTACGGAACCTGCTGGTTGGTGACGAAGCCGGGAGGATTCGGATTCTGGCTGCCATCGGGGTTGATCGCGCCCGTCACGCAAGTCCAGGGTTGCTGGTCGAAGCCGCCGGTTGGCGCGAGCGGATCTCCGCCGTTGCCAGTAAGCAGCGCGTCGGGAGATTCACCCTGGCCGATGACGATGCCGCCGGTCAGAGTACCCGCGTTGTCATAGACGTGGTTGTTAGAGACCTCAAGGTAATGCGCCCAGGCGTGGTCGAAGATGCCGCCACCGCCCTGGGAGCTGTCGGTCAGGCCCAGGCCATCGATGCGCGACGGGTTGCACAGGAAGTTGCTCGTGTAGGCGCAATCATCTCCGCCTGTGACCTTGTTGGTTACAGTCGAGACAACTCCATTCGTCAGAAGCCGGGTGCTTAATGGGAACTGTCCTTCGGTCGCCACCGTGCCGGTATCGGGACCATTTCCGAACGGTGATGGAGCTCCAGCGGGAAGACGCACTCCCTTCGCCACGACGGTGATCGCAGCCCCTTCGTAGGCTCCCATCAGAGTAGGCTCTTGCAGTAACTGCGCCAGGCTGCCATTGGTGGAAGTATCCCATCCCACGATTCCTTCGAGGGGCAGGCGGTCGACCTGGGGATCGTTTGGAATCCCGGAGAAGTAGTTCCAACCCGTTCCCGGGCAGGAATAAGTACCTGTGGGATCATATGGGTTGGTACCAGTTGTGGAAGTATATGGCGTGCCATTGATCGCCATACCGAACAAGCAACCAATCTGGCGGCGCCACGGGTCCAGCTTGCCCGCGGGTTGAGTGTTGGCGTTGATAACACTGGAAGCAGAGCCGACGCCCTGTAGCCGGACCGGCTTCCACATGATTACCAATTCGTTGTAGGTGCCGGCGGGAACGATGATCAAATCGCCCGGCGCGGCTGCGTCAATGGCTGATTGAATGGTTTGTCCAGCGGCGACCCGGGTTGGCGCCTTGCCCCCAATCGTGACCGTGACGGTGTCGATCGAGTGCTGGCCGGAGGCTGTGGTGATGACCAGTTGGCCGCACTGCGATGTAGTGGCTCCCGGTGCGTACGTCGCCCGCTGCTGAATGGTGCAGTTCGGAACGCCTGACGGAACTGTTCCGGTGATGGCGAGGTCGCTCCAGCTTACGCTGGTCAAAGGATGCGCAACCCCGTCGGAACCGACAAGGGCTACCGTACCCGCTGTACCCCCAAAACCATAGTGGCGGGTAATGGTCTTTTGATTGTAGGGAGCGGTGGTAGCCGCAGGTCCAGAGTAGGCATAGTTCGGCAGTGTCTGGTCGCCAAGCGCAGTGATCTTGAGAGTGTGTCCTGCACCTGAAGCGCTCACCCATGGTCCGATCCCGTCGCCGTCGACTTCTGAGATCGCAGGAGTTGCACTCGGATAGCCGCAGTCAACGTTGTTGTACCCGGCTCCGGCAAAGGCAGACGTGGGCACGACCGGTGTGTCGAGATACTGCGTGGTCCCGGGCATGAACGGCAGTTCATAGCAGAACTGGCTGTAGCCTGGGGCAAACGCGGGGTCGGTAATCATGGTTCCACCGGGGCCGGGGATCGGTCCGGGGTCGTTCATGCAGAAAATCATCATCGTGGGCGAATATCCGGTTGGGTTCGGCGGGTTGACTTCCCACGTGGAGTAGGTGATCCCGTCGTAGCTTCCCCAGTGGTCGGCATACACGCGCGATATTTCGTTGCCTGCCCAATCCTTGACGGAGACGGGGAGGTCTGGCGGAGCGAACTTCTCGCCGAATTGCGGAGAGAAGGGATCGAATTCCGAAGTGTAGTCGTCGGTGATGCCTCCGGTGAACTTGGAGGCGATGTGGGTTGATGTGTAGACGTAGAACTTGGCGATCGCGCCCATCTGGTCAGTGAGGGTGACTTCCTTGCGGTCGCAGAGTGGGCGGGAGGCTCCGGCAAACGGCGCTACCTGCTTCGATTGCGGGTAAAGGCTGATGTAGTCGGGCACAATGCGCATCTCGCCGACGCAGGGCCACGTGGGCTCAGGTATGAAGCCCGGAACAATGTTTTCGCTGGGGCCTGTCCCAAGGCTTGTGGTGGGATTCTGGGCGTTATTGGCGTTGTAAGAGGGACCTGGGTATTGCTGAGAAGAAGCTACCGAGGCCTGGTCGGGAATGATGAAGATGTTGCCCAGCCCGCCAAACTCCTGGGTTACGGGAGCGATGAAGTTATCACCGATGAGGATGTTCTTATCCTCTTCCTTGACTAACTCGTAGCCCTGAGGCAGAACCACCTCCACCACATACTTGCCGGCAGGCAACATGGGGATGCCGGCATACAGATCTGGGGTGGGCACGGGGTCCGCGATGCAGATTTTGCAATTCGTCCCCGTAGGGGTAGGCTTACCGTTCGCATCTACCGCCGTTACGCTGGGGAACTTGTACATACCGTCGTAAGGGGCGGGCTGGAGTTGGTTCCAGTTGTGCATGCCGTCATAGCACTTGAATTGCGAGTTATCCGGCAGCGAGGTCAATGCCGGACCACCATGCTCGGAAGCGTAAAAGTTGAGGTAGTTGGGCTGGTTATACAGTGAGAAGAAGAAAAGGTCCGGAATTGCACCGGAGCTGGCGCCCTGGCCGGGGCAGTTCATGTTGGGCGTTACGCCGTCGGGGCGGAAGCCCTGCGCGTAATCGTCCCAACTGCTGGTCTGCGTGGTGTCCACCATTGTCAAGGTCGGAGTTACACCGTCCGACGCCAGGCCTTCCTGGTAAAGGTTGATGGTGACATGAGGAACCAAAGACTCCCACTGGGTCTGAACCAACATCATCGGGTCGTCGAATGGCCGGGTCGATGCATAGATGACGTGGCCCTTGATGCCGCCATTTTCGCCAGCGATGTAAGGCTCTTTGCCAAATTCGAGGAAGTTGTTCTGACCAGGGAAGCCCTGCCAGCCTTCAACCCCTCCCGACCATGGGTTATCAATGCGGCCGGAGGAAAGTTGGGTCGAGCAGGTAGTAATCGGAGGTGTAGCAGTAGACGTTGTGCAAACGCTGGGCGGGTCGCTGACCGGGGCCTGGATTGTTTTGCCGGTGCAATCCGCTCCGGCGCAATAGACCGAGCCCGGTACGCGCAGATTCATAGGCACGGACACGATTTCGGCCGTGTTGGCCAGGAATTTTCCGATTGTGGAGGTGCCGCACGGCGGATAGCCGGTGTGACCGCAGGATGCGGAGCCATCGGCGGGTCCGCCGACGTCATACACGACGTGCGTACCAGTGTTCTTGTAACGGGTCACGTCGGTTTCTACGGTGTACCAACTGAACAACGGGAACGTTTCGTTGAAATTGGCAGTGCCGGTAAAGTCTGTGACCAGTAGGTTTTCCAGACTGCCGTCACGCAACCGTACTGCTACATTGGCAAATGGAATTCCCGCCTCATCGCTTGTCGAGATGCCATCCTTGTTCTCGTCGATGAAGGTCCGGGTGTAGAGGTTAGCCTGCCACTGGGTGGACGCGATGTCGCCCATATTAACCGTATTTCCGCCCGGCTTGGTCGCGCTGCCGATTCCCACCGGTGTCGAAAGACCATCCACAAGCAGATCGTTCCACTGGTCAAAAACGGTGACTCTCCAATCGCCCGCGGGAAGGCCGGAGAGGGTGAATGTGCCGTCTCCGTTGCACTTGGTGAAGGCGAAGTCTTCGCCGTCAGGGTCTCCGAAGCTGACATAGCACTGGGACCAGTAATAAGCGTCGTGCGAACCGCTGCTGTAGAGTCGCTCGTCCGGCGTGCGGCTTAACCGCTCGCCAGTGACTTTGCCGGTGATCGTGTTGGTGCAGGTGTAGGGCTTACCGGCGTTCGGGCTGAACGGGTCTGAACCATTGCAGACAAACTGCTTGCGAGCATTGATGATGGCCGGGTTGGCGAAGCCGATGCTGACGTGGTACGAGGCCGGTCCGAACTCCTGGAAGTAGCTCGGTTCGCCTATTCTCGTGAACACGTCATGGGCCTTCTGGCCATCCAGTGTGTTGGTCTGGAGCCACTCTTCGCCGCGGGCAATGCGGTCAGCCCCAGGGGTGGCGATTGTGCCCCAGCGTCCGGGCATCAGGTTGGCAATGACTGCCTGGCCCGCGAGCGGGGATAGCGTGATCCCGTCGGACTCGTACTTCGGGCAGGTAACGATCATGCCGGTGATGCCGGTCGCGTTTGGATCGGTCGTTAGTGTTGTCGGAGCCGATCCGCTCGTCGCACTCAGTTCATTGGCGCCGATCGGGCAAGCGTCGTTCCCGTTGTTCGGGTCTTTTGTTCCCGCCAGGCTGTTGGTCAGCGGCTGGTTGAACATGTCGTAGGTCATCTGCCCGGTGAAATCGCCGTTGCCGCCCATCGCGTCCCAGAGATGAATCTGGAAACCGCCCAGTCCGGGCTCATTCGGCGATACTACGTCGATTCCGCCGCCTGCATCGTTCTCGCCGTTGAGTGGGAAGTCATCTTCAAACACAAACACTGAGAGTTTGCCTGGCGGATAGGGCGAGGGTTGCGTGATCACCGTGACAGGCGCAAAGGTTCCGGTACAAGTTGTGGCGGGCGCCACTGGGGTGCAGGCTGCAGCGACAGGAGCGCCGCCCATACCGTGGCCGCAAGTGGCGCCAGCAGTTGCATTCGCGGTTCCACTCTGGCACCCCCCTCCCGCGTATCCATAGGTAAACGGGTTGGCCGCATCTCCGGGCAAAATGGAGATGTAGTAGCGCTTGGTCGGATCCAGCGCGACCTCGCCGGGCAGCACTTGCGTCATGCCGTTTCCTGATGGATCCGGCCGGCAAGCGCCATTGCCCACATCGCAAACCACTGGCTGCCCCAATACAGTCTGCCCCCCCTCGCAGGATTGCGGGCCGGTGCACCCTTGAGCCACGTAGGGCATGTAACTGGTGTGGAAGTTTGTCCCCAGGCTTGGAACGATTCCCAAAGCTGCTGTCGGGCAACCCGCCGGAGGAGGATTCGCCGGGCAGGCCGGGTTAATGTAAAAGGTGCGATCTTCCTCGATGACCCACCGATAGTCGGAGATGGTGGTTACCTTATCCTGGCCGTCCAGAACCTTGACCGTGAGGCCGCTCCCTGCCGGGAAGATGACCGTCGCGGTGGTGGTTGTGGTGGCTCCAAGGGAATTCTTCACAGTAACCGGGAACGTGTAAGTGCCCGCTCCGGAGGCCGTCGCGGTAAACCCACCGTTCGCATCCGCAAGAACAGACCCGCTTGTTGTTCCAGTGGCCGGGATCGAGGTCACCGGGACCGTGACAACAACGCTTAACGGCAGATTCGCCCCGTCCTTGCAACCCGCCAGGACGCCGGGAGTCTTGATAGCCACATATGTGGCCATGGCCGCGTTAAATGTGGTGGGAGTACAAGTGATGCCGGCGTCATTCTTGAGGACGGTCGATGCACCCAGTGCCACGGTCGCGCACACTGGTGGAGTAGATGCCTCCGTGGTGCCATTCGCGCAATATCCGAAGGAATCCGAGGTGGCTGTGCTCCCTGCGTTAGGGGTATATATAAATGTTCCGTTCGCGTTCAGGGTTACCACTCCGTTGGCCGCCATCTTCGTTGTGTCGAGCTGAACACCGTATACATTCGTGTCGTTCGCAATCACACCCTTAGAGGGATCGGACACGGTGAGGGTCGCGCCTGCAACGAGCGCGTCGTAGGTATCCGCGCGGGCCACCGCAGGAACAAATACACCCGAAGCCGCGGGCAATCCAGAGCCATTTATGCCGATGTAGGCCAGCATGCCGGCGTCGCGCTCGGTCTTGTTCGCTGACAGGCTTAACTCGCGGTCGTAGAAAGCGAGTGCGTTCAAGTAATGGGAGATTGTGGTACCGGACGTGGACTGCCCGTTGATCATCAGGTCATAGACCTTGCCCGCGGCCATGAATACTTCGCTTTTGATTTTGGGAACGCCGGGAAGAGGATTGCCGTCTTCGGCAATGACCTTGAAGCCCGTAACGACGGGGGCGGGGGCGGCTACTGATACTGCAGCTCCCGTTGCGCCTGCCACCTGCGATCCGACGATCGCCGGAACGTGCATCCGCGAGCCGGAGTTGACCACGCGCACGAGGATATTTCCTGTGGTACCGGTAACCGGCGCAATCGTGGCCGGAGTAACTGGAAAGAGCGAACCCGAAGCAAGCGTCTTGTTAAACGCCACGCCGTTGATCGTGTAGTAGAGAGGCGTGTAGTTGACCGCGGGCGGGTAGCACGTTTGCTGGGCGCCTGGGGTGAGATCGCCGCAGGCAGCTACCGCACCGGACCAGACAGTGGTCTCGGCGAACCCGGCGGTATTGACCGCCTTGCTCACGGTCGCGTTCTGCACCGGATCGATTTCACCCAGGGCCAGCGGAATTTCCGCGTCGTAGGTCACCGCAGGGACCGCGGCAGTCGTCGCGGTCGCGGCCACGGCCGGATACGCCGTGCCGGGTGCCGTCTCAACCCCAGCTGTAGCGGTAGGCGCAGCGGTGACCACCAGGATCCCATACAACCCCATGGGCACCTGGATGGAGGGGTGGGTGCCGGACTCGAGCAAATACGTGCCCGGCTTGAGACGCGGCCACGCCGGAAGTAACGCTGTCGATCCCGCAGGCACCTCTGTGCCATACGACTGCACGCGAGGCCCTTGCGGCGGAGGCACAAACGTGGGTCCGGCGTTGGCGACGGGCCAAGTGGTGCCCTGAGTATCGTGAGGCGGGCTCGCCACGGTTTTTGGTGTTCCCAGACCGCCGCCCACCTGGCCCACGATTGTGATCGAGGTGGGCACGGTATTCCCGTTCAAAAAGGTCAGATTATTCGTGAGGTTGATAGTCAGCCCGCCGGTTGCGCCCGTGGGGATGGTAATCAACACAGGCGACCAGACCGCAGATGTCATGGCGGCTGGGTTGAGAGCCTTGCAGGTCGCCAACGAGGTGCTAACAGACGCGCCGCAGGAGAAGCCCCACATGGGCACCTGAGAGCCGTCAGGCATATTTGCTGTAGTTGGCCCGGCAGTCAGGTTGATCTGCTGCTGCGCGCCGGCCACACCCGCTCCGAGAAGGAGAACAGCCGCTCCCAGCACTGCTGTTTTGAAAATCGCTTTGAGAGAGTTGATTCGCATGTCTGTTCTCCTTGCCTAGTTGGATTCGTCAATCACGAATTCACGGGTATCGACCAGCATCATCATCAGCATTCCGCCGGGGAAGACATTGTTAGTGGTGATTTCGCGCTCGTTGTGCGAGTGCCACATGTAGGCCCAGCCGCGTTCGCTGGCAGGGTTGGCCTGGATATTGGAGGGTTGCAGAGTGCTGCAAGTGGAGGCTTGATTGCCCGCGGTGTTAGTCAGGGTAGTGCCGCCCGTCAAGTTGCTGACGCAGGCCTGCGTCCCACCGCCGCGCAGAGTCGCATCCGGTCCCAGATACGGAGTACCGCCGTACCATGGACCATTGGTGAAAATGTTGGGATTAGGAAGAGTTGCCGGGCCGCCGCCGGCAACGTCGCCGATGGGAGACACCTCGAGAGGCTTGTTATGGTCCTGGCACCATTCGAAATAGTTGACCTGATTGTAGGAAGTACCAAGCGTGTTGTAGCCGTTGGCATCCGGAGAACAGGGCAGCGAGGCCAACGGGTCGCTGGTGTCGCCTGGATGGTGGCCGTAGGGATCCCAGTTCAGCCCTCTGCCGGTAAAGTAGAAGATCCCGTCGAACGCCTCTCCCGGAGTCGTATCGGTGTTGAACATCAGGAGCCCGGCGAGGTTACTGCCATCCGCGGCGAGTTGCATGTTGCCATCGCGGCCCAGAATGCGCACATGGTTCGCGTGCTCGTGGAACGGGTGCTGCCAGCGGCCCTGGCCAATGGAGCGGATCAGGGTCATCTCGCCTGGATGCATATGCGGGTTGCCGTTGTAAGGCTGGTGGGGATACTCGGATTCATAGTTGCCGTCCATTAGATCGGGCATGGAGCGGCCATTGATCAGGAAGTAGGCCGGGTGGTACGGCTCGGTCGGGACATCGAGACTGCATCCCGGCGCCCCCGCGATGCATCCGCTCAAAGCCGTGACCTGCGCCAGTGCCGCAGTGTGAATCCGCGGATCCATCTCTGCCCACTGGAACAGGTATTCCCGGTCGTAGCAGGACTTGGGATTGTCGTAGGCGGCAGACGCCAGCCTGAAATCCGGCTCGCTCCAGAACGCTTTCGCTTTCGCGTTCGCCCCCGGATTCGTTGTCGGCAGACCGGACGAGCAGGCCGCAGGAATGGTCTTAGGAAGGACGATGACCGCCCCATACAAGCCCATCTCGACCTGGAGGTCGCCCTGGGTTCCGCTGTAGTAGGCGTGTGTGCCCGGCGAATTGGCAGTGAACGTATAGGTTACCGTTCCACCGGGAGCCGCCTCGCAGGTTAACAAGCCTTGCACCCCGACTGGGGCAGCTGCTGAACACGAGGTCGTCACGACGAATCCAGGAAAGAGAATCGATGTGTTGCCGGCGGCAGATGGAAGGCCATTTTGCAGATTGACCGTTACCGTCTGACCTTCGGTGACGACCAGCGTGGGGCCGGGAACCTGCATGGTATTGCAGCTGCCCGTAGTGATGGCCGCCGGCACAAACGACGGCGCGGAACCTGTTGCGCAACCATAGCCCCAAGAGTAGACCGCATTTCCGTCGGGCTGGTTAAGGAAAGCAGTCTGTGCTGTCAGGTTGAAGGTGCCGGCAGTTCCGGTACCGGTAATTCCGGGAGCAGCAGCGTGAGCCGCGGCCGCCAGGAACAAAGCCAGCGTCGGCGCCAGAAGCGATCTTGCGATCGAGATCGATCTTGTCATGTTCGTTGCCCTCATTGCCGCTCTCCTTAGTTGCACGCATTGCCAAACGTGGCTGCCACCGCCGGTGTGCTGCCGGTTACGCTGTTGCAGATGTGAACCTCGGTCATGAGTCCACCGAAATTCTCCTGATCGTTAGAAAGATGGTCGAGTTGGGGAGTGAAAAGAAAGAAAGTGCTCCCCGGCGGATACAGCGCCGCCGCGCATCCCGCGGAGCCGCAGCCCGCGTCACTGGCATCCAAAATCACATCAAGCGACTCGCCGCCGCCAAGCGTGATGGAGTTGGTATAAAACTCCATGTTGTTCCCCGCCTGATCCCGCAGAAGCTTGGCGTTGAACCCAACCTCCTTCATGGGAATTCCCATCGTGGCCAGGGTCGCGTATTCAGACACGCTCAAATCCGCGATGCGCAGAAGAGCTCTCCCCCCCGCGGGAATGTTGATGATCGAAGGCAGCGGCTGCGAGTAGTGCACCCTGCCATCCGAAGATTGCGTAGCCATGGGGCCAGGCGTGGCCGTATCGGGGTAACTCCGCCCGTTCAAGAGGAAGAACTTGTCTTTCATATCCGCAAATGCTTCGGGGTTGAAGGTCATGCCAACAAAGTGAAAGTTGGGGTCGAAGCCGTGAATCTGGAGCGGATACTCGACGTCGTACGCGGTTGAGGCGTCACCGTCGTTGTAGGTGTACTTCTGAGGGTTGCCAAGCTTGTCGCTACCCTGCGTTGCCCCCGTGTTGATGGTTGGCGTCGTTGCGCTGCACAAGATATCTGCAGCGGGGTTGCAGGCTGTCCGCAAATCGACCCCAGAGTTTTGTTCCTGAAGAGCCGTATAGAGGCTGGTGCCGGCCGGAACGCGATTCTGGCGCGGCCGGACATACAGTTGCCCGACCATGCCCATCTGCAAGTGCTCGGGGGGCGTGATGTGGCAGTGCCAGAAGTAGGTGCCGGCGTCAGGGGCCAGATAGTAATACGTGAAGCTGCCGCCGATGTTGATGGCCACCGAGGCGTCCGGGACACCGTCATAGACTGAAGATGCGTTCGGATAGCCATGGAAGTGGATGGTGTGCTGCTCGAACAGGTCTGGCCGCATGATCATGCCGACGTTAGTGAGAGTCAGAAACATCTCATCGTCTTCATCGAATGCAACCAGCGGCGCCGGGATGTTGCCATTCATGACACCGACATCCATGATCTGGCGGGGATCCACGTGACCGTCTATTTGCGGGGGGGTGGACACGGTTCCAGTTACCGTTTCGGATATGTCGGCCAGCCCGGTGGTCGAGGCGGTGAACGTGAAGTTGTAGGGCGGCGGGAAGCCGTAGTTGGTCACTCCAGCGATCGGGGCTGCGGGGAAAGTGAAGCCTCCTGTGGGGCTGCTAACAATCCAGGTGCCGTCATAGGCGTTGAGAGTCGCCGTGCCCGTTCCACAGGGGGGCGCCGGCGCCGCCGTATATGTGCCTGTTCCACAGATGTAAACCGTTTGCCCGTTGCTCAGACCGGTGGGAGTGTTTGTTTGAACATAAACCGTGGTCCCCGGTACTGCTGTGCCCTCGGCGATGTCGTAGATGTTGATCAGGGTCGCTATTTCGGGCTCAAGGCCCACGGCGCCGTTATAAGAAAATGTGGAGGTATTCAGGGGATAGCCGGGCCAAGTGTTGGCCACGATTCCGTCGGTCGTCGCGGGATCACCAGGAAGCAGAGTAGGAAAGGCAGCCTTGCCTCCCACCACTGTACCGGTATATGTCGTGTTGAAGACGGCGGGAGACTCCGTACCCGGCAGACCTTTCGCGATGTCGGCGAGTCCCGACAGCGGTCCAAACGAAAACATGAACGTTTGTGTGCCGTTGGCCATCGTGGAGTAACCGTCGCCGCCAGAGACCTGCTGACATTTGATGGCGCCGTTCACATGCGTTGCCGGCGTGACGTACCCCTGAGCGTTCGTAGTAAATGTGGTTGGGCCAGTGTAGGCAGGCTCCGCGTTGTTGACACCTGTATTGCCCGGATCTGGATGAGTGATTGTGCTGGTGGGACATTGAACCCTGAATGACTGTGCTGTCGCAGGGACCGCCGAAACAATGATGAACACCGCCAGAGACAACGCTGCGCCCACGTATCTACTCGACATTCGTTTCCTCCCTCTTCGGTGACGGGCCAGCGCTGCTTTCAAGCGCCGCGTCACTCCCGCTCGAATCGGGCTAACAATCAAGTCTTCAGTGGATTCTTTGTTTGCTCCAGCGCAAGGACTGCGTGTCCTTGTTCTCTAATTTTGGTTGGTTTTGTAATTTTGACGGCTTGTATGCGTCACTGACCTAATAAATGAGCGCTTGTAATTTCAAATAGGTAAAACTACACGACACTCTTGCTGCATAGCATTTAATTGTCAACTTCAAACACATTTATGGCTAGGTGCTTTCATTAATTTGGAGCACCCCGGATCGAGCAAGCAGTCACAAAATGACAAAATCGTCATATTCGAGGCATTTGCAATGTCGTTCCTTGACCAAGAGCAAACTGCACCGGTCATTAAGCGTGGAACGGTGACATAGGTTCTCTGACCCGGTAGTCAGCATGGGATCGTGACTGGAGGTCTATGGAGACAGTAGGCGTGCCGACAAAAAGCAATGTTTTACCCGAATCTCCTTCTTCAGATCGATGTGGGTCAGGCATTGCGGCCGAAGTGGACCCATCTAGAAATGCAGACCGGTCCCGCTCTCTCCCGATCGCCGGGACAAGCGTGAGTTGCCTGCCTGGCTCAGATGAGCAGTGGGTGTGCGAGGTGCGTGTCGAGTCTCCGCCGAATTGTGTGAACCTGGCCTCGCACCCCTCGACGACGATTCTGGAGTTCGTAGAACGCAGGTTTATTCCGGAATTCGTTTCAATCAAAAGGCGTGCAAGTCGTTCCTACTTCAGTGCAATTCTCAAGCATGTGTTACATCCCGAACAGGTGATACGGGCATTCGGAGCCAGCCCTGGAAGAACTAAGAACAAACTCACGGCGGTACCGGACTGGCCTTATCTGGATTCCTTACAAATGTGCGAAATCAACGCTGAAATCATTCAAAATCTTACCTCGACAGCAATGAAACGCGGCTATTCGACGCAAACAGCAATGCATATCCGTAACGTAATCCGTTCTGTATTCTCGCATGCTATACGCACCGGATGTTATTCCGGACCGAACCCTGCCACTCTTGTAACCCTACCGTCGATGACGCGCAAGGAACCCCACGCGCTGAGCCTGGCCCAACTAAAAGACGTCATGAATGCGATGCGTCATCCAGAGAAGAACATCGCTGCCTTCGCACTCTTAACGGAACTGAGCGTGGCCGAGATCTGCGGCCTTCAGTGGAAGTATTTGAATTTATCACACAGTAACCGTCTAGTAGAGGAAGAGTTTGTACCCCCAAGAACAATTGCCGTCAGGCTACAGAGTTATCGAGGGGAGTTTGGTGCCGTGCCCGAGAGCCGAAGGAGGCTTGTCCGCGTACCGGAACCGCTTTTTTCGCTTTTGCGTGATTTGAAGGCTCGTAGCGAGTTTACGGCGCCCCAAGACTTCGTTTTGGTGTCACGAAATGGTACTCCGATCCACCCGGAGAATATTGCCGCTCGACGTCTCAAGTCCATTGGAAGATCATTTGCGGCGCCATGGCTGTCATGGCGTGTTTTTAATCGGACTCGCATCAATCTGAAGTCGGAGGCCGGCCGAAACTTAAACGAGGAATTTGAAAGAATTTTTTCCGTCCAGAAGTCGACAATTCTCCATCAGCCCATCCAGAACGCAGATCGTGTGTAACCAATTACTGAGAGTCGTTCACAGACACTTACTTGGGGACGGAAGAAAGGTGAAAGCCGATGGAACCTTTATACGAACTCGCAGAAACGATCAAAGCCACACCGCTTTCTTTGCAAAAGACCCCAATTGACGATTCGAGTATGTTACTAGCGACATTCATCGAATGGAAGTTTATTCCTGAACATGTACAACACAAGAGCCCTGCCGGACGCACCCATTATCAAGCCATCTTGAAACACGTACTGAAGCCCGAAACAGTCGACCGCCTGTTCACTCCGTATGTAGGAGTACGGAAGGCAAGGTTGAAGGCGTTACCAGATTGGCCGTATCTAGATGAAGTAAGACTCTGCGATCTCAATCCGGAACATGTTCGACAACTTACAACATCGGCCTCAGTGCGAGGATACTCGCACCAGACCATTAAGCACATAAGGAATGTGATGAGCGCAGTGGTCTCACATGCGACGAGAGAACTAATGTTCAACGGCAAGAATCCAGTTCTGGAGGTGGATTTGCCGGCGGAGCCCCAAAAGACATCGCACAACCTAACTATTGTTGAAGCAAAGACAATACTCGGACTGATGCGATATCCAGAGCGAGAAATTGCTCTGATTACCATCATCACTGGCATGAGTATATCGGAGATTTGCGCACTGCAATGGAAGCACGTCAATCTTTCCAGATCTTCGGTTTACGTCGAAGGGGAACTTCTTTCAGCAAGATCACTCGGTGTTATGAGGCAATGGAACGCCAGGGGCTTGGCCGATGTAAGCGCAACTCGCCTCAGGCATGTCTTCGTTCCTGAGCCTCTAGTTCAAGCTCTACTGAGGTTACGACGCCATCGGAGGATCGCTGATGCGAATAGCTTCGTAATTGCCTCTCCGGATGGAGACCCGATTAGTCCTACAAGTGTACGGATGTTGCGATTGAACCCCATCGGTCGAGAACTCGCGATGCCATGGCTTTCATGGCAGGTTCTCAAGCGGGCTCATGACGAATTGTTATCGGAACTAAGAATCAAGCTCAGCCAGGATCTGGTTTTGAGTACGCGGTATAGCTTCGAGATGATGCCTCCAATGGCAATGCGCTCACAGTAAAGCGTTCGTGCACGATCTCTCGGGTTCAAGCTGCGGAGATCGTGGAAGCGGGGATCGATGCGACGTTGAGTTACTACTCGATGCCGTCGGAACACTGGCGTAGCTTGCGAACCAATAACCCGTTGGAGAGGTCGATGCGGGAGATCCGGCGACGAACCCGAGTAGTGGGCGCTTTTCCGGATGGGAAGAGTGTACTGATGCTGGTCGCAGCGCGATTGCGGCATGTGGCTGCAACCAAGTGGGGCACGAAGCGCTACTTACAGATGAACCGTTTGGCAGAAGTTCTATCTTTCGCATGATCGATTTGCTGGGCACCGCCATGGGAGACCGGATACAAATCGCGACCAAAGCGAAATCTTTGCTACCCTTTGCCCGGACAGAATCGATAAGGCTGGCTGCGGCCAGCCGTCAAGGTTCAAGATGAACTCGCTGCGCTCGACCTTGACGGCGGTCCTCGCCAGCCAAATGATGCTAACTATCCGGGCATAGGGTAACAAGCAAAACGAATTTGCCCCCGACCACATTGCGGCCTCTATATCGAGGCTGCGGAAATTCAACCTCAACCCAACAACCTTTCTGAGTTCCACGAAAAATCGAAAAGTGCGAAAAAGTGTAGACACTACCGATCAATCGACTCACGCACGAGCACCAACTCAGAACCTAATGGCGCTCCGCCATTGACTCGATGAGGTGCGAGCGAACTACTCAGACTCGAAAATGTCAACTGTTGCGTACAGGGCCAATGCGCCCATCCAACATGGGTTATCCCTACGATGAACGTATCGGTCCTGAAAAACGCGCAAGGCAACGGCGATTCCCCGGGACGAGATTCCAATCGAGATGCCGGCATATCGGTACTAGTCTGTCGCTTCCGACGCAATCGTGTCGGCGAAATTACTTCTCCTCTTCCCTGGCAATGGAGCCCATGCGCGCATCTGATGCGGCGACGCCACTCGCGAATACCGGCTTTAACAAGTCACCGATCTCAGTTGCTACGCAGAGCATCCATCGGTTGAATTTTGGAGGCACGGCGAGCGGGGAAATAACCGCTGAGGAGAGCTATGGCTGTTAGCGATGCAGCCATAGCGGCGAAAGCGAACGGATCCCAGGGTGATGTGGCGAAGAGCAGCGAAGCGATGAGGCGCGCAGCTCCGAGGGACCCGATGGTTCCCAAGGCGATGCCGGCGATCGCAAGACGCAAGGTCTTCGCGAGTACGTCACGCTGAACGCGGCCCGCAGTGGCCCCGAGGGCCATGCGCACTCCAATCTCCTGCGTCTTCTGCGTAACGGAGTAGGAGGTGACTCCATAGATGCCGAGGGCCGCCACCAGGGCGCCGAGTGTTGCGAAGATCGTCACCAGTAGCACCAAAAAACGGCGAAGGGACACGGAGTGATCCACCAGCGACCTCAGCGGACGAAAGGCCGTCGCCGGTTGCGAGGGGTTGAGACTGCGAAGAGTCGTCAGGACGCTGCCCGCCAGACCCTCAGGGTCCATGTGAGATCGAACGATAAGAGTTGCGCCTTCGACATCTGAGTTCTGGGTCATGGGAACGTAGATCTCCGGGCTCGACTGCAGTTCGAGCGCGCTTTCCCTGACGTCGGCGACTACACCGATGACGCGGGCGGGCTTGTCTCCCGCGCCTTTGGCGAGTTTTCCGATTGGGTCCTCACCCGGCCATTCGCGCCGTGCGCCCGCTTCGTTGACGATGATCACCGGCTGGTTGTCCGGTGTATCGTTCCACGAGAAGTCGCGGCCCTCACGAAGGTGCATACCCATGCCCTGCAGATAGCCTGGAGTTATGAGGTAAACAAGCGCGCCTGTATCCGCGTCTTTGGCGTGATAGCGGCCGACCGCCTCAAGGCCCCACTCACGATTACGGTCGAGTGGAAGCATGTCGGCGATGCCGACGGATTGGACGCCGGGAAGCGCTGCGACGCGATCAATTTCGGACTTAAGGAAATTGGCGCGCTGGACGAGCTGATCCTTGTTCGCTGCCGGGGGAAGGTCGGTCTGCATGGCCGCAGCATGGGAAGGATTGAATCCCAGGTCGACATCGAGAACGCGCAGGAAACTGCGCAGAAGGAGTCCGGCACCAACTAACAAGAGGCATGCAAGGGCCAGCTCAGAAATGACCAGGACCGAACGGAAACGCTCATGACTGCGGCCAGCGGCCAATCCCGCAGCTTTGTCCTTGATCACTTCCTGGATGTTGGTGCCAGAAATACGGAGCGCCGGAGCCAGACCGAAGAGGATTCCAACGGCGATGGCGATGAGGAGCGCCCATGAAAGCGCCGCGGTGTCGAGATGGATGGTAGTGAGCAGCGGGAGGGCGATGGAGTTCTGGTGTGCCAGATAGTAGACGATTGTCCATGCGATCCCGAATCCAACGATGGCGCCCAAGAGCGATAGGATGAGGCTCTCGGTGAGGAGCTGGCGAACGATCCGGATACGGCCAGCACCGAGAGCGCGGCGCATGGCGAACTCTTTGCTGCGCGCGGCGGCGCGGCTCAGCTGAAGGTTCGAAAGATTGACCGAAACAATCAGGAGAATGAGCCCGACGGCAGACCAGAGAACAACCAGCGAACGCTGCAGCTTGCCGGCGACGTGGTCTTTGAGGGTCGTGAGATCGGAGGCGTAGTCGTAGTACCAGTCCTTGTTCTGAAGCTTGAGTTGCGGGAAGAGACGATCCGCTTCGTCCTGTGCCTGGGCGGGGGTAATGCCGGGCCTGAGACGGCCAACAACGGCAAGCGTGTTGCCCCATGATTTCCAGAAGTCCATGACGACCGGCACAAACAGGTCGACCTTCTTGCCGGGGGCAAAGACTGCACCGAAGTCGAAGCTCGCGGGGAGTACGCCGACGATAGTGACCGGACCATTCACAGCGGATGGACTGGTGTTGATGTCGATCGTCTTGCCGATGATATTGGGGTCCGAGCCGAACTGAGTTTTCCAGAAGTAATAGGTAAGGAGCGCCCCGGGACGTCCACCTTTGAGCGTTTCTTCTTCGGTAAAGTTGCGTCCAAGCAGAGGCGTGACGCCCAGCGTGGGGAAGAAGTTGCCGGCAACTTCAACGGCGTCGAGTTGCCTCGGCTCGCCAGTGCCAGTGAGCTTGTATTGCAGCGAGTTATAGAAGGTCTGGAATGCGGTCACATCCTGAAAGGACCGATTGTTGCGCTGGAATCCACGAAGGACGTCGACTGTGTAGGTGTCGGCGGAGAGTCCACCGGCCGCCCGCACTTTGGCATCGAAGCTTTTGCCGGCAGTAAACCACACGAGTTGATGCGATTGCGGAAAGGGCAAAGGCCTTAGAAGCATGGTGTTTACAACGCTGAACACGGCAGCGTTGAGGCCTGCACCGAGTGCGAGAACCAGGATCGCTATGGTGGCAAAGGCAGGGTTGTTGCGCAGAGTACGGAACGTGTGGCGTGCGTCCTGCACCCACTCGGCATAGTACTCATGAACACGTCGACGACGATCCATGCGCTCTCCTATTCGCTCGCCCGCCTGTTTTACGACAAGGATGTTGCCGAACTGGCGCTCGGCTTCGGTACGGGCCGCTTCAGGGAGCCAGCCATGGGCGATCAGGTCTTCTGTCTTGCATTCAATATGGAAGCGGAGTTCGGCCTTAATGTCGGCCCGGGGGTCCGGACCGAAAATGCGATCATGCCTGCGCCACATGGGGATCTTCTTCATGTGGTTTCCTGTCCGGATCGCTGGGTCGCACCTAGAACTTTGGCGACGGCCAGCGTGTAGGCTTCCCAACTCTTGCATTCGGCACGAAGATGACGACGGCCTTCGCTGGTCAGGCTGTAGTACTTCGCTTTCCGATTGTTATCGGATAGGCCCCATTGGGCTTCAAGAAAGCCTTTGCTTTCCAGACGCCAAAGCGCGGGATAAAGAGTTCCCTCCTCGACGAGGAGGGCATCCTCGCTCTGATCACGGATGAAGCTGGTGATGGCATAGCCGTGAAGCGGGCCCCAGATAAGGGACTTGAGAATGAGGATATCGAGGGTGCCACGGAAAAGCTCGAGGCGGGTCTTCTCCATGTTGAACCACTCCCCTGGGACTTCATGGGAAGAATGGCATGTTTTCCCCTTGTTGCGCAAGGGGAAAACAAATCGAAGTCTCTGTCGCAATTGACGCGGTCGACACATTCGGAGAGGAACTTGCCGGCGCCGCCCTCAGCCCCGCGGCGAAAACTGCTGCATCTCGAACTGGATCCGGGCGCCGCCGGTGAGCGTTCCGTGCTCGATGATGCTCGACCGCGATTCGGCCTCATTCACCATCACGCGGGAAGTGTATGGGGTTGCGGGGCCGTTCCGGGGTGCTTCGATAACGATTTTCTTTCCGCCGCCGGGATGAACCACTGCGTGGGGAAAAAGAGGAGCGCCCAAAGTGTATTCCGGCTTGCCTGGGCACAGCGGATAAAAGCCCAGCGCGCTCAGTATGTACCACGCCGACATCGATCCGGTATCTTCATCACCGCAGAAATCATTGGCAGAGTAGGCTTCGGTCAGGACCCTACGGACCCAGTATTGCGTTCGATCGGGCCGCCCGGCAGCCGCAAACAGGTACAGCACATTGTGGACGGGTTGGTTGTTGTGCATGTACTGCCCGAACGGAAGCGCCGCCATCTCCGACATCTCATGGATTTCCTGTCCATACACGCCCACGTTGAATCGGGGAGGCAGAGTGCACATCTCCCCGAGAGCAGCCACCGTAGCCTGCTCGCCGCCCATGGCAGCGATCAGTCCTGGCACATCGTGAGGAACGTTCCATCGATGTTGCCATGCCGCGCCTTCCTCGTAAGGACTGCCCCAGGTGAACGGATCGAAGGGTTCGAGCCACGAGCCATCCTCGTTCTTGCCGCGGAAGAACCTGGTCTGGGGGTCGAAGATCTTGCGCCAGTTTTCTGACCGCTTTCGAAACAGGTCCGCGTCGTCGCGCTTGCCAAGGGCAGCGGCGATCTGCCCGATGCAGAAGTCGCCATACGCCGCATCCGCTGTTTCGGCGACCGATTGATCGACGCGATTCGCCGGAAGGTAACCGAGTTTCAGGTAATGCTCGATACCCTGGCGACCGTAGCCGCGGCTTGGATCGCCTGGTTCCATGGCGTGCTTGCGCAGTCCTTCATATGCATGTTGGCGATCGAAGCCGGAGATATCCTTCAAAATCGCGTCTGCGAACAACGAGTCGATCAGGCTCCCGGACATGCACGCGCGATAACCTGGCGCAGGGAACTGGGGCATCCACCCGCCCTCGCTATAGGCATTCACCCAAGCTGCAAGAATCTCACCCAACCGTTCGGGAAAGACAAGCGACATGAATGGATACCAGGCCCGATAAACATCCCAGTAGCCGTGGTCGGCGTACATGACACCGGGCATCACCCTTCCATTGAAAGCGCTGAAGTGCCGCGGATTGCCGTTTTCATCAGGCTCGTGCCAAGTGCGTGGAAACAGAAGCGCCCTGTACATGCAGGAGTAAAACGTGCGCCGCTGCTCGTCGGTCGCGCCTTCGATCTCGATCCGCCCCAGCGCGGTGTTCCACGCTTCCATGCCGCGCGCCTGCAGTTCAGGAGCCGGCCGATTTCCGGCTTCCTGTTGCAAATTCCGAGAGGCCTGTTCGAAGGAAATGAACGAAGTCGCGATCCTCGCCTCGATCGGCCGGTTTGCACCTTCTTCAAACCGGAGGACGCCAATCCGATTTCCGCCCACTTCGCGCAATTCGAAGTTCTGCCATGGCTCTGCAAGCTGCAACATGTAGTAAGTTGCGAAATTATCGGGCACTCCACCGTCATTGGCGGTGGACACAAACCGCACGGCCTTGCGTGAAGCGTCCGGCTCAATCGTCCCGCTTTTGCCCGGGACCTCAAACAGGAGCCCGCGCGGACCGCTATCCGCGAATCTCGCAGTAAGCACGCAGCATCTCTCCGTTGCCACAAGCTCCACGTCGGCCCGGTAGCGAAGCAGGTTCAGCCGGAGCGCATATGGGTGAAGCTCGGCCTCCGCCGGCCTGTAGGACGATGAGCGCGCATCCGGCTCGAGTTTCGGTTCCCCCGAGAAAGGCAGAAATATCGCGTGTCCATAGTCAGACAACCATGGACTGAGCTGATGGGTACAGCGGAGACCTTGAATGCGCCGATCGCCCGGTTGGAACATCCAGGGAGTATCGCTTCGCGATTGAAGCGTCCAATGAGCCATGCCGAAGGGCATGGCGGCGATAGGTAGCGTATTGCCGCGCGAGAAATAGTAGTTCGAATCCGTACCCTGCAAAATGTTGACGAGTGCCGCCAGATCCGCCGAATCAGGGTTGGCTGCAGCCGCGGTCTCGCCTGACGACTCAACGGTCTGGCCCTTCAACTCTGCCTTCACAACGGTTGCTCCAAACGCCGCCAAACCGGATGCCTTCAGAAAATCCCTTCTGCTGTGCTCCATGTGGTTTTCCTCGCAAGGTTCCTATCCAGTCAATCACATTGGTCCCGTGTGTATGACGCCTTACAGACTCGCGTGCTCATCCCCCTTGAATGACGGGTCCAAGTTCTGCGCAACGAAAACAAGGTTGCCGCACCAAATGGATGGTCGGTCCCACAGGTAGTCATGCCGTTGACGGCGCCGTCCGGAGTTGCGTCCGATTCAGATCGTAAACACGTAAGCCCGCCCGGGCGAGGTCAGGCCTAACCACCTGGCCCGTCGATCCAAAAATAGGACTGGCGCTGCGAGCCACACAGGGTCGCGTGGTTGCCGGCGTCTGGTCTGGTTTGTCGTGAGATGGCAGTTCACGGGCTGATTGCTGCCGGAAAGCTGACGCCAGCCCCAACACACCGGGACCACCCCTTCAATGAGTCACTCGGCGATGATGCATTGGGAGCAGATGCTCGGCCTGTCATGAACCCGCCTACTCGTTGCATAGCGCTACCATCGGATCCACTCCGGTAGCGCGGCGCACCGGCACCACCGCTGCCAGCGCGAGCAGAATGGTCGCACCCGCGAACATCGCCGGGGCCCTGCCCAAACACCATCGCCGGCACTGAGGCCGCCAGCACGACTGTCGTCCAGGCGGCGGTCTACCATTTGGCGAACATCGTTCGTTGTATTCCACGAAATAGGTCGCTTCGATGATCGACTGACGTGATCCAAATCACTGAAAAAATATACGACTTAATTTGCCGTATATGAAGTACGACTAGAACAGTTTGATTTCATACCGATTTATGAGACGGGTATGCGTACCCATCCTACGGTGAGGACCTGAAAGGATTCGCAGTGAAAGTCTTAGTATGGAGCGCAATGTACGGCGTTTGTGAGCAAAATTGAACAGCGAATTGGTTTCGTACTCTGCTCTGATTGCGACACCTAGAAGTCGTGTATATCCCATTTGCTAACGATCGAGTCGTGCGGAAAGCACCGCGACAGTCTGCCTCGTGGTGTTCGTGAATATCCATAACGGAACTGTGGATCTCTTCGCACCGCGTGGTGCTGGGGAGTTGATCAAGGGCGTTCCGTTCGCGGAGCTTGCCCGAGTGGATCGTGGGCGCCCAACCGCACCACGATCAGCGTCACGGTAATTCGCGACAAGGGTGCTACACTTCGATCTCAAACTTATCTTTGAACGTGGGTCCATTCACGACTACGACGAAGAACATGCAGTTGCGCATGAGGGCGTCAAGCGAGACGATCTGGGCGTGTTCCTGCCTGGGGTAAGCGATCAGGAGTTCGTTGCCCAGCGGATTGGAGACGAAACCAATGGCTCCCCGTTCGATGGTAGCCGTGTCCGGGCGATTGTAGATCGGGTCGTAAACGCGGGCGGAGGTCAAAACCGAGGTCGATCGAACCCGCTTGCCCTTCAGGCTGTTGATCTGCTGCGTTCCGCCCTGGAAGAAGACCGATGCAGCTTTCCAAGTCTTCATGTTGGCTCCCATCCCACTGTGCACGAATCGCTTCGAGTGCACTTGACTATGAACAAAGAGCGCTACCTCTTGTGACGACCACCGCACGTTTTGCGATTACGTTGCTGGCAATACATCGGAGAATCGCGAAAGAAGCCCACGCTTGCTAAAGCCGCAACCACCCGGCCGGAGAGGCTTTGGGCGACGCGCAACTGGTGATCGATCTCACATTTTGGTCACTTTGTGAGTTAAATCACTGCGATTTTCAGCAATTTTGGCTGTTTTTCCCGGGCCACGGCGCGCCTAACTCTCATAATTCCAGCGATCTAAATTTCCTGAACCGCGGAAATTTTTTTGCGCGCTCTCCTTTCTCTAACTGTTCGATCGCAAACGTGCGCAGACCGGATGGAGAGAGCCGTTCGTCATGATGGTTCCAGTGTGCCCCATTCGATCGAATCAATCTGCAAAGCGTGGGATTTGCGCCGAGCCCGGCTCTGCGCGCGCGGCATTGAAGTAAGAAATACGGGCGAAGGTTTTGCCTGGCAGAAGACTCGACGCTGAAGGGGGTTCCGGGGTCTGGAACATGATTGAACCCGCGCTCGTTGCTGCGCCCACCTTTTGCAAACACAGCCTGAAAAACCAAGGCGCAAACGGCGGACGCTCGGGACCGTCAAGCCTGGTGACGGGCGGTCTTGGCGGGCGTGCGTTCGCCGCTGGCTCTTAGACTGTGCAGGTCCTGCATGGTGCCGGGAGGGTAGCCGGTAGACTCCCTGACGACCAGCTTGGTATCGATCTTGTATTCGCGATGGGGGTTGGTGTTCTCGACGTGTTCGCGCAGTGCGGTAACCGCCGCGCGCGCCAGTTCCAGGCGGGACATCTGGATCGATGTCAGTGGAGGAATCGTAACCCGGGCCATCTGGATGTCGTCGAAACCAATGATGGAGAGGTCATCCGGGACACGCAGGCCGGCGCGGTAGACCTTGTGCAGGACGCCGATCGCGGTCATGTCGTTGGAGCACATCACGGCCGTCGGCAGGCGGGAGGTTTCGATAAGTTTCTCCATGGCGCGAATGCCGCCCTCCAGCGTGTGGTCGCCCTCGACAATCCATTCCTGGTTAATGTTGATGCCACACTCGTTCAGGGACTTGGAAAATGCGGAGAGACGGGATTGAGCGGAGTGCAGCCGCGCTGGACCGGTGATGAACGCGATGTTGCGATGACCGAGGGCGGCAAGGTGCTGCACGCCCTGGCGGATCCCGTGGTGGTAATCCACCTTTAGCAGGCTGATCGCGGGCCGGTCCGGGCCCTGGTCGACGAAGACCAGAGGAATGTTGCGTTCCGCGAGCTGATCGAGCAGGGGTTCTTCGATGCCGAAGGTCATGACCGCGACGCCTTCGGCCTTCCGTTCCAGCATGCGGCGGATGCAGAGCGCCATCCGCGGTGGGTCGTAGTTGGTGGAACTGACCAGGATTTCGTAGCCGTTTTCGACCGCGATGTCCTCAAATCCCTGGATGAGTTCGGGGAAGAATGGATTGGTAATTTCGGAGACGATGAGGCCGAACAGGCGGGTACGCCCTGAAACCAGGGCACGGGCCTGGGTATTGGGAAAATAGTTGAGCTCGCGGATGGCCTCCCACACGCGCTTGGCCATCTTGGCATTCACCGTCGGAACATGATTGATAGTGCGGGAAACTGTGGCGATGGAGACGTTGGCGCGTTCGGCAACGGTGCGGATATCCATCAGAACGGGCGTCTTCTGGCGGCCTCGCGCGGATTTGGTCTTTTTGGCGGCCATGGGAGCCGGGTGAGAATGCGTTTACAGAATACGCTCTGCGAAGAGGAAATCAAGAAACAAAAAAATGATCAAGTGAATGGCGGCTGAAGGGGGAATCCGCGAGCCTCCGGAAAAGGTTTACTGTGCCGCCCTCTTTTGCTCGCAGACGGGGCCCTGGGCTCGGTTGAATCTTAAGAATTGTTAAACACACGGCGTATCCGAAACCCTGTGCGACACTTGTTCCGTGCACCATGCGGGCGCCGGCCGGCAGGGCTCAAGCGAACAATGGAAGCACCGGACAAGCCGAAACGACTCTCGCTGCTGCTCGTCGATGACGATGCGGAGCTCTGCGCCATGATGAAGGAATTCTTCGCCGAGGCCGGGCATCACGTCGATTGTGCGTGCACCGGCGGCGAGGGGCTGACACGGGCACTGAACGGCGCGTACGACCTGGTGATTCTTGACGTGATGCTGCCGACGCTGGATGGCTTTTCCGTGCTTGAGCAGTTGCGGCGGCGCAAGGACCTACCCGTCATCATGCTGACTGCCCGGGTGCAACAGCAGGACCGCATCCGCGGACTCGATGCGGGCGCGGACGATTACCTTCCCAAGCCTTTTGACCCCGATGAATTGCTGGCGCGGGTGCGGGCCGTACTGCGCCGAGCGGAATCGCTGCCGCGTGCAGAGAGTGCCGTCATCAACGTCGGCAATCTGCGCGTGGCCCCGGGAACGCGCGAAGTGTGGTGCGCGGGAGTGCCGGTGGAATTGACGGCCATGGAGTTCGACCTGCTCGAGATGTTGATACGGTCGGCAGGACGAGTGGTATCGCGGGATGAAATCACCGCCGCGCTGTTCGAGCGCGAAGCCAGTCCATACGATCGATTTCTCGATGTGCACATCAGTCACTTGCGCAAGAAACTGGAAAACAGCCGCGGCCTGATCCGCACCATCCGCGGCGTGGGCTACATTTTTACCGGAGCGAAGTAGATCCAGTGCGCCTGAAGTCTCTCTACGTCGGAACGCTGGCCGCCATGATCGGCATCCTTACGCTCTCCTTCCTGGTGTTCCACCAGATATCGGATCGCATGCAGAAGATGACCATCGATCCGACCTTCGAGCGCGCCGATGAATTAGAACTCGAGAGTGCGCGGGGCATGTACGAGAGCGCCGGACCAGATGCACTCAGGGATTATCTGGCCACATTGAATCGCATCTTTCATGGATCTCATTTTTTGCTCGATGCGAATGGAGTGGATCTTGTCACCCGCGAGAACCGGTCGAGTCTGCTGCCGCCTCCGCCGGCCACGAAATCACGCGCGGGCACCCACGGCGATTGGCACATCACTCGCCGTTCGGAGGATGGCAGATACTGGTTCGCAGCCGTAAGCCCCCTGGATCGACCGCGTCTGCTGACCTTCCTTCCCTACTACTTCCTCGTGATTGGTGCGACCGGACTCCTGTGCTGGCTGGCCGCGGTGGGTGTGGTTTCGCCCATTCGCCGGATCGCCGGGACAATAGCTTGGTTTGGGCAGGGCGACCTGTCGGCAAGGGTACTCACCACAAGAGAAGACGAAATCGGGCAGTTGGGTCGCTCGTTCAACCAGATGGCAGAAAGGCTGGAGCGCCTGATCGTGAGCGAACGAAGACTGCTTAGCGATATCTCGCACGAGCTGCGCTCGCCGCTGGCGCGGTTGAAATTTGCAGTGAAGCTGGCGCGAACCTCCGCCGACACGAAGGCCGCGATGGACCGCGTCGAGCGCGATGTGGACCGCATTACCTCCCTGGTATCCGACATTGTGGAGATCACATTTGTCGAAGGCGACCCGGCACTGCGGGGCGCCGAAACCGTGCCGCTGGCCGAGATTCTCGACGCGGTCATGCAAGACTGCGCCGTGGAAGCGGAGTTCCGCGGATGCAGTCTGGAAATGACCGGCCGATCGGAAGGAGACGTCATGGGCAATCGCGAATTGCTGCGGCGCGCGATTGAGAACGTAGTACGCAACGCGATTCGCTACTCGCCGGAGAAATCCATCGTTGCAATTTCGGTTACGGAGAACGGGCGCGATGCAATCATCGCGGTGCGCGACCACGGGCCGGGCGTTCCGGCCGACACGCTGACACGCATCTTCGATCCCTTTTATCGCGTGGAAGAAGCACGCAACAGCAATGGCGGAGGATCGGGCCTGGGCTTGTCCATCGCAAAGCGCGCGGTCGAGTTGCATCACGGCAGCATCGTTGCCCACAACGTCTCGCCGGGCCTGCGCGTAGAGATCACCATTCCATTGCTCTTAACCACCGTTTCCCAGTGACGTTCACCTCCCAGCGCTCCATGCGATCGCGCAGAGCTTGGTGTGCGATCGAAGCCACTTAAGATTTCTTAAGCTTCAAATGCTGGACAATCGTTGTGTAATCTCCCTAATGCCTCTTTTCCAATAGGCAAATTTATTCGAGGCATACGAGGAGACTAAATGAAGCGTTTCGCAGGGTACGCCGCAATTCTCGCTCTCTTATCCGCTCCGGCTTTTGCCGCGAAGAATTCCTCCACCGTCATCATCTCGGAACCAGTCACAGTGGGAACTACCCAGTTGCCCGCCGCGGAATATCACGTCACCTGGACTGGCACCGGTTCCAGCGCGCAAGTCACGCTGGCGAATGGCAAGTCGACAGTCACCATCCCGGCGAAGGTCGTGGACCAGAAGAACTCCGTCAGCAGCGTGCTGACCGAAACCAAGGGCGGATCGAATGTTCTGGAAGGCATCAACCTGAACAACGTGACCCTGATGTTTACTCCGTCGCCCAATTCCGGCCAGTAAGCGCAGATTCCGACAGCTGCCGGGCGGTCCCAGAGTCGTCGTCCGGGTGGCGTTCGATCAAATTTAATCTGACCCTTCCGATTCCCCTTCCGAAAATCTCGCCGGAAGGGGAACTTTTTTTGCGCAGAAGGGTTAAAGCGGGCAGGGAAATTGTCGCGGCAATCAGTAAATCGCTTTTGAAATCGTTTTGGTTATGTAATCAAAAAGAGCTGCTGCGTTCGTCAAAATATCCGGTGCCGGAGGGGTCGAAAGAAGCTATCCTTTCGGTGCAAACGATACATTCCGGCTGCATGAACCCCTTGACGGAACTACTATGGCCGCACGAGTCATCCATTTTGGACCAGATGATTGCCATCGCCTCATGGTGCTTCGCAGCGCCGGTTATGCGGTGGACGATTGCATGTCCCTGGGGCAATTGCGCGCTTTCCTGCTGGCTGCAGGTGAGTCGGACGCAATTCTGTTGAGCGACGGTGATGGAGTTGCACCAGAGGAGGCGGTAGCGCTCGCCCGGGGCTGCTCCTCAGCTCCTGTGATCCTCTTCAGCGGTACCAATCGAGCTTATGAAGACGCGGCGTTCGATCTCGTTGTACACACGCTTACGCCGCCCGAAGTCTGGCTGCGTGAGGTAGATGCGCTGATCGCCAAACGCTGTGTTCTTGGAGGTCTTTCTCCGAAATCAGGCCATCTGTTGAAATCGGCGCTGGTGTCGAACAAGTCCCGCTCGGAACAAATGCGGTTGCCGCAGGAGCGGGGACTGAATATGGGGCCGCCGCCCGGTGATCGGCTGCGCTAATATTCGGCCCTCAAATAACGCCGTCCTGGGGGCATCGATTTGGCCGCAGGGCTGGTTCCCGGTATACTAAGGTTTCGGCAAGCTGCCGGTGGTGCGTTCAAACGCGCCCGCATGTCGGATTGCGCGGTGATCGATGCGGTCATCCGGAGCGGAAGTCGCTCCTGCAACTGGAGTCGGGGGCGCAAGCGATACGTCTTCGTCGCCGGGTGATAAGTCGAAGGACCTGCATTGGGCAATCGAAATTTGAGCGATGGGAAATTGCGGCAGCACGAAACAATCCAGGATTGGGAGCAAAACGATGGCACAGATATGCGATGTTTGCGGGAAAGGCCCGCAGTTCGGCAATAACATTTCACACGCCCACAACGTGACGCGGCGGCGCTGGAACGTGAATCTGCAGGCGGTCAAGGCGCTGGTGAACGGCGCTCCGAAGCGGATCCGTGTCTGCACCAGCTGCATCAAGAGCGGCAAAATCGCCAAGGCGTAGGGCGCTTCGGGGCCATTTTCAGCCCTCTCGCGAATTTCCGGATTTCCAGAACCCCGTCCTCGGACGGGGTTTTGTTGTGGCCAGAAGCGGTTTGGGTTCGTCCTCTCCCGACATCCTGCTCAAACGACCGAGACGCGAACGTGGGGCACCCGGCAACTTGCGATAATATGCTTGCGATTCCGAGGAGGATGTATGAATCGCCGCCAATTCACTCAAGCTATTGCCGCATCGGCTTTTGCGGCCGCATCTCCGGCGCTGCCGGCCGTCGCGGCGGCGCCCACGGACGCCAGCGCCGCAACCGCGTTTCCGCTTTCCGTGATGCTGTGGACGGTGTTCAACGATCTCCCCTTCGAAGAGCGCCTCGCCAAGGTCGTCGAGGCGGGCTACACCAATATTGAGCTGGTAGGCGAATACGCCAAGTGGGGTCCCGCCGATTTTGACCGCGCCAACGCCGCGCGCAAGCGGCTCGGAATCCGCTTCGACGCGACCGCAGGCCTGAAGAACGGGGTCGCGAACCCGGCGCAACGCGATGCCTTGATGGCAGAGTTGGGGCAGGCCCTCATCCCCATGCAGTCGCTCGGCTGTCCGGCCATGATCATGCTCTCCGGGAACGTGGTTCCGGGGCTGACCCACGACGCGCAGCACCAGAGTTGCATCGACTCGCTGAAAGCAGGGGCAAAGCTGGTGGAGGGAAAGCAGATCGACGGCCAGCCGGTGCGGCTTCTGCTCGAGTGCATTCACCTCGAAGAAAATCCGCACTATTACCTCACCTCTGCCACAGAGGCGATTGAGATTGTGCGGGAGGTGAATCACCCCCAGGTGCAGTTCCTCTACGACATCTATCACGAGCAGATGAGCTTCGGGCAGCTGATCGAGAAACTGGACAAGCACATCGACGTCATCGGCCTCGTTCATATTGCCGACGTGCCCGGCCGCCATGAGCCCGGCACCGGAGAAGTCAACTACGGCAACATCTACAAAAAGCTGGCCCAATTGAACTACAAGCACGTGGCGGCGATGGAGTTCCGTCCCAGCGGGGACCCGGTTGCGACGCTGCGCGCGGCGAAGGCGATGGTGATCGAGTCGACCAGGGTTTGAGACCGCCGCTGTTTCTCTGTTCCCTAACCAACTCTAACCCTGAGCCCCTGAGCCGGAGAGTACTGGGCGAAGAGTTAAAAGGATCGAATGTAACAGAAAATGCTGTTTCAGATGGCCAAATTGGCTCGTAAAGCATTTGGATTCTGTCCGACAAGTTCCTCTAGGCGAAAGGAAAACGAATCTACATAGGGGGAGGGTGGGGGGTGCTGTTCAGGGGACGGAGACGACCGAGTCATTTCCCGCTGGTCTTTGGTTGCGTAGCCGGGCTGTGGCAGCGGCCATGGCGACCTGAGCGGCATACAGCAGCCGCGTTCCATCCTGGCTCAGGAATGCGCCGATGAGCATGCCGTGGGCGACACAGGCGATGAAGTTCTGG